>Ga0114969_10003385_pt1 | contig 12876 bp, 21 predicted proteins | sample M_130807_MF_Meta_FD_87316 | JGI IMG/M metagenome (GOLD analysis project Ga0114969, IMG submission 87316) | Freshwater microbial communities from Lake Montjoie, Canada to study carbon cycling - M_130807_MF_MetaG | ecosystem: Environmental > Aquatic > Freshwater > Lake | place: Lake Montjoie...
AATGCAGATTTCAGTAAGTGGAATAACCCAGATGATATTGCTGAAATAATGTTAGAGTTTTGTGAGGGGAGAAGGAGCGAAGAGGTGATAAAGCTTTAAGATTTTTCAATCACGCCATTTTCTTCCCGTTAAAAGGATTAAATCTTCGGTGTGTCATTTCCACTCCTGTGGCGCGCTTAACTTTATCGCTGCCGAATCGCTTGCGCATTTTATCCATTGCCTGATATAGTTGAATCAGCTCCGAAGAATCTTCAAACAAATTAATCTGGTAACCGCCCGCCACTAAATGACTGAAGCGCACACCAATCAACCGGATTAACATGCGGCGCTCGTATAGTTTCTCAAACAATTCTTTCACGCGCGGAATCAGGTGATGGTCGCAGTTCGTGTAAGGCACGCGCAACTGCACTGTGTGTGTATCGAAATTGGAGTATCGTAGCTTTACTGTTACACACGCAGTGAGTTTTTCTTCCTTGCGCAACTGGTAAGCAAGTTTCTCTGTCATGCTCACGAGTGTGGCTTTCAGAAAACTGATGTCAATGGTATCGCTGTCAAAAGTTTCTTCGGAACTGATGCTCTTGCGTTCATTGTAAGGTTCAACGGGTGAAGTGTCAATGCCGTTTGCTTTTTTCCAGATAGAAATTCCGTTGTCGCCGAGCACGCGCTGTAACAGTTCGAGCGGCATTTGCTGCAGCGTTAAAACTTTTTGCACGCCCATGCTGTGCAGCAGATGTGCAGTTTTCTCGCCAATCATCGGAATTTTTTCAACTCGCAGCGGAGCCAGAAAAGATTTTTCGTTGCCGAAATCAATTTTCATTTGCCCGTTTGGTTTCGATTCGCCGGTGGCAACTTTACTTACCGTTTTGTTTTCAGATAAACCAAATGAAATGGGCAATCCCGTTTCGCTTGTAATTTTTTTGCGTAGTTCGGTTGCCCATTGATAGCAGCCGAAAAATTTATCCATACCGGTGAGGTCAATGTAAAATTCATCAATCGAACTCTTCTCATACAGCGGCACACCATCGCGGATAATATCTGTTACCATTTCAGAATACTTGCTGTACAGCTCATAATCGCCACGCAATACCACCGCATCTGGACACAGCCGGCGCGCCAGTTTCATTGACATGGCGGAATGAATACCATACTTGCGCGCTTCGTAACTGCACGAAGCCACCACACCGCGGTCGCTGCTTCCGCCAATGAGTACAGGTTTGTTTTTCAGCTCCGGATGCTGCAGGCACGAGACCGACACGAAGAACGAATCGAGATCCATGTGTACAATATTGCGCGAAGGAGTGAGGAGCATAGTAGAAATTAATTTGCCGGAAACGATTTACTAATTATTTTTGGCTGTAATAAAAACAAATATAAGATTGTAATATAGACAAAATAAAAAAAGTGAAGAACTAAAAGTGAAAAGTGAAAAATTAAAATGCGCAACAAATAACTCTAAACCACAAATCCGAAACTTATAACTGAAAAATGCATTTCAACTCCAACATAAAATTTCTGCGTAACCGAAAAGGGTTAACACAGGAAGCAGCAGCAGCCGAAATAAATCTCAGCCGCTCTACTTTAAACAGTTATGAGAACGGAAGCGTGGTGAATCCGACACTTGAAGCCTTGCAATTGTTTTCCGACTATTACAAAACATCTATTGACACGCTTATTCGCGTTGACCTTTCAAAACTTTCAGATAGTAAACTAGATGAAATGGAATCGGGCAACGACACTTTTATCCGTGGTTCTAAGCTGCGTGTGCTTGCAACAACTGTAGATGAAAAAAACAGAGAAAATATTGAAGTGGTTCATCTGAAAGCGGCTGCCGGATACAAGAATGGTTATGCTGATCCCGACTACATAAAAAAATTACCGTCCTTTCAATTACCGATTTTATTCAATGACAGAAAGTATCGAATGTTTCAAATCAGCGGTGATTCTATGCTGCCGATACCCGATAAAAGTTATGTGATTGCAGAATATTTAGAAAACTGGTTCGAGATAAAAGATGGAAGCGCTTATGTGATTCTCACCCGTGATGAAGGAATTGTTTTTAAGATTGCTATCAATCAGATTAAAAAACGGAAACGCATGATTCTGCATTCGCTTAATCAGTTTTATAAACCATATGAAATAAATGTGACCGATGTACGCGAGGTGTGGAAGTTTTGCAATTTCATCAGCAACGAAATTCCGTATCCCGCTTCGCGCGATGAACTATTGAAATCCATTTCGGTAATTGAATACGAAGTAGGTGCAATGAAACAGCGCCTCGGATAGTTTATATTATTAAATTAAATTTTTATTTTCTGTAAACGCACTGCCAGAATTTTAAATCACGAATCCATGAAAGCAGTAATGAATCTATTTCTTTTAACTGCTCCTGAAAGTCTTTTTGATTAATAGTAATTTCTAAATCTTTTATCGACTGAATTTGTGAAGCTGTATTTATTTCCATTTCAAGTGAAGTAAGCAATTGAGTAATCTGTCCGCTCCACTTCTTATCTGCTATTGTTTGCTTTTTCATTGTTAGTTGTTTTCTGATTTTCAAACGACAGGAATTAAAATTTTAGTATAAAGTTTTATTTGAAATGGAATAATAAAAGAACGAACAGGCTTTAATTGTTTCCGAAAATGTTGTTTCAATAAGTTCTGTTTTTTAAAATACCTATACTGTTATCAAGTATTATTGTCAGGAAATTATTTTCTGTCAGTGCAATTGCAACACAAAGTTTTAATTCGCCATTTAAGAATGGCATATTCTGCTGAAAAGGCTGCTTCCTTTGCTTACCAGGGGCATGCAGGTTCAGTAAATAATAAAGATGAAAAGCAAGCCATTCACCAGATTGAAATAGATGAATGGAATCATCGCTCAGAAGTCTTAAAAATTATGAAGAAATACAATATTCCTGTTTCAAAATTTTATGAAGTTCGTTTTTATATCATCGGGAAAATAATTTCATACAGTTGTTATGTAATCGGATGGTTCATGCCATTTTATTTTGCCGGTAAATTGGAGAGTGGAAATGTTTGTGAGTACTTCCGTATGATTCACTATTTTCATGAACTCGGAATAACCGAACACGATCAGGTTTTATATGAAATGGGAATTAAAGAGAAAGAACACGAAGTTTATTTTTTAGAGAAAATAAAATCAAGCAAGTTGCTTCCATTCTTTGAAAAATACTTTTCGTGGAGCCTTCAGAAAAGTGATAATGATGTAAACCTCAGCCAGAAACTTCCTGTAGAAAAAGGGGAGGAATATTGCAGGAAGTAGAAAACAGCTTTTTTATCAGAAATTCACTTAAATAAGATGTTCTAAATTATTTTTCAACTGCCTATTGTTTATTTCGCTTATAAATTTACTTTTGCAGTCCTCTTTTTAAAAAGCTCATTGAAATCGCATGTCACAAAGAATCAGAATCAAGCTATTATCATACGACCATAACCTGGTTGATAAGAGTTGCGAGAAGATTGTTAAGACCGTTCGCAGCACCGGCGCAGTAGTAGCAGGACCAATCCCGTTACCTACCGAAACGAAGATCATCACCGTTCTTCGCTCACCCCATGTGAACAAAAAGGCACGCGACCAATTTCAAATTTGCACTTACAAAAGATTGTTAGACATCTACACCTCATCATCCAAAACAGTGGATGCGCTGAGTAAACTGGAATTACCCAGCGGGGTTGAGATAAGCATTAAAGGCTAATTGATAAACCGTGGGGTTTTTTTATTTTAAGGAAGCCCCAACAAGATAAAAAGAAGTACAACGCATGAAGGGAATCTTAGGAAAAAAGGTCGGAATGACCAGCATATTTGATCCGCAGGGAAAGCAGGTAGCCTGTACGGTTATCGAAGCAGGACCATGTGTGGTTACCCAGGTAAAAACCGTTGCAAATGACGGTTACAATGCTTTGCAACTTGGCTTCGATCCAAAGAAGGAAAAATCTACAACCAAACCAATGAAAGGGCATTTTGCGAAAGCAAGTACTGCTCCTCTTCGTAAGTTGGTGGAGTTTCGCGATTGCGAACTTGATAAAAAATTAGGCGAAACTGTTACATCTGAAATCTTTACTGAAGGTGAAGTGGTAAATGTAATTGGTAAAACCAAAGGAAAAGGATTTCAAGGGGTTGTTAAGCGTCATGGTTTTCATGGTGTAGGAGGAAGAACTCACGGACAACACGATCGTAATCGTGCTCCTGGTTCATTAGGTGGTTCATCATATCCGTCTCGTGTATTCAAAGGAATGCGTATGGCTGGAAGAATGGGTGGAGATCGTGTGAAGGTTCAAAATCTTACAGTAGTGAAAATATTTCCTGAACAAAACCTGATAGTTGTTCATGGTAATGTACCGGGTGCTAAAGGTTCATACTTAATAATTGAGAACGCAAAATGAAACTCGAAGTATTAAAAACAGACGGTAGTAAAACCGGCCGTACAGTAGAAATCTCTGATGAGATATTCGGAATAGAACCGCATGAACATGTGATGTGGCTTGCCGTTAAGCAGTACCTTGCCAATCAGCGCCAGGGCACTCATAGCAGTAAAGAAAAGTCAGATGTGTCAGGTTCTACTCGCAAATTATTAAAACAGAAAGGAACCGGCGGCGCTCGTAAGGGTAGCATAAAAGCAGGTTTACTTCGCGGTGGGGCTCGTGTATTTGGTCCTAAACCACGCGATTACAGTTTTAAAGTAAACGCAAAGGAGAAAGAATTAGCTCGCCGTTCAGCATTGAGTCAGAAAGCAAAGGAGAATCAGATTTTTGTTATTGAAGACATGAATTTGCCTACCCATAGAACAAAGGAAGCTTTTTCTATGTTGAAAAATCTTGGAATGACTTCACGCAAAACATTGGTAGTTGTAAATGATGCTACTGATAATTTGAAAAGAGCTACTCGTAATATTGAAGGAATTACCTTGACTACGGCAGGAGGCTTGAATACATACGAAGTGTTAAAAGCAAAGAATCTTCTTTTTGCTGAAGGCACAATTAAAGCAATGGGAAGTAAATAAAAATTAACAGCGCACAAAAGAATAAACAATGTCAACTCAAGTTTTAGTTAGGCCGCTGGTCACCGAAAAGAATACCAATCTTGGAAGCAAACTGAACAAGTTCGTATTCATGGTTACCAACGATGCCAATAAGATTCAGATCAAAACGGCAGTGGAAAAAATGTATGGTGTTAAAGTAGCTGCAATTTCTACTGCAATAATGCCCGGAAAAAACAAACAGCGCATGACAAAAACCGGTGTGCTGAAAGGAGTAAAAGGATACAAGAAAAAGGCAATTGTAACGCTTGCGAAAGGTGAAACAATTGATTTCTACGCAAGCGTGTAATTAGCATAACAGGATAAAGGAAAACAGAAATGCCAGTAAAAAAGTTTAACCCCATTACCCCCGGCACCCGATTTAAAATCGGTAATGCTTATACTGAAATTACTACCAACAAGCCTGAGAAGAGTTTATTGGAAGTGAAACAAAGAACGGGCGGTCGTAATCACACTGGTAAACGCAGCATGCGTTATATAGGTGGTGGTCACAAACAAATGTATCGTTTGATTGACTGGAAGCGCGACAAGCATGGCATTGGTTGCACTGTGCAAACAATCGAATACGATCCAAACCGTTCAGGTTTCATCGCATTAGTAATGTATGCTGATGGTGAAAGAAGATATATTCTTTCTCCAAACGGATTGAAAGTTGGCGATAAATTGATGAGTGGTCCAGGTGCACCTCCTGAATTAGGAAATGCTCTTTCATTAAAAGAATTACCACTTGGTACTATAGTTCATAATGTGGAGTTACACCCTGGAAAGGGAGGAATGTTAGTTCGCAGTGCTGGTGCTTCAGCCCAGTTAGCGGCTAAAGAAGATAAATACGCTGTTTTGAAAATGCCTTCAGGAGAAGTACGCAAGATTCTTTTAACTTGTATGGCAACTGTTGGAATGGTTTCAAATCCTGATCATAGTTTAGAAGTAAAAGGAAAAGCAGGAGCTAATCGCTGGAAAGGTATCAAGCCTCGTAACCGTGCAGTAGCAATGAATCCTGTAGATCACCCTATGGGTGGTGGAGAAGGAAAAGCTTCAGGAGGTCAGCCAAGATCTAGAACGAATGTGTATTCAAGAGGTTTGAAAACTCGTAAGCCTAAGAATCCAAGTAGCAAATTCATAGTAAGCAGAAGAAAGAAATAACCTGTCGGAATAAAAAAATAAAGTAAGAAAGAAAAAAAACATGGCAAGGTCAGTAAAAAAAGGTCCGTATGTAGATCACAACTTACAAGGTAAGATTGAAGTATTGAATGCGGCAAACAAAAAGAGCGTAGTAAAAACCTGGAGTCGTCGTTCAACGATTACACCTGAATTTGTAGGTCACACCTTCGCAGTTCATAACGGAAACAAGTTCATTCCGATTTTTGTGAGTGAGAATATGGTTGGACATAAACTTGGCGAGTTTTCACCAACAAGAAACTTCAGAGGACACTCAACTAAGAAAGTAGATAGTTAAAAACCGGATAAGCAATCACAATGGCACTAGCTAAAGCAATATTGAAAAATGTACCAACTTCTCCCCGTAAGATGAGATATGTGGTTGACATGATTCGTGGAGTAGATGTAGAAAAAGCTTTGAATATTTTAAAATTCAGCACCAAGCATCCTGCTCGCGAGGTGGAAAAGCTTCTTTTGTCTGCTACTAACAATTGGAAAGAAAAGAATCAGGGATTAAATCCTGAAGACAGTGGATTGTTTGTAAAAGAAGTATTTGTTGATGGCGGCACAATGCTTAAGCGTTGGTTACCGGCACCACAAGGTCGTGCTTATCGTAAGCGCAAGCGTTCAAATCATGTGACTTTGATTGTTGACAGTCGGATTTCTCCTTCTGTTGAGGAAGTTACAAATGTTGCTGAGGAAGAACCTGCTGTGGAAGTTACAGAAACCGCATCGAAGAAAAAAACTGCTGCTAAGAAACCTGCTGCAAAAAAAGCAGTCGAAAAAACTGAAGAAAAGACAACTAAGACTCGTAAATCAACCAAAAAGGTAGATTAATTAAATATCAAAAACTGAATGGGACAAAAAACAAACCCGATTTCTAATAGACTCGGTATCGTTCGCGGATGGGATTCAAATTGGTTTGGAGGCGGTAAGTACGCTGACAAAATAATTGGAGACTTTAAAGTTCGTGAGTACTTAAAAGCGCGTGTTGCTAAAGGAGGTATTTCAAATATCGTAATTGAGCGCACACTTAATCGTCTGACAGTAACTATTCACACCTCTCGTCCTGGAATTATCATTGGTAAAGGCGGTGGAGAAGTTGATCGCATTAAGGAAGAGTTAAAAGGCTTAACCGGAAAGGAAGTACAAATCAACATTGTTGAGATTCGTCGTCCTGAAATTGATGCCACTGTTGTAGGAGATTCAATTGCTCGCCAGATTGAAGCCCGTATAAATTATCGTCGTGCTATTAAAATGGCTGTTGCTTCTGCAATGAGAATGGGCGCTGAAGGAATAAAAATCAGAATCAGTGGCCGATTAAGTGGTGCTGAGATTGCGCGTTCTGAAGAAGTAAAGCAAGGTCGTGTACCTCTTCATACACTTCGTGCTGATATTGATTACGCAATTGGCGAAGCATTGACAGTTTATGGTTTAATTGGAATTAAAGTCTGGATATGTAAAGGTGAAGTTTTTGGAAAGCGTGACTTATCACCTAATGTAGGACAGAAGACAACAGGAACTGAACAAAAGCAAGGTGCAGATAGAAGAGAAAGAGGAGGAGACAGAGAAAGAGGTGGAGATCGCGGTGGTGACCGTCGTAATAAACCACGCAGAGACAGAGAATCTAATTAAGAAACGATAATAAGAGAGCATTATGTTACAACCGAAAAAGACCAAGTGGCGCAGACCGCAGAGAGGAAAGATGAAAGGAAACGATCATCGTGGAGCTTCTCTTTCTTTTGGTTCGTTTGGATTGAAGGCAATGGATCAAATCTGGCTTACCGACAAGCAAATTGAAGCCGCCCGTGTTGCATTAACCCGTCACATGAAGCGTGAAGGTCAGGTTTGGATTCGAATATTCCCTGATAAAGCCAAAACAGCAAAACCTGCTGAGGTGCGTATGGGAAAAGGTAAGGGAGGCCCCGAGGGATGGGTAGCAGTAGTAAAACCAGGTAGAATTTTGTTCGAAGCCGAAGGCGTATCACTTTTAATTGCTCGTGAAGCAATGGCGTTAGCCGCTCAAAAACTTCCGATTAAAACAAAGTTCATCATTAGTCGCGAATACAAAGCCTGATAAATAAACAGTAAGCAACAATGGCTAAAAAAGTAAAACTAAACCTGCACGAACTTTCGGATGCAGACCTGAAAGCGAAATTGGCAGAAGAAAAAACCAGACTGCAGCGAATGCATTTTAACCACACGGTTACACCATTGGAAAACCCAATGACTATGCGCTATTTGCGTAGAGACATTGCGCGTATGACTCATGAAACAGCAAATCGTGCTAAGCAAACTACTAATAAATAATCCGGATCATGGAAGATAGGAAATTAAGAAAAACCCGGAATGGGCTTGTAACCAGCAGTAAAATGGATAAAACCATAACTGTTAGTGTTGAAAGAAAAGTTATGCACCCTAAATATGGTAAGTATTTGAAAAAATCTACCAAATTTCATGCGCATGACGAAAAGAATGAATGTGGAATTGGAGATACAGTTACAATTGAAGAAACTCGACCATTAAGTAAAACTAAAAGATGGCGTTTGGTTTCTATAATCGAAAAAGCTAAGTAAAAAATTTCTTTGCTTTCTCCCGTTTTATATGGGACTTAGTAATTAAAACAACAGATTCAAAAGAAGAAAGAAAAATGGTACAGACAGAATCAAGATTGAATGTAGCAGATAATAGCGGAGCCAGAGAAGTGCTCGTTATCCGCATTCTCGGACACGCACACCAGCGTTATGCGAGCATTGGCGATACTGTTGTTGTTACTGTAAAAGACGCTATTCCAGCAGGAACAGTTAAAAAAGGAACTGTTACAAAAGCCGTAATCGTTCGTGTAAAAAATCGTATTCGTCGTAAAGATGGTTCATACATTCGTTTCGATGATAATGCGGTGGTATTGCTAAACGATTCAAATGAACCACGCGGAACCCGCATCTTTGGACCTGTAGCAAGAGAGTTGCGTGAAAAACAATACATGAAAATTATTTCATTAGCCCCTGAAGTTTTGTAGAAAATGAAAAGAGATAAATCAGTAACCAAAAGATTCAAGGCGAAATTAAATATCCGCAAAGGGGATATGGTAATAATGCTCGCTGGTGATGACAAAGGAAAGAAAGGCCGTGTTATCGAAGTACTGCCGGATGAAATGCGTGCTTTGGTTGAAGGTGTAAACATCGTTTCTCGCCACACTAAGCCTGACGCAAAAACTCCGAACGGAGGAATTGTAAAAAAGGAAGCTAAAGTTCATATTTCTAATATTGCTTTAGTTGATCCAAAAGGAGGAACTGCTACCCGTGTAGGACGCAAGCGGGAGAATGGAACTGCAATCAGAATTGCAAAAAAATCTGGAGCTGTAATCAAATAACAATTCCAAAAAAGATAAAAGGAAATTATGGAAGGATATGTTGCCCGTTTAAAAAAGAAGTACAAAGATCAGGTTGTTCCTGCTATGATGAAGCAGTTCAACTACACCAGTGTTATGCAGGTGCCTAAGATCACTAAGATTGCTATCAACCAGGGTGTTGGTAAAGCTACTTCTGACAAAAAGATGATTGATGTTGCAGTAACCGAAATGACCACCATCACTGGTCAGAAAGCAATGGCAACAAAATCAAAGAAAGATATTTCTAATTTCAAATTGAGAGTTGGAGTTGGGGTTGGTGTGAGAGTGACATTGAGAGGTGACCGCATGTATGAATTCATGGATCGTCTTTTCTCTGTTGCGCTTCCACGCGTTCGTGATTTCAAAGGCGTGAACGAAAAAAGTTTTGACGGCAGAGGAAATTATACTCTTGGAATTACTGAACAGATCATTTTCCCTGAAATTGATATTGATAAAGTAACTCATATGAATGGAATGGATATCACATTCGTTACCACTGCTAATACAGATGCTGAAGCATTTGCACTTTTGAAAGAATTAGGTTTACCATTTAAAAGTTTAAAATCAGAACAGAATTAATATGGCAAAAGAATCAGTAAAAGCCAGAGAAAGAAAGCGTGAAAGAATGGTAGCGAAGTATGCTGCAAAGCGTGCCGAGTTAAAAGCTTCGGGCGATTTAGTCGGGTTAGATAAACTACCAAAGAATTCATCAAAAATCCGAAAGCACAATCGTTGCGCTATCTCAGGTCGTTCCCGTGGTTACATTCGTCAGTTTGGATTGTCGCGTCAGATGTTCCGCCAGTTAGCACTCTTCGGAAAAATTCCGGGATTGACTAAATCAAGTTGGTAAAAAATATTTTCAATAAAAATTAAATGCCGTCTTCGTTCTGCGAGGTCGGCATTTTTATTTAAACAGATATTGTAATATATTTCACTAAGTGAAAAAGAAATTCAAGCCTGAGAAATTAATTTTGCAACCAACTTATTCTGGTGGAAATGAAGCTATGAATAAATTTATTGAGGATAATCTTAAATATCCGGATGAAGCCATTAAGAACAAAATTGAAGGAGCAGTTGCTGTTGATTACAATGTAGATATTTTCGGAAAAGTTATTTCTGCAAAGATTAAACACGGAATTGGATATGGTTGTGATGAAGAAGCATTGAGGCTTGTAAAATTATTGCAATTCGGAAAGAAAAGGTACCAGGGACTACATGTGGTGTTTCATAAATCGTTAATTATTAATTTTCGTTTAAACACATCTTCAGCTAATACTGAAGTAACTGAATTGATAATTAATTACCAATTGGCTGAACCGAAAGAATTTCGATCTGAACCGAAGATTTCTTATACCATTATCCCGGAAAGCAAGAAATAGTATTTTCAATTTTACATTTGATTCAATAAATCTATTCAGTTAATTCAATTCCACGATGTCCGTTGTAAGTCTTTCAACAGTTTATGAAAACATAATTGGACGAATTGAAAAAATTACTGCTTCGCGCAACTGGAAAATTAAATCAGTTCTCACGCTTACATTTCTTTCTCTCTTTTTTGCTTCACCACAATTCAGTGGGTATGAAAAAACTTTTAAAGAGATAAAAGGATGGCAGGCTTTTCATCAGCAAAGCGAACAGCCTTTAACTCCACTTGATTTTAATGGAGCATCGAATGCAGCGAAACGAACTTTCAGACTTACGGTTCCCATGCTTGCTTTTGTATTTCATCTTAATGATTATGCAATTCTCGCAATTGAATGGCTGGCCAATATTTTGTATCTGTATTTCTGCATTTTGCTGTTTGAAAAGATTACGAATGACAGATCAATTGCCTTACTTGGAGCAATTGGCTTAACATTTATTTATAATGGTCATGCAGGTTTCACTGATAACAACGCATGGTTTGATATTGTTGCCTACTTGTTTTTGCTTCTGGCAATGTTGTATTCCAATGTTTTTCTCATTTTCATTTTTACTTTTTTTGCAGCGTGGACCGATGAGCGAGCAGTTGTTGCTTCGTTATTAATTTTTCTATGGTGGAAATTCAATGAAATAAAAGCAACCGATTTTTCTTTTGCCTCTTATTTCAAATTTGAGAAAAAATCTTCTATTGTATTACTCGCATTGTTGTTTTATGGATTTGGTCGATTTCTGTTAACAAATTATTTCGGATTACAAACTCCGGCTAAAGGAATTGGACTTGAAGTATTAATGAATGCAACTGATTCTTTGGGCTTAGGACTCTGGTCGGCACTTGAAGGATTTTGGTTGTTGCTGATAGTTTGCTGCATCTTTTTGTTTAGGCAAAAAAAGTATGTTGTTGCACTTTCTATTAGCTTAATGATTGCAGTGATAATGTTGATTGCCTATTCTGTTGAAGACATTACAAAGAGCGCAGGCTATATGTTTCCTGTAATTTTTATTGCCGTTGCAATCTTGTTCGAAACAATTTCAAAGATTGACTTGCGCAGACTTTTATTGTTATGTGCTATCGTGTGTTTTCTTTTCCCTTCTTATTATTATGCATCGCACAACCATATTGCTGTGTGGTACAAACCGGTTTTTATAAAGGCACTCGACCTTTTTCAAATTCATCTTTAATTAAATATTTATTCTGACTAATTAGTTGATATAAGTCAATCGCATCTGTTACACTATCTTGTTACTTTTCGCATTCAAAATTTTCAGGAATGAAAAGAAACCTTCTTTCGCTTTATATAACTTCAATTTTTACTCTGCTTTTTACACTTGATCTTTCAAATTGCTTTGCGCAAACTCCAACGCAAACCATTCGCGGAATTGTGTATGATGCAGAAAGTAATTTTCCATTGACAGGCGCAACTATTTTATTAATGAAGGATAGTTCAATTGTGAAAGGAATTTATTCTGATGAAAACGGAAAATATCGTTTCGATGAAATTGCAGTAGGCAGGTATTCATTGCACATAACTTATGTCGGATATATTGAAGGATTTGTTCGTGATATTATTCTTTCATCAGGTAAAGAATCAGTAATTGATGTTCATCTGGAATCAAGCGCAAAAAATATTGAAGAGATTGTGGTGAGTGCAAACAAGGTCGGGCAAAGCAGCAACGAAATGAGCACCGTGAGCACGCGAACTTTTTCCATTGAAGAAACCAATCGGTATGCAGGCAGTCGCGGCGACCCTGCGCGTATGGCAAGCAACTTCGCCGGCGTGCAAGGTGCTGATGATTCGCGCAATGATATTGTGGTGCGCGGCAATTCGCCTTCCGGTGTTTTGTGGCGGTTGG
>Ga0114969_10003386_pt1 | contig 12874 bp, 9 predicted proteins | sample M_130807_MF_Meta_FD_87316 | JGI IMG/M metagenome (GOLD analysis project Ga0114969, IMG submission 87316) | Freshwater microbial communities from Lake Montjoie, Canada to study carbon cycling - M_130807_MF_MetaG | ecosystem: Environmental > Aquatic > Freshwater > Lake | place: Lake Montjoie...
AATATGTTGCATGGTAATTTTTCCAGAATGGATGTTCTGAATTATTACTCAGAGATTTTTCATTCCAGTATTTTTCTCCATTGAAAAAAGGCATTCGTTCGAGCCAGCGATTAATTAATTCCAACAATGATTTTTCATTCTCGGCATCTTTCACCTGTTTCACATCTTCGGGTTTCAACTGACTTACATAATATTCATGACCGTAACGGTTTTTAAATTTCAAACCAAGCGCAGCTTCCAGAATTTTAAACTGAATACTCTGAAAACCACTTGCTGGTCTGAGCAAATCACGGAAGTCGAGAAAGTCAAGCGGAGTCATGGTTTCCAGGATATCGAGTTGATGAATCAACACTTGCAAAATGGTTCCGACTCTTTTCAGGCGATGCGCCGCCTGGTACAAATCAGGAGAACTATCCTTTATATCTGACTGATTAAAAATTCCGCGCACCAGATTTACTTCAAACAAAATCTGCTTGAACCATAATTCATAGGCCTGGTGAATGACAATGAATAGCATTTCGTCATTGGCTGTTACACCTTCTTTATCACTTTCAGGTAATTGTGCATTCAGAATTTTATCCAGTTGCAGGTATTCGCCGTAGTAAACAGGTTTTCTTTCCATTAATATTTTTTAACGGTGTGAAAGAAAGGAAAATAGAGCGTATAAAAAATGATGAAATATTTCCATTCAATTTATTAAATAAATCGAACTTGATCAATTAAAATATGCGGAGAGAAAGGGATTCGAACCCTTGATACCCTTTTGAGGTATACACACTTTCCAGGCGTGCTCCTTCGGCCACTCGGACACCTCTCCATTTTTTTTAAAGGGTCACAAAAGTCAACAAAAAAAAGTGGCAATCAAACTTCTTAAGAATAAACATGAAGTATATTATTCGTTTGCTGAACATTATATTTTTCCAATGGTGAGGTAGCGTATCCGAACATTGGATTTCCGTCAGTATCATAATGGCTCTGACAACAAGGACAAATAAATTCATTCGTTGTTTGAAATTCAACTAAACAAGCATCATAAGTACAATAAGCTGAAAATGCTATGTAATTATTATTGACATCTTTTGCGACAATAACCGCTGAATTAAATATTCTATAGCCCCCTAAAGTGGTTAAATCAAAGTTTTCGGGGTCATTTAGATCGATAGTAAAATCAATTCTTTGTACTTTATCCTTGTTACAGGACTCTAATTGTGTTAAGGCTGCAACAGCAGCTAAACTAATACCAAGAGCTCTAAAAAATTCCTTTCTGTTCATGACAAAAATTTCAGATGTGAATTTAGAATAAAGTAGGTCAAACCCGGAATTATATAAAATAAAAAGGGCGATGAAATTTCATCGCCCTTTGTCGGGGTACCTGGACTCGAACCAGGGACCCCCTGCTCCCAAAGCAGGTACGCTAGCCAACTGCGCTACACCCCGAACTTATTTCCATTTAAAGAACTTAATCTATTTAAAGAACTAACTGGTGCGGAGAGGGAGGGATTCGAACCCTCGATACAAGTTTAAGCTCGTATAACGGTTTAGCAAACCGGCCCTTTCGGCCACTCAGGCACCTCTCCTATTATGCGGGCAAATGTATAAAATACTTTTTACCCTCAAAGAGAAGTTGAAAATAATCAGGTAATACTTAGCTGAATTTTCTTTTCAATCTCCTGAACTGACTCTTTAAACTCCTTATCAGTATCCATCATGTCTTTAACTGCCTGACAACTGTGGATGACAGTACTATGGTCACGGCCTCCAAAATGACGACCAATAACCTTTAAGGAATTTTTAGTATAACTCTTTGCAAGATACATACTCAACTGACGCGCCTGAACGATACCACGCTTGCGGGTTTTCTCTTTTAACTTTTCAGGTTGAACACTAAAGAATTCACAAACTGCTTTTTGAATGAATTCAATTGAAACTTCTCTCGAAATTGTTTTAACAAAATTCTTAATTATTTTCTTAGCTAAATCCAAATCAATTTCTTTTCTGTTAAGTGATGACTGAGCTAACAAAGAAACCAAAGCTCCTTCCAGATCACGAACACTTGTGCTTATATTATAGGCAACAAACTCAATTACATCACGAGGCAATTCAATTCCATCAGCGTACATTTTCTTTTCAAGAATAGCAATTCGTGTTTCAAAATCAGGAACCTGAATATCAGCACTCAATCCCCAACGGAATCTGCTTAACAGTCTTTCTTCCATTCCTTCTAAATCACGAGGTGCACGATCAGAAGTAAGAATTAATTGTTTACCGCTTTGGTGCAGGTGGTTAAAAATGTGAAAGAAAATATCTTGAGTTCTGTCCTTGTTTGCGAAAAACTGAATGTCATCAGCAATCAACACATCTACTAATTGATAGAAGTGAATAAAATCGTTAACGCTATTATTTTTCAACGCATCAATAAACTGATTGGTAAATTTTTCAGCAGGAACAAACAATACAGTTTTATTTGGATACAAAGTTTTTATCTGATTTCCGATTGCCTGAGCCAAGTGAGTTTTTCCTAAACCTACGCCACCATAAATAACTAAAGGATTGAATGAAGTTGCTCCCGGCTTTTGAGCTACTGCATATCCTGCACTGCGTGCCAAACGATTGCTATCACCTTCAACATATGTATCAAATGTATATGCAGCATTTAATTGCGGATCAATATTTACTTTACGCAATCCAGGAATAATAAAAGGATTTTTTATCTGATGTCCCATCACCATAGATGCTGGCATCTCTTGTGATTTAACAGCATTTGTTGTTGCTGTTGGAATGTTAACAGTAAATGGTCCGCTCTTTTGAGAAGAATTATCTACAACAACCTGATATTCTAAACGGGCTTCGTTAGAAAGTTCACGCTTCAATGCTTTTCTTAAAATACTTACATAATGTTCTTCAAGCCACTCATAAAAAAACTGACTAGGAACTTGTATTGTTAAAACATCGCCATGAAGTTTAACTGCTTTTATTGGTTCAAACCAGGTTTTAAAACTTTGTGGATTTACATTGTCTTGTATGATTTTCAAGCACTCATTCCAAACGGATTCTGCTGATTTCGACATAATGACTATAGAGTGTTTTTAACTTTTTTAAATTAATTCGAAGATGAATGTATGTACTTGCGCACAAAACTGCAAGAAAATATTTTTAAAAAAAAATTTTTTCAGCTTGCAGAATTGGAAATTATTACTTGTGTTGAAATTGCTTGTTTATCAATGCTATTTTTTTTAAAATAGAAATCTATTTTTCCTAAAACCAATCCTGCCCAACCAACTTGGTTCACAAGTACTTGTTTGTTATCAATGTTCTTATAACTTATGGGCGCATCAAAAAAAGTATGAGTGTGTCCTCCAATTATTAAATCAATATTGCGTGTACTCATTGCTAAAATCTCATCGCTTATTTTTTTATCGTCGTATTTCGCTCCTAAATGCGATAAACAAATTATCATGTTGCAATGGTAGTCATTCTTCAACTGTGCAGCAATACTATTTGCAATGGAAACAGGTTCCAGATATTTTGTTTCACCATATAATTTATCAGGCACCAATCCCTTCAACTCAATTCCGATTCCGAACACGCCGATTTTCAATTTTCCTTTTTTAAAAATTTTGAAAGGAATAGTTTTCCCCTGCATCGCAGTATTGGTGAAATCATAATTCGCATTTATCAATGGAAAAGTTGCACTGGGTAATTGACTGGCGAGTCCTTCCAAACCATTATCAAAATCGTGATTACCTATCGCACTAGCATCATATTGCATCTGACTCATCAGTTTCATTTCGAGTTCTCCATGAAAATAATTGAAGTAAGGTGTACCCTGAAAAATATCTCCGGCATCTAACAATAAAACATGGTCAGCTGAATCTCGCAATTTTTTTATCAGCGATGCTCTTGCAGCTGCACCACCGAGTCCCTGAAATTTTCCACCATCCATCGGAAACGGGTCAATGCGTGAATGCCAATCGTTGGTATGAAGAATAGTGAGCTTTTGTGTATCATCATACGCAAATGCTTCGAGAGGAAAAGAATTAGCACCGAGTAATAAGGCTCCTGCACTTAATTGTTTTAAAAATTTTCTGCGCTCATTCATTGACAACTCTTTGTTCCAATTTTTCAGAAACTGATTTTCCTTCTGCTGTTAAAGATAAAATGTAATTGATTAAAAGATTCCGAAACAAAATCGGGCTCATTATTTTTTTTTCAGAAATAAGAAATGCGCAATCATCTCCGCCATTCGCTATATAATCGCTGCATACAAAATGATAATTAGCAAGCGTATCTAATTTTTTTCCATTGATGTAAATCTGTTCGGCAGTTCCTTTATATATCATGTACTGCATTCCCGCAACCGGCCATCCTCCTTTTGCCGCTGCTTTATTAATTAATTGTTGAACAATTTTTCCATTGGCTTTTATTAATGCAATCGCATTATCGAAAGGCATGAGTTCAAATATTTTTCCCCTTGTGATTTCTCCTGCGGGTAATGAAGGAATCCGTATTCCTCCATTGTTGACGATACTGAAATCAATTTCTGAATTCAGTTCTTTTCGTGACTGTATCAATAATGCATCAGCAACAAAATTTCCGAGTGTGCCTTCGGGTTGTTGCTTGGTTAATACGGAATCTGATTTACCAATTACAACCTGCATTGTTTTATTCAAGCTGTCGCGAAAGGGAATCAGAAATTTCCACATCGCAGAATCGACCGGATAATCTGCTTTCATACTGAACTTATTTGCAGAATAATCTGAAACCTGATAGATTCTACAAGAGGAAATTATAAGTGATAAACAAAAAAGTATAAATCCGGAGAAAAAAAATTTCATTTATCTATCCTTTGTACTCTCCAAAAACATTCCTCAGTGAATCAGCAATCTCGCCAAGTGTTGCATAATTTTCTACGGCTTCAATAACTATCGGCATTAAATTCTCCTCTCCTTTTGCTTTTGTTTCGAGTGCTGCAAGAATGGAATTCACTTTAGCATTATCTCTTCGCGCACGCAACGATTTTAATTTTTCAGATTGATGCGTTCGAATTGATTCGTCAATACGAAAAACATTTTCAGGTGGTTTTTCATCTGCTAAAAATTTATTCAAGCCAACAATAATTTTTTCGCCGTTTTCAATTTTGCGCTGGTACTTATACGATGAGCGCGCAATTTCTTCCTGCATGTATCCTTGTTCAATCGCTGCAACTGAACCGCCCAATGCATCAATGCGATGAATGTATTCCCATGCCTTTTTTTCTACTTCATCAGTCAATGCTTCAATAAAATATGAACCACCAAGCGGGTCAACAGTTTCACTCACTCCGCTTTCGTGTGCAATAATCTGTTGTGTCTTCAATGCAATACCCGCAGCTTGTTCGGTTGGTAATGAAAGTGCTTCATCAAAACCATTGGTGTGCAATGATTGTGTTCCGCCAAGAACAGCTGAAAGCGCCTGTAGTGTTACACGGGTGATATTATTCATTGGTTGTTGTGCAGTTAATGTACTTCCACCTGTTTGAGTGTGAAAGCGACACATCATTGCACGCTCATCAGTTGCGCCCATTTCCTTTGTAATCTGCGCCCACATTCTTCTCGCTGCACGAAACTTCGCTACTTCTTCAAATAAATTATTATGTGCGTTGAAGAAAAAAGAAATCCGTTTTGCAAAAACATTTATATCAAGCCCTTTGTCAATCGCTGCTTTTAAATATGCTTTACCATTGGCGAGTGTGAAAGCTAATTCCTGAACAGCATCACTACCTGCTTCGCGAATGTGATATCCACTAACTGAAATGGTATTCCAAGCTGGAACTTCATGAGTACAATAATCAAAAATATCAGTGATCAAACGCATGGATGGTTTTGGCGGATAGATGTAGGTGCCACGCGCCGCATACTCTTTCAGAATATCATTTTGAATAGTGCCAGATAATTTTTTTACATCAGCTCCCCGCTTTTTTGCCAAGGCTATATATAATGCCAGCAGAATAAAAGCGGTGGCATTTATAGTCATTGAAGTAGAAATTTTATCGAGTGGAATTCCTTTGAAAAGAATTTCCATGTCTTCAAGTGAATCAATTGCAACTCCGACTTTTCCAACTTCACCTTCCGACATTGCATGGTCACTGTCGTAGCCAATCTGTGTAGGTAAATCAAATGCAACAGATAATCCGCTTGTGCCCTGGCTTAATAAATAATGGTATCGCTTGTTCGATTCTTCGGCTGTAGAAAAACCTGCATACTGCCGCATGGTCCACAATTTATCACGATACATTGAAGGATGAACTCCGCGTGTGAATGGAAATTCTCCCGGCAATTCTTCATTATGCTTTGAAGAATTTTTATACAGCGGATTTATTTCAATTCCACTATCAGTTTCAAATTTTTTATCGGGAGCTTTTTCTTTCGACATTTTTCTAAAATAAATTTTCGAACGGAATCACTGATTACACAGAGTTATTTCATTACCAAATTATCAAATCAGTATATCTTCTTCACTTCATTTTTCAATGTATCCAAAGCCTTCTGAGTTGGCATTGACTGTTCGTTATTAATAAAATATTCGAATATGCGACGACTTAAATCCTTTGCAGATGCTGTTTCAGGCATATCAACAGCAACACGATTTATTATACTAACTATTTCTTCTTTAACTTGAATTATTTGCATCCAGGTTGGTCCGCTAACATAAATTTGTTGTGCCAGATTATGTTCAAATTCCAACCTGATATTACTTATTAATGCCAGTTGCATATCACGAGCATTCATTCCCGGTTTATTTACACGATGTATTAAGCTGTTAGGAGAAATTCTTTCAAGAAACAAAGCCAATCTTTCATAGGCCTGCAATCGAATAGGTAATGCAGTTTTGAAATTTTCAATTCGGACTTCAAGTTGTTTTTTTTCGTGTTCAGCTTCTAAAAAAACTTTTAGAATAAAATATGCAGTTAAAAAAGTTACAACTGAAGGCAAAGTATATTTTAAAATTTCAAGAATGTAGGTCAAGACCATGATTGATGTTTTATTTTTTTTTGACGAAGGTAGATGAAAGTGAAATAAAAAGTGAAGAACTTAATTCGAAAAAAAATATTGTACAGAAATTATTGATGTTCTCATTTTTAAAATTTATAAAATACCAATGTTTGATTTTACATATAATTATCAAAACACATTCAAAGTGTTTTAATTATCGCTCGAAACTTATTTGAATTGACAATGTAATAGGACTCAAAATTCCCAAAAACCACCAAAAACAGGGAAAAATGAGAACCCTCTACACAATTGTTGCACTTATTTTCGTTTTAAATACATTTTCAAGTGCCCAAAGTATTTCACCTCAGGTAATAGGAGTTGCCGGTAATTACTATTCTGTATCAGGCTCATCATTATCATTTACAATTGGCGAATCAGCTACAACGACCATCAGTGGTTCAAACAACAAAATCACTCAGGGATTTCAGCAGCCTTCATATACTGCAACCAGTATAACAGAAGTTGAGAGTCCGATTTATGAAATAAATATTTATCCAAATCCTGCAAGCAATTCAATTACAATTCAAAATGAAGGTTCCGTGTTTTCAAACAAAACACAAGTATTTCTAATTGATGTCTTAGGAAGAAAAATAATTGAACAGAAATTAAACAACCAACAAACACTCATTGACCTGCAGCAACTTGCTTCAGGAACCTACTTTATTGTGATTGAAGAAAATGGTAATAAATCATTCACACACAAAATCACCAAAGTTCAATAACTAAATAAAACAAAACATGAAAACGCTAATTGCTAATATGGAAACCTTTCTTCTGAAGAAGATTGGACTATTCGCAATAACTCTTTTATTGAGTTTGCAATTTGCCAATGCACAAGTTCCACAACGATTCAACTACCAGGGTGTAGCCAGAGACGCATCAGGAAATGTAATGTCATCACACATGATTTCATTACGCATTTCGGTATTAAACGGAGGCGCAGCCGGCCCCTCGGTTTATCAGGAAACACATAGTGTGGTAACTAATCAATTTGGTTTATTCACTCTGCAGGTTGGAGGAGGAACAATTTTGTCCGGAACTTTTGCAGCAGTACCCTGGACATTAGGAAATCAGTGGTTAAAAATTGAAATGGACGCCAACGGCGGTAGTAGTTACTTGGATATGGGCGTTACACAACTATTAAGTGTTCCGTTTGCAATGGTAGCCGGAAAAATTGGAGGCAATATGAATTTAGATGACTTGGGAGATGTAGATGTATCGACAGCGGCATCTGGTCAGGTTTTAAAATTTAACGGAACATCATGGATTCCGGGAAACGATAATGGCGGTACTGGTGGAGCATCATATTATCAGGGTACTGGAATTTCTATTTCAGGAACCAATGTGATTAATAATACAGGTGATATTAATGCAACAGATGATATTACAAATACAACAACTGCGAATGGCGATCTATCCGGAATTTATCCTAATCCGCTTGTAGACGGAATTCAAGGAAAACCAATTTCTTCTACTGCACCAACAAGCGGACAAATTTTGAAATTTGATGGTACGCAATGGAAACCGGATGTAGATAATACAGGTTCGGGTGGAACTTCTTATACCGCAGGAACTGGTGTAAGTATTATTGGAACTGTAATCAGCACTTCATCCATGCTTGGTGATGTGACAGGAAGCATTACAGCAAATACACTTTCAAAAATTCAGGGTAAGCCTGTTTCTGCATTAACTCCAACAGTTGGGCAAGTATTAAAATATGACGGAACACAATGGACTCCCGGAACTGATATTCAAGCTGCAGGTGGAGCAACCTATTCTGCCGGAACCGGAATCACAATAAATGGTTCAAATGTTATTAGTGCTTCAAACTTAGGAGGCGATGTTACAGGCGCTTCTACTTCAAATTCAATAAGCAACTTACAAGGGAAACCTATTGTAGCAGGTTCACCTTCTTCAGGTCAGGTTTTAAAATATGACGGAACACAATGGGTTCCAGCAACCGATAATGCAGGTGGAGGTGCAACTTATACAGCAGGAACAGGAATTACAATCAACGGTTCAAATGCTATTTCAGTTAATGCGCTTTCTGGTGATGTAACCGGAAATCCGAATGCAACAGTTGTAGGCAAACTACAAACGGTAAGCGTGTCGGGTACACTTCCAACAACAGGACAAGTTTTAAAATACAATGGAACAGCATGGGCCCCCGGTACTGATAATAGCGGTGGAGCAGGAACATATACTGCCGGAACCGGAATAGATATTACAGGTACGGTGGTAAGTGTTCAACCAATGGCCGGCGATGTTACAGGAACATTAGTTGCAAACACGGTTTCTAAAATCCAGAACTATTCGGTTTCAAACCTTGCGCCTACAAGCGGTTATGTTTTAAAATGGAACGGAACTGCCTGGGCACCGGCACCGGATGCCACTACAGGTGGAAGCACCAATCTCTGGATTCAAACCGGAAGTAATATTTATAATTTCAATGGTGGAAATGTTGGAATCGGAACCACCACTCCAACTTCATTATTTGATGTTGAAAGTTCAACCGCAACCAATGTGATAGCCCAATTTCAAAACAGTAATGCTTCCAATACAAGCAATACAGTAAATGTATTAAACAGTGGAAACGGTTATAATTTGTATGTAAATAAAACCGGTCAGGGCGAAGCTGTTTACATTGATAAAAATAACTTGGGTTCCGGAACTACTGCAATGGTTGTAACCAATAATGGAATTGGAAACTCATTGGATGTGTTTGCAACCGGAACTGGTTTCGCTGCAAAATTTAATGGTGGAACAAGTTCTGCCGGAGGTTTGTATGCACTTACTACCGGAGTACAATATGCAGGAATATTTGATGGTGGTGCAGTTGGTAATGGTGTTAAAGGTTTGGTTACTGGTACTGGTTTTGCCGGCTATTTCAGCGGCAAAACAAAAATTGATTATAACTCAACTTCAGCAAACAGTCCGCACTTGGCAGTTTACGAACAAACTGTTGGCGACTGGGCACGAATCAATTACTACAGCGGTGGCAGCAGTTACTTCAGTACTGCAGGTTTGGTAGGCGCTACACCAGCAACTTCAAAATTTACATTAAGTCATAGTTCAACTCCCGACATAATTACAGCTTCAGGTGATGGAAATGTTGGTATCGGAACAGGAACACCTACTTACAGATTGCATGTTTACGGTGATGCAACTTATGCAGGCAGCATGTCGCGCTATGAGAACAATAATTCAACAAACAACAATACTATGCTTGATATCTGGACACTTTCAAGTTCTGTATTAATAAATGGTGCAAAATCCGGAATTGGTTATGGTGCAAACATTCAAAAAACCGGAACCTTATCCAGTTCAGCAGCCATATTCGGTGGCAATGCCGGAACCAATGGCGAAGGACTTCGCGGAAGCGCATTTGGTAATGGTGGTTATGGAGTGTATGGTAATGCAGCAGGTAGTGGAGCCAATTCATATTATGGAGTTTATGGCTATGGTTCAGGAAGCGCGGGTGCCGATTACGGAATTTACGGAGTGCAGGGCGCAGGTGGAAACGACTGGGCCGGTTACTTCAGCGGTAATGTTGGTTACACCGGAATGCTATTAAGCACATCAGATAACAAGTTAAAGCAAAATGTACAAAATTTCAGTGGAGCATTGCAACAGGTTATGCAACTGCAACCTAAAACTTATGAGTACAAGCACGATGGCGATTACGCTCATATGAATTTGCCACAAGGCGAACAAGTGGGATTAATTGCTCAGGATTTAGAAAAAATTATTCCATCACTCGTACAGCCTGCTACATTTTCTTATGTTGTAAAAGACGATACAAGAGATGGCGAAGAAGGAGCTGTAATTACTTCACAAATAGATTACAAAGGTGTTAACTACATTGGTTTAATACCGGTATTAATTGGTGCCATACAAGACCAGCAAAAAGAAATTGACGAATTAAAATCACAGATATCCCAATTGAGTAAGTAGACTTTTAGACATTGTTTTAGTTTTTGGTTTGGGGGAAAACCACTGCAATTTATTTTGCGGTGGTTTTCTTTTTGTGGAAGGTGATGATAAATTTTAACTACTAATCGAAACAGAATTCACCATACTCAAAATATCATCCACATACACGCGGTCGTTATTCAGGCGCGGTACTTTGTGTTGCCCGCCAAGTTTTCCTTTTTTCTTCAGCCAGTTATAGAAAGTATTTTGCGGTAAGCTGTGAACCGTTGGTTCCTTTAATGCAATGTCTCTATATCGTTTTGCATCATAATCTGTATTTAATGCCCGAAGATTGCTGTCTAAGTGTTCAATAAACACTTGCAAATTATGAGGCTCTTTTTCAAATTCAATCAGCCACTCATGACAACCCCGGTTATCGTATGTAAGGTAAACCGGAGCAACTGTATAATCACGCACCACTGCCCCTGTGATGGCACATGCCTGAGCTATTGCATTGTCTGTATTTTCAGCAATTACTTCTTCACCAAATGCATTGATGAATTGTTTAACTCTGCCGGTAACTTTTATTTTAAATGGTTTTACAGAAGTAAATTTTACAGTGTCACCCACCATGTATCGCCACAAACCTGAGTTGGTTGAAATAACCAAGGCATAATTTTCATCGGGCTTCACTTCATCAATCAATATTGTTTTCGGAAATTCTTTACCCAATTCACTCATTGGAATAAACTCATAAAATATTCCGTTGTTCAGATGTAACACCAAATCTTCATCGCGCTTGCCAAATTGAAAAGCAAAAAAACCTTCAGATGCGTTATATGATTCGTAAAAATTCATTCCATCGCCTTTTATAAGCGATTTAAATTGTTCGCGGTATGGAGTAAAACTTACACCCCCATGAATATATAATTCAAGATTTGGCCAAATATCACGCAGGTTATTTTTTCCGGTTAATTCAAACAACCGCTTTATTAAAATCATTGTCCAGGTTGGTACTCCGGCAATATTTGTAACATCTGCTTTTAAAGTTGATTGCGCCAAGGCTTCTATCTTATTTTCCCACTCATCCATCAATGCAATTGATAATTGAGGAGTTCGATATAGCTGCCCAATGAATGACATATTCTGCAACAGTACCGCACTTAAATCACCATAACTTGAAAGTGAATTTAAACTATTAATTTGGTGGCTGCCACCTATTATTAAACCTTTACCATTAAAAATTTTTGTGTCTTCATTTAATATACAATAGGCACTTAACAAGTCAAGGCCTCCTTTATAATGGCACTCCTCCATTGCCTCCTGACTTACCGGAATAAATTTACTTTTATCAGAAGTGGTGCCTGATGATTTTGCAAACCAACGAATTTCAGATGGCCACAAAATATTCTGTTCGCCCTTCATCATTCTGTTAATCCAGGGTTTTATTGAATCATAATCCTGAACAGGAACCCTGTTTCTGAAATCTTCAAAAGTTTTAATGCTTTCGTATTTATAATTTTTGCCCCACTCGGTAATTGAACCTAACTGAATAAGATTTTTAAAAACCAACTCCTGTGATTCAAATGGATGTTCCATAAAATAATGAACATTATCGAACCGCTGTCGAATAAACCAAGTGACTATGGGACTGAGGTAGTACAATCAGGTTTTGTTTGGATTGCCAAAATAGAAATTCAACCCGATATATTGTCTGTCTTTAAAAAAATATTTTCAGAGCTCTATTACTTTTCTCTTCAATTCAAAATTTTGTCCGAGATAAACACGGCGCACCTGTTCATTTGCTGCTAATTCTTCTGCAGTTCCACTCATTAATATTTTTCCTTCGAATAATAAATAAGCACGATCGGTAATGCTTAAAGTTTCCTGCACATTATGGTCGGTAATAAGTATACCGATATTCTTAAATT
>Ga0114969_10003387_pt1 | contig 12870 bp, 9 predicted proteins | sample M_130807_MF_Meta_FD_87316 | JGI IMG/M metagenome (GOLD analysis project Ga0114969, IMG submission 87316) | Freshwater microbial communities from Lake Montjoie, Canada to study carbon cycling - M_130807_MF_MetaG | ecosystem: Environmental > Aquatic > Freshwater > Lake | place: Lake Montjoie...
GCAATCTTCGCGAAGTCAGAGCTCAGCGCTTCGCCCCAGACGCCGCAGGTGATTTGCGAACCGTAATCCGCGAAAGTTGCGCCCATGGCATCGACCTGACTTGCAACCTCCTCCTTCGTGCGTTTGGCCGTATCGCGGGTGAGCAGGGTCGATAATAATCCAGTAGTCCCACGCTTGCTAGCCACTTCGTAGGCCGTACCAGCCGCCACAAAGACACCGAAGCCAGCCTTAGGGATGGCTCCGTCGGGCTGGAGGAGTACCCGGACGCCGTTTGCGAGCGTGAGCAATTCAAAGGTTTCGGAAGCAAGCGTCGGTCGGCGAGCTAGCACGACTTCCGCGACCTTCTGTCCGCGCATCGTCGCTTGGGTCACGGTCTCGGGCTTCAACCACTGCCGGGCAGACTTGGTGAGTTCCTCCGGCGTGACCTTGGCGAGTTCCTCGACGCCACGGCGGGGCCAAGAGATGTCATGGCCCGCACACGCGGCGTAACCATAACGCGCCACGGCGGCATGGATGTTCTTTAGACCATTAACCATCGCGACAACGGACTGGCGGCGCACCTTGTCCAGTTGGGCTTGCGAGACGCCTTTCTGGAGGAGTCCATCGATGACTTCAAAATAAGCCCGCTCCACCGCAGCGGCATCCGTGCCGGCATCCCCAATCCAGCTCAACCAGGCTAAGCCGACATCACGGATACCCATGACATGGGCGTCGATGGCATGCACGAGTTTGCGCTTCTCTCGGAGTTCATCCCAAAGCAAGGAGCTGTTACCAGACCCTAGGACACCAAGGCATAAGTCCAGCGGCGCGCGGCCTTGCTCGAAGAAGCCCGGGACACGCCACGTTGCCACGCCCTTAGTGGTCGAGACATCACGAACTAAGTCGCAACGGCGGGGGCCCGCTTGGGGCGGTTCAAAGGCTGGAATCACCTCGAGGCCAGGGCGACGGGAGAAGCGCGCAAACCAACGTTCCGCTGAAGCAAAGGCTTCCTCTGGTTCCATCGAGCCACCCAGAGCGAGCACGACGTTACTCGGGGTGTAACGACCCGCATGATAGGCCCGGAGATCTTCCGGGGTGATCCGGATAAAAAGTTCGCGGTGTCCGATAATCGGATGACGCATCGGGTGATTCCGCAAGGCCTCCGCCAGCACCTGCTCCGCCAAAATACTGTCGTGCTCATCATCGCGCATCGCGATTTCACGCAGGATCACCTCACGCTCCATCTTGCAGTCGGCGTCGGAAATCAAGGGGTCGAAGACCATCTCGGACAACGCCTCCATGGCGGTTTCAAAGCCCTCTTGGGGAGCGTCAATGTGGTAGACGGTGCGATCAAAGGTCGTGTAGGCGTTGGAATTACCGCCCGAACGATGGACGGACTCGGTGAGTTCACGATTCGTGAAACGCCCCGTGCCCTTGAAAACCATGTGTTCAAGGTAATGCGAAATGCCAGAGCCTTCCCAGCGCCCTTCCTGTGCGCTTCCGGTCCGCACCCACGCCTGGACCGTACATAAGCCAATGTGTGGACGGTGCACGTAGATGACCTCCAAGCCGTTCGCGAGCACGCGTCTTTCGGGGTCAGGGCCAGCAATCTGACTGAAGCTAAGGCCTTCAAGAAATGACATACTGTTAGGTATGCCCCTCGGGCAGGCGGGCGCAAGCGTCCGACGTGGCTTATTTGCCGTGTCTTTACCCTGCGAGCATCGTCTGCTCAGGCCATTTGGAACCGTTGTAGCTGGTGGAGTAAATCAATAATGCCATTGAAAAACAAGGGGAGCCCCCCTATCCCCTTCTTTCCCCTTGTTCCAGGGGTCTCTTCGTCCTTCCCGCTATCCGTCCATGTATATCCCCCCTGAAATCCGTGCCCATCTTGAGGAGGTTGAGCGCCGCTCTGGCTACCTCTGGAAGTTCCTGGATGTCGCAGGTAAACAGGTGTTGATCGGTAAGCTCGAAGAACAGATGACCGCCCCTAACTTCTGGGACAGTCAGAAGTCCGCCCAGAAGGTGATTTCAGAGTGTAATGGATATAAGACTATCATCAGTCCCCAAATTGTCTTTCGCCGGAAACTCGATGATGCCAAGACCTTGGCCGAATTAATCGTCGAGTCCCCCGACGGCTCCGCCGACGCCGAGGTCGAAGAGTTGCGCATACTCGCCAGCGATATGTTGGCAGAGGTCGCCGAGCTTGAGATCGCCTCCTTCCTTTCCGGCTTGCATGACAAGTCTAACGCCATCGTCACCGTGAAGGCCGGCGCGGGCGGCACGGAATCCAACGACTGGGCCGATCTCCTCTTCCGTATGTATACCCGCTGGGCCGAACGCCGCGGTTTTAAGGTTGAAATCGAAGACGTCGCCGAAGGCGAAGGCGCGGGCATCAGTCAAGCCACCTTCCGCCTCGAAGGACCAAACGCCTACGGGTACATTAAGGCCGAACGTGGCGTCCATCGTCTCGTCCGCATCTCCCCTTTCGACGCCAACGCGCGCCGCCACACGTCGTTCGCCTCCGTCGACGTCGTCGCTGAAATCGACGATGATATTGAAATTGAAATCGAAGAAGCCGACCTCCGGGTTGACGTCTACCGTTCTAGCGGCAAAGGCGGCCAGCACGTTAATAAAACCGAATCAGCCGTGCGCCTGACGCACATCCCCACTGGCATCGTGGTGGCTTGCCAACGCGAACGCTCGCAGGTCAAGAATCGGGCCTTGGCGATGAAGATCCTCCGCGCCCGTATCTACGAAAAGACCCTCGACGATAAGCGCGCCGAGATGGAGAAGTACTACGGCGAAAAGGGTGATATTGGCTGGGGCAACCAGATCCGCTCCTACGTTTTCCAGCCTTACCAGATGGTGAAGGACCTCCGCACCGGCGTTGAGACCGGCAATATTCAGGCTGTGATGGATGGCGATATCGATGCCTTCATCAACGGCTGGCTTCGCGCGGGCGGCCCTCGCACGCGTAATAAGGACATTAAGATTGAAGACTAAGCGTCTTCGCCCCATCCCATGCCCAGCCAAGCCACCCTGCGCTCCAAGCTCCTCGATCAGCCGCTCTTTGCGGATAAGATCTGGAAGCTTTCTCCCGAGCCTTGGCCGCTCTCCGAAGCCCAACTCAAAGACCTTAAGCGCATTGGGGCTGCCTGCTTGAGCTACCATCGAGCCTTGGAACGGCTCTACGTCCGTTCGTTTACGGATAAGAAAATCCTTCGGAATCGCGAGGTTCACGCGAAGTGGGTTTCGGAATACCTCGATCGGTATAAGCCCCAAGGGCTAATTGAACACGGCCGCCACCGCTCGGTCAAGGGGCAGTGCCCCGTGGTGCTTCGGCCCGACTTGCTCATCACCGATGTAGGCTTCACCATGACGGAGTTAGATAGTGTCCCCGGTGGCGTCGGTCTCACCGCCTACTTGAATGAGGTCTACGCCGAGGACTGCTTAACACTGGTCGGCGCGACGACCATGCCGGAGCGTTTCTTCGCCGCCCTGGGTCGACTGACTCCATCGAACCGCTTTCCGCTCGTGGCCATCGTCGTCAGCGAAGAAGCCGCAACCTACCGTCCGGAATTCCTTTGGCTGGGCGAAAAGCTCCGCTCGCTAGGCCATGATGTTCACGTGGTCGACCCAGGACAACTCATGCAGATGGGGTCCGAAACCTATATCCCCGTCGACGGTGCGCCGCGGAAGGTGGACCTAATCTACCGTTTCTTCGAGCTCTTCGATCTCGCAAACGTCAAGGGGGCCGACGGTATTTTCAATGGCGTCGAGGCTGGCCAAGTGGCGCTGACCCCGCCAATGAAAGCTTACCAGGAAGAGAAGCTTGGTCTCGCCTTACTCCATCACCCGATGCTTTCAGAGTTCTGGAAAGAGAACCTCCCTGAAGATCACCATGAGGCCTTGTTCCGCATTGTGCCAAAGACATGGATTATGGAGAAGACCGACTTACCTCCGACCGCTGTGTTGCACGCCCCGCTCGTCAATGGCCGGCCAATTCGAGACTGGACCGAATTAGCCGAGGCCACCCAGCGGGAACGTAACCTCATCATCAAAGCGAGTGGCTTCCATGAGACCGCTTGGGGGGCCCGCAGTGTGACCCTCGGTAGCGACGTCTCCCGCGAGGAATGGCTCGAGGCCATCGAGCGCGCCATCGACCCAGATAACGATACCTTCCACGTGATGCAGGAATACCATAAGCCCTCCCGCCTGAGCCACCCGGTCTACGCAGAGGATGGCGCGGTCGTCCCGGCCGAAGGCCGCGTGCGCCTCTGCCCATATTACTTTGTCGATGGGGATACGGTGGAGCTTTCAGGCGTACTTTCGACGTTCTGCCCGGCCGACAAGAAGATCATCCACGGGATGAAAGACGCCGCCTTACTACCCTGCAAACTGGTCAGCACTAAGGCCTAATATCTCTCGGGTGGCCGAGGTTGCCTTGCCTCCGTCAGGGAATCGGCCAACTTCGTGGCCATGAAGCGACTGCTTGCCCTCCTTTTGCTCGGCTGCCTTGGGCTGACCTCGTCCGTCTCCGCCGCCGTCCACACCAAGGTCGACCTCGTCAACCTGACGCCCGATATCCGTCCCGGCCAAAAGGCTTGGGTCGCTGTGCGCTTGGTCTGCGACGAGCATTATCACATTTACTGGAAGAATCCCGGCGATGCCGGCCAAAGTCCGACCATCGAATGGAAAGACGCTGCGGGTACCGCCCCAGGCGCCTTGCTCTACCCCGGCCCCAAGATGCTCGATCAAAAAGGCGTCTATAACTTCGTCCATGAATATGAAACGTTGTTACTCGTAGAATTAACTATCCCCGCGACCGCTAAGGGCGAACTCAGCTTAAAGGCCAAAGTCGAATGGCTCGAGTGCGATGACAAGGGCTGCTACCCGTTCGACAAGGAGGTCACCTTGAAACTCAAGGTCGGTCCTGGTAATACCGCCGGGAAGTACGATCCGAAGCTGTACGGCGACCTACGCCCCACCACCCGCGCCAGCTATACCGTCAAGGCTGACACGCTGACGGTGACACCGCCGACGGAGGCCAAGTTAGCACTCTCCAAGGTTTGGTTCCCGGAACGCGGCGTCCTTTCCCCCGAAGGCGTGTTTACGCAAAAGCAGGACGCGACCACGAAATCCTTCAGCCTAAAGGACGCCCCTGAGAAGCTGGAAACTGGCCCCGTCGTCTTCGCCGCCCAAGACACGAGTGGCACTTGGCATCGCGTGGAAGCGCTCCCCGCCGGCGGTAGCTCGACCCTTGCTCCCGCCAATACCACCAAGGAATCGCCCAAGGGCAACTCAGCTTGGCTTCCATGGTCGCCACAGGCCGAAGCCAAGGCGCTCGCGGCCGGCCAGACGGTCTATGTCGATTTCACCGCCGAATGGTGCGCAACCTGTCAGATTAACAAACGCGTCTATAAGCACGATGTCGTCGCCGCTGCTTTAGCGGACAAGGGCGTGGTTCTCCTGAAGGCTGACTGGACCAAAAAGGACGCGGTCATCGCGGCCGAACTCACCAAGTACGGCCGCAGCGGCGTGCCGTGTAATGTCTTCCTCAAACAAGGTGCCCCTACTGCCTTACTATCCGAAGTCATTTCCGACGACGAAGTGCTCGCGGCCCTCAGTGCGATTTGTGCAGGCAAAGAATATCGGGCCACCCATGAGTCCAATGGTTACGTGGTGTGGCTTCTGCTGGCCTTCGGTGGCGGCGCCCTGCTTAACCTCATGCCCTGCGTCTTCCCGGTCATCGGCCTCAAGGTCTTGGGGTTTGCACGCGAAGCTGGCGCTGACCGCGGGGTCGTCGTCCGCAATGGCCTACTTTACTCACTCGGGGTCGTGCTCAGCTTCCTCGCGCTAGGGGGCGTTATCCTCGCCCTCAAAGCAGGCGGTAACTCCGTCGGTTGGGGCTTTCAGATGCAATCCCCAGGCTTCGTGCTTGGGACCTGCGTGCTGATGGTGACACTCGGCCTGAGCCTAGCAGGGGTCTTCGAAATCGGTACGGGCTTGGCGGGAACCGCCGCTGGCGCTGAACCGCAAGGCGGTGCAACGGGTGCTTTCTTCTCGGGCGTACTCGCTACCGCGGTCGCCACACCATGCACAGCTCCAGGACTCGGCGCGGCTCTGGGCTTCGCCCTCGATAAAGACCGTGCGTCCGGCGAGACCTTGCTCTTCTGCGTCGTAATTGGCCTAGGCATGGCCCTGCCCTATCTCCTTCTCTCCGTCTTCCCTAAGTTGACGAACCTGCTCCCTCGCCCCGGCGAATGGATGGAGACACTGAAACAAGCGATGGCTTTCCCGCTCTTTGCCTACGCGCTCTATTTGCTCTGGGTCCTCAACACTCAAGTCGAAGACCGTAGTTGGGTACGCGACGCCTCGTTGGGTCTGGCTGTGTTAGCCACCGCCTGTTGGATCTGGGGACGCTGGGGCGCCCCGCATCGCACCGACCGTGAACGCCTGATCGGAAAGACGGCGGCGGTTTTGCTGTATGTTCTCACCCTTGCCCACCTTTACTGGTACCTGCCATAAGCCGGGTTAGCACCCTAAATTAAGGCATAAAAAAGGCCCGCTCATCAGCGGGCCTTTTTGTTCCTGGGACGAAACTCAGAGGGCGGTCACTGGCGCCGGGGAAGGCGCATTGCCCGAAGACGGGCGAACTGGGGCGGCACCAGTCGCAGGCTTAACGGCGCCCGAAGAAATCGGGCCAGAGTAATTTGCGTCGACCACGATAGCCTTACGATCCTTCGCAGCGGACTGACGGCCCGCGGCGCTCTTGTCGGCCTGCTGGGAGCCAAGCGCGAGGACTTCGGTGGAGCTCTGATTGGCGCCCGACTTTACGAGGTAATCGCGTACGTTCTGAGCGCGCTTATCGGAGAGGCCGAGGTTGTATTCCTCGGTGCCGAAATGGTCGGTGTAGCCAGCGATGATAACCTTGGTGGCCTTCACGCGGCCGGCAATACCGTCGAGCTTGGTGCGCTCCTTGGCGTCCACGGTGTAACGGTCGAAGTCGAAGTAGATAGTCGTCAGGATAGCCTCTGGGGGGATGTTGCCATTACGGATGGCATCGGCCATGGCGTTGAAACCTGGCGGGCGGGTGTCGAGGCCAGTGGAGTTACCGCCCCCAGCATTCGCATTGAAGTCGGTGGGCATGCGAGAAGGGCCGCAACCCACGAGGAGGCCGGCGGCGACAAGGAGAAGAGAGAGACGCTTCATGGTTAAGAGGGATAAAAGGTGCGTTTTCTGGGGTCGGCAAGCCTTGACTAGGTCAGTAACGGCGAACCTTGGGATCGACCTTCAAGGACCAGGCATCGATACCCCCCTGGACATTGGAGACTTGGGCGTAACCTTTAGCCCTTAAAAACTGGGTGACCCGGAGGCTGCGGCCACCGTGATGGCAGTGAATGAGAATAGGTACTCCCTGGGGAATTTCCGCTAAACGTTCTGGCACCAAGGCCATCGGAATGAGCTTAGCACAGGTAATGGAACAGGTGGCGTGCTCGGAGGGTTCCCGCACATCGATGAGCAAGGGTGGCTGGGCGGAGGCGAGCTGGCGCGCGGCCTCCTCGATAGATACTTCTAAAGGATGTTCGGACATGGAGGTGGGCGTTGGCTGGCAGCTGGTGGGTTGATAGAATGACTTTTCGAGTGAAAGGATGGTTGGTGCACGGCCGCACGCCGGGCAGGTGGAGTCCGCGGCCAAGTGTACCACTCGAGCGGTGCCAGTATCCACGTCGATCAAATGCAACCGGGATTGAGTGCGGCGGGCCAGTAAAACTGCGATGACCTCGGACGCCATCCAGGAACCAACCACCCCGCACGTCGCACCCCAGACGCCCGCGTCGGCACAGGTCGGCACCGAAGCAGCGGCGGGCATGACAGGATAGACACAACGATAGCAGCCCTGCTTCGGCAGAAAGACTCCGACCTGGCCCTCACTACGAATCACGCTGCCGTGAATCAACGGCTTGCCGGCCAAGACGCAGGCATCAGCCGCCAAGAATCGCGTGGCGAAATTGTCGGTGCCATCGACGACCAAGTCGTAACGTGCCACGAGTCCGGAGGCATTCTCGACGGTCAAGCCCTCGGGGTGCAGGGCGATCTTCAGCCCGGGGTTTATTTCTGATAAGGCTTCCGCCGCAGAAATTGTCTTCGGGAGGCCCAAGGTGTCGAAACCATGCAGGATTTGGCGATGGAGATTGCTGAGTTCGACTTTGTCCGGATCGGCGATGCCGATCAGACCAACCCCCGCGGCCGCAAGGTAGAGCGCGGCGGGTGAGCCTAACCCGCCGGCCCCAAGGACCAAGACTTTGGCCGATTTCAGCCTGAGCTGCCCGGCCTCACCGACCCCAGGTAGACGAATCTGCCGGGAGTAGAGCTCCCGTTCATGCGACCCCAGATGTTCCTCCGACGACATGCCCCTATGCAGTGGAAGCCTTGCCCCCTGTCAAACCCCAGCCATCGCAAAGCAGGGATTGAAAATAATTGCGACCTTCCACAGCGTCCCCGCCGTGTCCTCCGTTTTTCTCGGCATCGACTATGGTTCCAAGCGCGTCGGGCTCAGCCACGGCGACGAGCTCGGCTTTGCCTTTCCCTTGCCTGCTGCTACCGCCCCCGAAGCGGAGGAGCGCTTTAGCCAAATCGGCCGGGAAATCGGTCGGCTCAAAGTCACCCAACTCGTTTTGGGCTACCCGTTATCCTTGGAAGGCGAAAAGACGAAACGCTGCCTCGAGGTCGATGCCTTCGCCGCGGAACTGACCAAACGCTTCGGCCTCCCAATCGAGCTGGTGGATGAAGGCCTAACGAGTCAGGCCGCCGACGCCCTCTCCGGCCAGCGCAAGCCTCGCTCCTCCCAAGAGCGCCAAGATCAAACTAAGTCAGGCGAACGCGATTCCCGCGCCGCCGCCGTGTTACTTCAGGACTTTCTCAATAGCCGCGGCTTTAGCGCCTGAGCACCTATGGCCAAAAGTAAACTGGACAAGCCGCCTAAGACCGACCTCACCCCCGAGCGGTTCTTAGTCCGGGTCGCCTTTGACGGCACCGATTACAAAGGCTGGCAGATCCAGGATACCGGTCGCACCGTCCAAGGTGAATTGGAGGGCCGCCTTTCCCGCATCTTCAAAAAGCCCATCACCATCCAAGGGAGTGGCCGCACCGATGGTGGCGTCCACAGTGTGGGACAATGTTTTCATTTCGATGCCTTTTGGCCGCACGCGACTAAGCGCCTCATGCATGCGATCAATACCGGCGAACAGTACGGCCTGTTGATCACGCACATTCACCGGGTCGCAGCTGATTTCCACTGCCGTAGTTCGGCTACGGGCAAGCGCTACCGCTATGAAATCCACCTCGGCTTCCCGCCGCCGTGGGAAGCCCGTTATTGCCTTGGGTTGAATTGGGATACCCTTGATGTGAAAGCGATGCGCAAGGGCGCCAAGCTACTCTTGGGTCGCCACGACTTCCGGGCCTTCGGTGCTACCCATCGCCAAGGCATGGAGAATGAATACCCCGTCAAAGACCTCTGGCGGCTCGACGTTCGACAAAAAGGCCGACGCATCACCATTATCACGGAAGCCAGCGGTTACTTATACAAAATGGTGCGCCGGTTAGTGGGCGGACTCCTTCGCGTGGGCGAGGGCAAGATGCCCCCCGAGCGATTGTTGTCGTATCGCGATGAGAAGGTCATCACCGCGGAAATTCCGACCGCTCCCGCCCGGGGCTTGTTTATGGATAAGGTCTTTTACGACCCCGCTGATCTCCGTCCCAAGAAATAACCTTAAGCCGAGATTAAGGCCTCGAAAATATAGTTGGATTTACCTGCAACTCACTAGCTTGGGCGGGTTTCTATGGATACCACAGCTCTTATGAAGACCCGCCTCATCCTTAGCCTGCTCTTCGCCAGCCTTAGCCTCGCTGCCGCTGAAACGACGCCGCCGCCGGCCGCTTCTAAGTCGGGGGCGTCGAACACGCCGGGCATCCCGGATGTCATCGCCCTTTTCGATAAACGGGCTCTGGTGAAACCGATTACAGAAATCGAAGGTACCCTCACGGATGGCTCTAAGTCCATCGTCTACAAGATCGTGGTACGTTCCCTCCCGCCTGACCATGAAATGGGTCCGTGGGCTCCCGCGACACTCAAAGACAAGGGCGGCTTCTGGGAGGACACCGTTGATAAGAAGATGTACCGCGTCGATGCCGAGTACCTTAAGATTTTGAATAAGCGCGGCTGGGATATGTTCAACGCCGACGGCACCGTGCACCGCACCAAGGACCGCACGGAGTTTGATAAGGTAGCCCGCCAGGAGCTGGGTGGTTGGACCTTCGAACAAGCCAAGGAAGGTGGTGTCGTCAATTCTGTCATCGATCTGAAGCCACTCGAACAGATTGTCACGATTTTCATCCCGAAGAATCCGAAGGCGACTGCCAAGGTCACGCCGCTGCGCCAAGCCAAGTTCTCCCCGCGCTCGGGCCTCGGGCTCAGTACAAACGGTATCCGCTTCTTCCCACCCGAACCCGTCGATCGCATCACAGCCTTTCATAACATCGCCCCGATGGACCCCCAAGGCGGCCACACCGGCTTTGGCCACGAATACCACTATCACCGCGCGCCTTCGGTGATGAATGACGATAAGTCCGGCAAAATTGTCGGTTTCGCCCTCGATGGCTTCGCTATCCGCGGTCCGACCGAAACCGACGGTAGTAAGCCCAAAAATCTTGATACGATTAACGGCCACGAACACGACGGCCTGCCATATCACTACCACGTCAGCGATAAGTGGCCCTACGTGGTGGGCGGTTTTAAGGGCCCGCTTGGTACAGCCGGCCTTGGTGACCTTGAAAGTTGCGACGCGACGGCGACCTCTAACGGACCTGGTGGCGGCGGCGAGGGCAAGGGTGGTAAGAGCGGTGGCGGCAAGAAAGGGCCCCCCGGTGGCGGTAAGGGTGGCCCTCCCGCTGGTAAATAAGCCGCTATGCGCCTGCGCCTCCTCATAATCCTTGTTTGTCTCGGCCCAATTAGCACTCCACAGGCGTTAGCCCAAAAGGCGAACGGGCCGACCAATGTGTTGGTGTTGGTCGCAGATGACCTAGGCTGGAATGGCGTCAGTTACCATAACCCGAAGATGACTACCCCTGCCCTCGCCAAATTGGCGAAGGAAGGCGTGCAGCTCGAAAGGTTTTACGGTTACCCAGTCTGCAGTCCGGCACGGTCAGCCCTTCTCTCGGGCATGATGCCGCGGCGATACGGCGTGAACGACGTCGTCGGACCTGGCCAGCAAGGTATTCCCAAAGGGACTCCCACCTTGGCCTCTGCGTTGCAGAAAGCGGGCTACCAGACTTCCCTCATCGGCAAATGGCACCTCGGTACGAACCCAGGCCCCCTGGGTTACGGCTTTGAGCACTTCTATGGTTTCACGGGCGCCGAACTCGACTACTTTAAGCACACCGACCAACGCGGTAAGGCTGATTGGTGGCGCGATAATAAACAGATTGAAGAAGAAGGCTACACCACGACGCTTTTCACGGACGAGGCCATCAAGCAGCTCAAGAAGCGCGACCCGAAAAAACCGTTCTTCATGGAGGTAGCTTTCAATGCACCGCACACGACCTTGGCCGCGCCGAAGGATCTCACGGACAAACATAAAGCGGATGGCCTTTATAACGCCGTGGTCGATGGCCTCGATCAAGGCATTGGCCGGATTTTAGCGACACTCGACGAGCAAGGCCTGCGCGAGAATACGCTCGTCATTTTCTTCTCCGATAATGGCGCCCCTCGGCGCGTCAGCCCGAACACCCCGCTGAGTAACGGCAAGGACACGGTCTTCGAAGGTGGCATCCGTACGCCCGCCATCGTGCGCTGGCCTGGCAAAACCGCGGTCGGTGTGGTGAGCCAACAGGCCGTCGCCGTGAACGACCTCTTTCCGACCATCCTCGCGGCGCTGAATTTACCCGCCCCCGCCGAACTCAAGCTCGATGGCGCGAATCAGTGGCCGGCTCTTTCGACCGGCAAGACGCTTCCCCGTCCGGCTTTCCTCATCGCTTCGCACGATATCGCGTTCTTCGACGGCGACTGGAAGATCATCGAGACCAGCGATGGTAAGCGCTCCCTCTTCAACCTCGCCAAAGACATCAGCGAAGAGAAGGACGTCGCATCCGAACAAGCCGAACTCATGAAGGCCCTCGGCGCCAAACTCGATGAACTTAAGAAAGGCCTACCCGAAGCCGCAGATCGCCGGGGGGGTGGCCCAGGGGCTGGCGGTGGCGCCGGCAAGGGCCCCGGCGCTGGTGGGGCCGGCAAGGGGCCTGCAGGCAAAGGCAAGGGCATACAAAAGTAACCCCCTTAATCTTCCTTTAAGGCTCCTGCTGCTACAATTATCCGATGAACTCCCACTTACTTCGACTCACCCTCGCCTGCCTCTGCTCTGGTGTCTTGTTCGCCGCTGGGCCCGAAGACGCTAAAGGAAACGAACCCAAGGGCAATGAGCCCAAAGGTAAAGGCGGTAAGGGCGGTAAAGCTGCCGAGGCTCCCAAAGGCTCCATCGACCTCGTCGCAGCGGCCAAGCCCACGAATAACCCGACGCCGACCTTCACCCTCACCAGTCCAGTCGTCAAGGATGGTGCCGCACTCCCCGCGGAGTTCACGGGCGATGGCGCGAGCGCTAGTCTGCCGTTAGCTTGGTCGAATATCCCCAAAGGGACCGTATCGCTGGCCCTGGTGATGCATCACTTAGACCCCGAAGGTAAGACCAAGATTTACTGGCTGATGTATGACATCGACCCGAAGACGATGAGCGTGGCCAAGAACGCCACCGACTTCGGTAAGATGGGTCTGAGCACCGTTCACAACCGCGCCGAATACGCCCCGCCACATTCCAAGGGACCCGGCCTCAAGAAATA
>Ga0114969_10003392_pt1 | contig 12854 bp, 7 predicted proteins | sample M_130807_MF_Meta_FD_87316 | JGI IMG/M metagenome (GOLD analysis project Ga0114969, IMG submission 87316) | Freshwater microbial communities from Lake Montjoie, Canada to study carbon cycling - M_130807_MF_MetaG | ecosystem: Environmental > Aquatic > Freshwater > Lake | place: Lake Montjoie...
ATGGAACAACAGTAAGTGCAGCCGGAACATATACTTCAGCTTTAACAAGTGTTAGCGGATGTGATTCTGTAATAACTACAAACCTTACGGTGAATTCAATTCTGACATCAACGGTTAATGCTCAGATTTGTCAGGGAGCATCATACAATCTTCCTGATGGAACAACTGTAAATGCTGCAGGAACCTATACTTCAACTTTATCAAGTGTTAGCGGATGTGATTCAGTAATCACGACTAATCTATCTGTGAATTCAATTCTTGCATCAACGGTTAATGCACAAATTTGTCAGGGGGCATCATACAACCTTCCTGATGGTACAACTGTAAATGCTTCAGGAACCTATACTTCGACTTTAACTAGTGTTAGCGGATGCGATTCTGTAATCACGACTAATCTTTCTGTGAATTCAATTCTGACATCAACGGTTAATGCACAAATTTGTCAAGGGGCATCATATAATCTTCCTGATGGAACAACTGTAAGTGCTGCAGGAACTTATACTTCAACATTAACCAGTGTTAGCGGATGCGATTCAATAATCACAACTAATCTATCTGTGAATTCAATTCTGACATCAACGGTAAATGCTCAGATTTGTCAGGGGGCATCATATAATCTTCCTGATGGAACAACTGTAAGTGCTGCAGGAACTTATACTTCAACTTTAACAAGTATTAGCGGATGTGATTCAGTAATCACGACTAATCTATCTGTGAATAATATTTTGCTTTCTGAGGTTCATACAAATTCAAATTGCGGAAACTCAAATGCTGCGATTAATTTGACTGCCAACGGAGGGGTTCAACCATATTCTTACAATTGGTCAAATGGCTCAACTGATGAAGATTTGTTAAATATAGGTGCCGGAAATTATTCGGTGACCGTATTCGGTGCAAATTCATGTCAGGCAACCATTAATATTATTATCTCAAATACTGTTTCTGCTTTAATATTAAGCGAAACACATTTACAACCAAATTGCGGTCAAAGCAATGGAAGCATAGATATAAGTGTAATAGGAGGTCAATTACCTTATGAGTTTGAATGGAATAATGCTGTTACAACAGAAGATTTAACAGGTATTGCTGCAGGTAACTATGTAGTTGAAGTGGAAGATGCTTTAGGTTGTCAAGCCAACCTTCCAATAACTATACAGTGTGTTTCAGCTCCACCTTGTTTATTAGCAATATCTACTTCAGTGGTTAACACAACTTGTTCTAATCCAAATTCTGGAAGTGTGCTTATATCAATTACGAATTCAACTTCAATATTAACATTTAATTGGTCTAACGGAAGTACCTCTCAGAATTTAATGAATGTACTGGCAGGAAATTATTCTGTAGTTGTAAATGATGCTATTGGTTGTTCAGCTGGAGCTTTGGTAAATGTTTCAAGTACAAACGGGCCATCAGTAATTGATAATCACATTAATACTAGTTGTGGTAATAGCAATGGTTCGATTAACTTAACTGTTGCCGGCGGAACATTACCATATTCATATATTTGGAATAATGGTTCAACGAATCAGAATTTGTCTGCATTAGCAGCCGGTGATTATTTTGTAACTGTATCAGATTTTAATAACTGCCAGGCAACTTTGCATGTATTTATTGAGAATTCGACAGCAACCTCAATTATTGAATCGCATTCAAATGCAAGTTGCGGAAACAACAATGGTTCTGTTGACTTGACAGTTACAAGTGGGGTTTCGCCATTTAATTTCTTATGGAATAATGGCAGTGTTATGGAGGATCCGGGTAATTTAAATGCAGGAGTTTATAATGTGACAGTAACTGATGCCTTTAATTGTACCGTTTCTTCTTCAATTTCAATTTCAAATACTAACAGTCCTTCATTAAATGAAATACATACTGATGCAACATGTGGAAATGGAAATGGCTCAATTAATTTAATTTTAAATGGGGGAGTAGCTCCATATGTTTACCAATGGAATAACGGGGGAACAACTCAAGATATTTCAAACCTAAGCTCAGGAAATTACCTAGTGACTGTAACTGACTTCAATAATTGCCAGGCTTTAATGAGTGTTTTCATTGACAATTTCACTGCTCCTGTTTTGAATATAAACACTTCAAATCCAAGTTGCGGCCAAAATAATGGTGCAATTGATTTGTTGGTTAATGGTGGAACTTCACCATATAATTTCAGTTGGAATAATGGTTCGTCAAATGCAAGTTTAAATAACCTTGCTTCTGGAAATTATTCTGTAACCGTAATTGATCAAAATGGTTGCTTAGTTAGTTCTTCAACCACCTTAACTTTAACATCTGCTCCGGCAATAAATATTAATTCAATATCAAATTCAATTTGTGTTGGAAATGCAACCAATTTAACTGCAACAGGTGCCGTAACTTATTTATGGTCGCCTTCAGTTGGATTAAATGTGTCAACTGGAAATACCGTTGTTGCTAATCCGGTTTCAACAACCACTTATTTTGTAACAGGAACTTCAACAGGCGGTTGTACATCATCTTCATCTATAGTTATTACAGTTGTACCAAATCCTGTAATCAGCGTAACTCCTGTTAATGCTTTCATTTGTGCCGGAAGTTCAACAGTGATTAATGCTTCGGGTGCAGCAACTTATTTATGGTCACCTTCATCCAGCTTATCGGCTTCAACGGGCTCAACTGTTATTGCAGCACCTAATGTTTCAACCACTTACACTGTAATTGGAACTACTAATGGCTGTAGTGATCAGGTGACCGCAGTAGTGAATTTAATTTCTTCTCCTGTTATTAATTTAAATTCAATTGATACATCAATTTGTCTTGGAAATTCAATTATGCTTGAAGCACTTGGTTCCGGAGCTTCTTATGTTTGGTCGCCTTCAATAGGATTGTCTGCTTCAACCGGTAATACTGTAATTGCCAGCCCAACTTCAACTACAATTTATAATGTTGTGGCAACAAACCCCGTAGGTTGTATTTCAACAGCAGATATATTGGTAAATGTCAATCCTTTACCTTCAGTAAATATTTCTTCAAGCAATAACAGTATTTGTGCAGGCGGATTAATTAATTTGAATGCCAGCGGAGCAGATACATATTCCTGGAGCCCGTCAACCGGGTTAAATGCAATTACAGGGGCTCAGGTTGTTTCAACTCCAAACTCAAATGTTACATATACAGTAATTGGGATGAATTTAACAACAGGATGTATTGCTCAAACTACTAATGCAATTACGGTAATTCCTGCACCAATAATTAATGTCTCTTCGTCAGCTTCAACCATTTGCCCTGGCCAGAGTTCAATTTTAACGGCTAGCGGAGCCAGTGCATATTCATGGTATCCTTCAATAGGATTGAATGCAACAAATGGTGCAAATGTTGTCGCTCAACCAGATTCAACAACAACTTACTTGGTAGTTGGTTCTGTTCCTTTCGGTTGTACTGATACAGCTCAGGTCACAATTACTGTTAGCGTGTTACCTGATGTAATTGTAGATGTATTACCCGACGAAGGTTGCGAACCTTTAACAGTTACTTTTGAAAATCATACTGTTGGAGCAGCAGCATTTAACTGGTCGTTTGGCGATAACAACTCTTCAACTAACTTCAGTCCTGTTCATACCTACAATTCGCAAGGCGCATATCCTGTTTCACTTGTTGTAACTGGCAATGGAGGTTGTTTGGATACAATAAATAACCACGCATCAATAGTTGTACATCCTACTCCGGTTGCTGATTTTTCAGTAACTCCCGGTCTTGGTGTTGTAACAACAATTAACGATGCAACTTTCACCTTCTTAAATCATTCTGTAAACGCAACTGATTACCAGTGGTTTTTTGGCGATGGAACTACTGATACCTTTAAAAATATTTTACATACCTATCACAATGCAGGAGAGTTTAATGTAACATTAATTGCCAGCGGTGATTATGGTTGTGCTGACACAATAACCTTGTATCCTATTTTGGTTGTTGAAGATGGTACTGTATTTATTCCAAATGCATTTACTCCTAACGGAGATGGTATTAATGATGTATTTAATATTTACGGGACCGGAATTGCAAACTATAACTTAAGTATTTATGATAGAATAGGAGAGATGGTTTATCAGGGTGATGAAAACTCAACTGGATGGGATGCAACATTCAAAGGACAACCGGTAAATGTTGGTGTGTTTGTTTATGTAGTTGATATTACTTACGACGATGGTACCCGAGTAAATAAAAAAGGAGACTTAACTGTGGTTCGATAATTATTGACTCAAGAAAAGAGATTTCGGTTAATGACATATTCCTAATAAAAGAGCCTGACTCCGACTGCTACCCCGGATCAGGCTCTTTAAATTTTAAAACTATATAATGGTTTAATACTTCGGTGTTACACCCATGTTATAAAACATAAATGAATAAATATCACAGTCTTCATCAATTGTTTTTGATAATGGTCTTCCGCCACCATGCCCTGCGTTAACATCAATACGGATAAGAGTAGGAGCAGTTCCTTTTTGATTCGCCTGAAGTGCTGCAGCAAATTTAAAAGAGTGAGCAGGCACCACCCGGTCATCGTGATCAGCAGTAGTAATCATAGTAGCCGGATAATTGGTTGTCTTCACATTATGCAGTGGCGAAAACTTTATCAGGTTTTTAAAATCATGTTCGCTATCGCTGCTGCCATATTCAACTGCCCAGCCCCATCCAACAGTAAATTTATGATAGCGCAACATATCCAGCACACCCACACCCGGAAAACAAACTTTATATAAATCAGGTCGCTGAGTCATGCAAGCACCAACTAACAAACCACCATTGGAGCGACCGCTGATGGCGAGTTTTGATGAGCTTGTGTATTTTTCACTGATGAGGAATTCGGCAGCAGCAATAAAATCATCAAACACATTTTGCTTGTTGTCAAGCATGCCGGCCTTGTGCCAAGCCTCACCATACTCACTACCACCACGCAAATTTGCCATTACATAAATGCCGCCATTTTCCAGCAACACCATTCGTGCAGCATTAAAAGTAGGAGTAAGCGGAATATTAAATCCGCCGTAACCATATAGCAGTGTAGGATTATTTCCATCCATCTTAATTCCCTTCTTGCTCACAATAAACATCGGCACCTTTGTTCCATCCTTGCTCGTGTACCAAACCTGCTTGGTTTCGAAATCGTCCGGATTAAAAGCAAGTTCAGGTTTCATGTACAATTTCACTTCACCGCTTTCAATAACATAACTGTAAACCGAAGAAGGATTAGTGAAAGAAGTAAATGAGAAATACAAAATCTTATCGTCCTTCTCACCGCTGAATCCTGATGCTGTACCAATACCCGGCAATGCAATTTCACGCTCCAGTTGTCCGCTGCGCGAATACTGATACACATGGCTCGATGCATCCTTCAGATAAGTACAGAATAATTTTCCGCCTGCAACTGATACAGATTGCAACAATTCTTTTTTCTCCGGAATAATATCCTTCCAGTTAGCAGTATCCGGATTATTAAAATCAATCAGCACCACCTTTTGATTCGGCGCATTAAAATTTGTTTGCACAATTAAATACGAACCCGTGTTATCAAGCACAGAATAATCATAATCGAAACCCGGACACAACAATTTAAAATCCGAAGAACCATTTGTTAAGTCGCGACCAATAATTTCATTCCCACTAGTACCTTCCGAAATATTAATAAAAAGAAAACGCCCGTCATCCGTTACTTCCGCACCATGATACCGAAGCGGATGAGCAGCATCCGAATAAATCAACTCATCCTTATCCTGCGCATCACCCAGTTTATGGTAATACACATTGTGATTCTTGTTCGCGTTCGAAAGCTCCTTACCTTTTTCAGGAATAGCATAATGCGAATAATAAAAACCATTATCCTTCCACGCCGCGCCGCTAAATTTCACCCAATCCAGTTGGTCAGCCAGTTTTTCTTTCGTCGCAACATCCAATACATAAATAGTCTGCCAGTCACTTCCGGCATTCGCCACCGTGTAAGCCAGTTTTTTCCGGTCCTGCGAAAATCCCGCGAAACCAACCGAAGCAGTTCCCGATGCCGAAAAAGTATTCGGGTCCAGAAAAATTTCCTCAGTTCCGTCAATCCCCTTTTTATAATAATTAATCGATTGGTTTTGCAACCCGCTGTTCTTCGAATAATAATAGTATTCGCCCGACCGCGATGGAGCCGATATGCGCGGAAAATTATATAAATCCGTTATGCGCTTTTTTATTTTATCGCGATACGGAATTTTAGCCAGGTAATCAAAAGTCACTTTGTTTTCAGCCTGCACCCAAGCCTTGGTCTCATCGCTGTTATCGTCTTCGAGCCAGCGATACGAGTCGGTTATTTTCGTTCCGAAATAATTGGTCACAGTGTCACACTTTTTTGTTTGCGGATAATTTAACTGCGCAAAAAGTGTAACAGAAATAAAACAGAAGAGGAGAGTGGCGGACAGTAATTTTTTATTCATGAATTTTTTTTATTGAGTGCAACGAATGTAAAATCAAATTTGAAAACAAGCACACCCTGCTTAGTAAAAGAATAATTTCTTGGGGGTTTGCTTTTTTGATTACAAAAAAGCACCGTGCTTTCCGCTGCTATCTTTTTTTTGAGCGTAGCGGTGTCATTCTGAGTTTATCGAAGAAACAAAAAAAAGGATATCCGCTGCAATCACTAACCCTGAGCAACACTAAATCTTAAGCGAGAAATCTTTTTTTAGTTTGTTGGTGTTTCTCCTCTCTCGCCCCTGCCTGTGTGTTTTCACCAGCAGGTTTTTTCGTGTTTACAAACTTAACTTTTTTCTCAGTTCAGCTCGGCGTGTCGCCAAGTTGTTTTAATTATTCCGACTTGTAGTCGGTTTTGTTCTCTCACAAAATAATAATCCAAAAACAAAAAGCGTGGAGAAGAAGGAATCGGAGTCGTATTTATTTTTTATTTATTAGTGCTAAAAAAATAATTAACAGCATTAGTATGAATAAGAAAAGTGTAATTCCCCAAAAAATTCTATCCCTTTTTTTCTCTTGTTCAAGAGTTTTCTCATTTTGTATTCTTTCCTTTTCTAATTGTTTAGGTGTTTTAATTACAACTGGTTTTTGATTTTCCTTTGTTAATTGACCACCTGACGAACTAATTGCTCCCTTTATTGAGGCATTTATATATTTCTTTTGAAGAAAATCAATTATTCTATCGAATGAATTGAGTTCACCGTCATACTTGTTTTCATTTACTAAAAAAGCATATTCTTCTTTGCCATCAATTTTTAAGGCCAAAACATTTTGGTCAAAAAAGCCTTGCTTAAAAAGATAAGTTCTACTTCCGATGTTGATTAGTAAAGTTTTATTTCCAAGATATTCCCAATTCGCTCTTTCAACTTCTCCATTTTTAGAAATTAATAATTCTTTAGTTGTTCTGAAAATGTAAACTGTTTTTGATTTAGTAATTTCATCTACGACAACCCAATGTTGATTAGTAAGTAAAGTCAAATTATCAAGTTGCTCTGAGAACCTCTGAAGTCTTGGTATTATATCAGCAATATATGTTCTCATGAGAACTTTTATCGCACAAAATACTCATCCAAAAACAAAAACCCCCGAAGAAAAATAAATTCTTCAGGGGCTTTCAACTTTCAAAACTTTAAAACTTTCAAAACTTTCTAAACTAAAATCATCCTAAGTTCAAGTCTCGCATTAACTCCCGCTGTAACAGTCTTAACTTTTCCTGCATCATTTCTTCCAACAAATTTTGCAAGAATCTTCCAGTCACCGGCTTTAATATTCTTAAAGGTCAATTCACCGGAAGCATTTGTTAAACCTTTTAATAGTACAGGGTCTCCTGCTTGTTCTGCTATCACATCAGCACCCACAATCGGGTTGCCTGTTTCATCTTCAACACAGGTAATAGTTAAAGCTGTTACACCTGGCGGAGTTATCACTTTTATTATTTCACTCCAGGTAAACAGTTTACTCTTCACTGCATCCAGTCTGTAAATGATTTGTCCGTCAGCGCAAATATCCATCGCTTGCTTAAACACATCATTGTTCGCATTAATCTTATCAGTAGTGGCAACAGTAGTTTCAGTCGCGGGCTTATACTCCTCATACTTATCACTGAAAGCCTTTGCATCATTTTTATAAATCAGCGGAAAACCTGCAGGCATATTCAAACCACCGCCATCAAGTTTCACAGTGTTCGCTGTTATAAAGGCATTGGCTTGCACATTCATCTCAACAGCTTTCTCCCAGTTCAGATTCATGGCATCCGGATAATTTCTTGCACCAGCTGCATCTAAATTGGTCTTCAGCGATTCAGGAGTATAAACTTCTGTTATGTAACCCTTCAGTCGTTGCCAGTTGTCACAACACTTAGCGTTAAGTGTTACAAGTTCAGTGCGTAATGTTTCAGCCACCGCATCCCGTGTTTCCTTATCAGGTAATGCTTCAGCATTATCTACCGCCGTAGCTAATGCTGCCCCAAAAGGGGCGGTGTACTTTGCCTTGTAGCCTGTAAAGTCACCAAGGTTCAAAGTGTAATTACTCAGCATCAGTCTGATCGTTGAGTAAAGTTCGGGTTGAGTACAGTTGTACTCTGCTTTTGGAATCTTTGCCATTTGTTTAATGGGGTTTTAAAGATTAACAATGAAAATGATTAGCACATCTTCAATACTCAATTCCCGACTGGCAAAATATGTTCGCGAAAAAAACTAAAAAAATTTCCCGTGCCTGAACAACTTAATATCGAACCTTCGAAGTGAAACACAAACTTGAATCAAGTACAAAAGGACACCGAAAAATAAAAAACCATACAAATACCAAAGTCAGAAATAGTAGAATTCTTAATAACATAATTTCCACAAATCATCCCTCAGTTAAATCATCGCAAATTGGTAATATTCAAACCATCGCCGACTGTTCCCTCGCCTTGTAATCAAGGAGAGGGTTAGGGTGAGGATGAGCGGTGCCTGTTTCTGCGCGCAGAGCGGATCGTAGAAACGATTTTTTTGGTTACTTTTTTATAAAAAAAAGTGACAAGAACAATCATTTATAGCAACACATATAACCATATTGTAATTGTCAGGATGTCTTAGACAATTACCATAAACCGCATAAAAATCAAAATCTTCCACTTCTGAAGACCCTTCGTCCACTTCTGAACAACCATAATACACATCTGAAGAACCATAATCCATTTCTGAAAGCATGTCGTCCATTTCTTAAAACCTCCACTTGTCTTCCCGTGTCACAGTCGTTCATAGCTGATGGCCAATAATTAACATCTGAAGAACCATAAATATCTTCCAATGTGTCTGTAGTTCACTTCTGAAAATACTTAAAGGTCATACCGACCTCTTGTCGTTGTCTTCCCATGTTCATGTCGTTCATAGCTGAACAAGTAAAAAGGTCATTACTGATTACACAAGCCGTCGTTGTTCTCATGCCAACATATATAAGATGCGACTCAATTATCAGTCAACAACAAACCCGCGCGTCCGTTCCCTCTCCTTGTAATCAAGGAGAGGGATAGGGTGAGGATGAGCCCTGCCTGTTTCTGCGGGCGGAGCCATTCGCTGAAACGATTTTGGCGCCTGTCCCGCCTCAAGCGGGAGTGACTTTTTTATAAAAAAAAGTTACAGAAGAAGCAAACATTTTCACACCACATGTTTTGTTTTTTACAGTTAATCTAAAATCATGGATAGAAAATTTAATGCGATGAAAATAAATAGCGCGAATGAAATTGTTAAAAGAATATTTTTAATCGTGCAGCATTTTTATTCCGCATTCAGTCATTGTATCAAACTGAAATTAAAAATCAAAGAATAGCTTTACACCACGAACAAAAATGAATGACTGAAGGGGACAATGAGTTGGTGCAATTGTGTTTAAAAGAGAATGCATCGGCTCAGAAAAGATTGTATGAATTGTTTGCATCGAAAATGAACGGTGTGTGTTATCGCTATGCCCGGAATGGAGAAGATGCGCGCGATATTTTGCAGGAAGGATTCATTAAAGTATTTACCAGATTAAAATCATTTAAAGGCGACGGACCACTCGAAGCATGGATACGGAGAATAATGGTGAACACGGCACTCGATTTTATAAAAGCAAGAAGCAAAAACCTGTTTGAAGACGAAGAAAAAATTGATGTGAAGAATCACGCAACGAATCCGGAAGTGATGAACAAACTGCAATCGGAATATTTAGTGAATTGCATTTCGAAATTGCCGGAAGGATTTAAAGCAGTATTCAACTTATATGCTATCGAAGGATTCTCGCACAAGGAAGTAGGAGAGCTACTCGGCATAACCGAAAGCACCAGCCGCTCGCAGTACACCCGCGCACGAACAAAGCTTGAACAAATAATTCAGCAACGATTTAAAGTGAATGAATATGAAAGAGTTTGATAATGATAACTGGGAATTGAAAGCCCGTCAGCTCGCTGATGCCTTTCAGCCAAAACCTGATGATTCGGTTTGGTTGAATGTGGAAGCTGCGTTGAAGCCAAAGAAAAACCGCAGGGGAATCTTTTTCTGGTTATTCAGTTTTGTTGGAGTTGCTGGTGTGGTGTATGGAGGTGTTATGCTTTATCTTTTAAATACCGGCGACCAATACCAAGCGCTTAACAAACAAGCAGAAAATTTAAAAGTTGAAACTGTTGTTGTTAATAATAATTCAGCAGCAGTTGTAAAATCTGTTCCAACTGTTACAGAACAAAAGTCAGAACAGGTTGCTGCAATAAAATCATCTACAGAAAATTCTCCTTTAAATTATCAGGAGCAAAAAATTATTCCTTCAAAAAAACAATCAGAAATAATTGAATTAAAAACGGTAGTAAAGAATAATGAACTGGAAGAAAAACCGGATTTAATAATTACAGAAAGTAATGAACTGAATATTATCGAACCTAAAAACCCTTTTGTTTTCTGCGGATTGAATTTTAAAGAAAGTGAGTGGCGAACCTTACCCCCCGGTATAATTCTTAATAAACATTCCAATAAAAAAGATTTACGGTGGATGTTGTTTGCTTCTGGTTCCTATATGAATCAATATTCATCTTTAAAATCATCGGGTACATCGCAAACATTCCAAAAGCAAAACGCAAATCATATTGCTGGCTGTTTGCATTTGATTTATCAGTTACCTAAGGCAAAAAATCTGGAGCTGAGTGTCGGATTGGGATTTTATGAGTTGAATCAGAAATACATTTCTGTTCAACGGATAGCAATTGCTGTTTTTGATACGCCCTCAGGAATTCCTATAACTAGTGTAGAAATGTTTCAAGAGTATTCAAAAGGAAGTGAATTTTCGCGTAATTCTTTTATTGATTTCGGAATCGGAATCCCGATTGTTGCCAGTCGGAATTTCAGTTGGAATATTTCAACCGGAATCAGAACAGAATATTTAATGAAGTATACCTCAACCAGCGGAGGAGTCATTCCAAACAATTTTGCTAATCTTGGTATAAATAATCTGGAAAGCATATCATCAAATGAACAGAACCGAATTTACTTAAAAGGTATGTTAAACACTTCCGTCCGCTATTCGCTTTCAAGACATCTTGCAATTCAATCCGGATTTAACTCAAGTTATTCATTAACCGACCGATATAATAAATCAAGTTCGATTCATCAGCGCGATTTGAATTTTGGTTTGAATGCGGGATTGCTTTATAGATTTTAATTTACAGAGCTTGACTAGGTTTTTAAAACCGCGTCGGTCTGCTTATTATTGATGAAAATTGTTATCAATGGCATACGAAACAGCAAAAGAAATAATTCAATCACTTCCGCTACGATTGAAGGAAGGTTCCGGAGCAGGAGTTGATATTCTTTATCACTTTAAAATAAGCGGAGCAAATGGCGGCGACTTTACTGTAGCAGTTAAAGATGGTAAGTGCGAAGTTGCATCTGGTTTGTCAGGCGAACCAAAGTGTGTGATAGAAAGCACCGATGAAAACTATGCCGATGCCGAATGGGGAAGAATAAATGTGCAGATGGCAGTGATGTTAGGGAAAATAAAAGTCAGCAACATAGGTTCTATGATGAAGTTTGTCGAGATGTTTATTCCTGTTAAGGATTTGAAATAATATTATTTCAAAACATCTTTTGCGCATCGAAACCCTACATGAAAAGTAGAGGTTTCCTGAGTCGAATACATTCTTGCGCTTACCCTGTATCCATGACAAACATTTGAATCACATAGAAAAGAACCTCCCCTTAGTACTTTAGTTAGTTCATCAGGAATGGTTTTGTTTTTATATATATGATAGCTGTCACTGCACCATTGCCAGACATTGCCACCCATATCGCTAAGTCCATTTCTTGTTTCTCCGAAATAACCAACTGGAGAGGTAAAATAAAAACCATCAGCAACAGTGTTTTTATCGGGGAAATTTCCTTCCCAAACATTAGCATGAAATTTTTCCTGAGTAAATAATTCATTACCCCAGCTGTATCGGTCTGCTGAATTCATTCCTTGTCGTGCAGCAAACTCCCATTCTGCCTCGGTTGGTAACCTTTTTCCTGCCCACTTACAATATTCCAAAGCATCCTGCCAGCTAACTTGAGTTACCGGATGATCTGAAGGGGAATGATTAAAAGATTTGCCAAGTGGAAATTCCCAATCTGCACTATCTGCCAATTCCCATTCCTTCGAAGTAAAATTATATACAGCACCATTACCAAATTTTTCTGCGTCAGTTATGTATCCTGTAGCCTTTACGAATTCTTCAAACTGCTTTATTGAAACCAGGTTTTTATCCAAATAAAAATCTTTAACTTTTTCAGAATGTATTGGTGCTTCATCTTCCAATCCATTTTCAGAGCCCATTAGAAATTTTCCGCCATGAATTAGCACCATTCCTTCAGGAACATCGAGCTTACTAG
>Ga0114969_10003393_pt1 | contig 12854 bp, 8 predicted proteins | sample M_130807_MF_Meta_FD_87316 | JGI IMG/M metagenome (GOLD analysis project Ga0114969, IMG submission 87316) | Freshwater microbial communities from Lake Montjoie, Canada to study carbon cycling - M_130807_MF_MetaG | ecosystem: Environmental > Aquatic > Freshwater > Lake | place: Lake Montjoie...
GTCTCTTCAGGACCGATTCCGGCGCGGTGCATGAGCCCCGTGGCGATTTGCGGTACCGTGTGGCACACTTCGGAGACGATCTCGCGGGAGCCAATCCACAACTTCACCCGAGGTAACTGAACTTGAGCGGTGGCCAAGTGAAAGACCGGCTCGGATTCCGCCGACTCGGTGGCTGAAGCCGGAGCGGACGATCGAACTACGGCCGAGGCCGCATTCGACGAAGCCTCTGTTCGCGCAGTGGCCGGAGCCGAGGCCGGCGGTTGGGCACCGCAACCCACCCACCACACACACAACAGGAGCGCACACAATCGCTTCACGCCGCTCACACTGACCTCGCCCCGCCCCGACGGCAATCGGGAGAATTGCCCCCTTCCCAACAACGACTCAGGCCCGGACGATGCAATCGGAAGGAAAAGGATGGCCGAGCGCCTCCCCGGTAGGGCTCGAGTCTCTCGGACCATCCTCACCTCACCTGGCAGCCCAGGGAACGGACAGTGAGACACCATCCCTACCAACTGCCGCTACCGGCCTTCGCGGCCCCCTGGGCCAATTGCCACCTCCCTGGGTAGGGCGATATCTCTGAAAGTGTCCACGTCTGCGGTGCCGGACCGCTCGGAGATCGGTCCCTACCTCGGAGGCTTTTGGGCGACATCCAGCGTCGTCCTATAGCCTGAGCGAGGACGGTGTTATTGCCTCGTTTGGGCTCAGGCCCGGGCAGGGCGTAAGGCGGAGGTCGGCGCCACCTCTAGGTGCTCAGCGAAGTCCACTGGGAAGGGTTGAGACTTGAGTGCACCTCCAGGGCCACGCCCCACGCAAACCACCGTCACATGCCCCACAGCCACCTCCTCGGCCGGCCCCGGTTCGATACGCCAGAAGCGAATTTGGTAGGTCACCGTCTTCTCACGTTTTTCCTTCACCAGGAGGTGCATTTCGATCAGGTCCTCGAAGCGCAGGGGCTTAAGATAGTCGCAATCGGCATGGACCCGCGGCAACCCCAGCGGCGCCGCAGTCCCCCGCAATATTACCGACTGACCGAACGACCGGTAAAAGGCCCCTTCCACCGTCTCCATGTAGCGAAAAAAATTGGAGAAGTGGACGATGCCGGCGAGGTCGGTTTCGTTGAACTCGACACGGCGGGTCGCTCGGAATTCGAAGAAGGGCATGAGGGTAATCAGGAGTTGTTTAAGGATCCGCAGGTCAGGGACGGGGCGGCGATGCAGGAGTTTGGAAATGGCCTAATAGGGACCGAGTCTCAGCCAAGACCTCGCGAGCCATCGCGGCATCACTGAAGCGCTCGGTCACCGCCTGCCGGCCACACTCGCCCAGACGTCGCAATTCCGCTGGATTTACCAACACCTCGGCCAGAGTCGCTGCCAGAGCGCTTGAGGTATTTGTGGAGCACAAACGCCCCCCGCCCGTCGCCTCGATGATTTCACGGAAACCGCAAACATCGGGTTGGACCACCGGCGTGCCAGCGGCGAGAGCCTCGACAACAAAGAGTCCAAAAGCCTCACTGAATCGAGACGGCACCGAGAGCACATCCACAGAAGCCAGAAAGCTCACCTTCTCATCGCGGGTCAGGTTGGGGTGAAAAGAAGCCGCTTGGGCCAACCCAACCTCGGCCAGACGTCGGCGCAACCCGTCTACAAAAGCCTGGTCCCCCGGTCCACAACCGCCGCCGACCTTCAACCGCAGCGTTGAAAACCGCTCCTGCGCCCGCAGCTCGATGAACGCCTCAACGACCGTATCCAAGCCCTTCTCCGGGCACATCCGAGCAAAGAATCCCAGCGTGGGTGAAGGGCCTCTAAAACCGCCATCCGGCCGTTGCGGGAGATCCCGGTAGCCATCTAGGGAAATCCCGCTCTTGGCCACGCGGACGCGGTCTGCCGGCAGGCCCAGTCGGTAAATCATGCGGTCGGCGAAATAGCGAGTCGGAGCGATCCAGCCGTCCAGTTCGCGCCCCCGCTCGGCCATCAGTCGCCAAGATTCGCTACGGAAGGGTTCGGGCAGCGAATCGAGGAAAGACTCCTCGCTTTGAAGAAAACTAATCACCTTCGTTCCCAACCCGGATCGCAGCCGACGAGCAAAGCCCAAAAGCAGCGCATTGGACAAAAAGACCGCATCTGGCTGCGCCAACCCAGACATCCACGCAACCATGTCCTCCAACTCGCGGATCTGAGAACCCTCCTCACCGCGCAGCATCGACACCGTCAGTTCACCCACATCCTGGGGCCGGGTCTTTGCGGCTTTTCCAGCGGCCCATTTCAGCAACCACGGCGCGTCCACGGCCCGACGCATCCAAGCCGGAGAGCGCCGGTACCAGGCTGACTTCTGAGACAAAAAAACATTAATCCCGCCGAAGAAGGTCGGGGTAGAGCCCGCTGTGGGGGCTTCATCCAGCGTCATCGGTAGGTACAGAGGCACCATCACCGTGTCATGACCCTGCCGGCGCAGCTCCGCCACCAAGGCATTGTCTCGAAAACAGTTCCCGCAATACATACCCCCGGCTCCCGGAGTGATCTGGATAAGATTCACGCGTGGAAGGACTCCTAACCCTGAGCACCGCTGGTGTCGAGACAGGGAAGAAAAATTACCATTCGAACGCAGGAACCCCAGAGACCCACCCTTGCACCAGCGGCATCGCGCTCTGCCTGCTGACAATCGCCCACGGATCTGCCACCGTGCGCCATCCGATGAACATCAAGAAGGCTCTGATCACCGCCGCCGGGCGAAACCAGCGCACACTACCGCTGCAGACTCTGGTAGGTCAGGACGGCGTCTCCCGCAGCGCCCTGGGTGTGGTGATTGAAGAAGCACTCTCAGCCGGCATCGAAGAGATCGCCGTAGTCATCCACCCGGGCGACCAAGCCGCCTATACTGAGGCCGCAGGATCCCACGGACGCAGGCTCCGCTTCATCGAACAGACCGAGCCCCGAGGCTACGGCCATGCGGTGGCATGCGGTCGTCCCTTCACCCGAGAAGAACCCTTTCTCCTGCTCGTCGGTGACCACGTCTATGTCAGCGCCACCGCAACGAGTTGCGCACGTCAACTCGTGGAAACCGCCGCCAACGAACGCTCCGCCGTCTCCGCCGTCCAAGCGACGCACGAGAGCAAACTACCCTACTTCGGAGCAATCGGCGGACGTCGGGTTACGGGAAGGAACGCCTTGTACGAAATCGCGGAGACCCTCGAAAAACCCACACCCACCCTCGCCGAACAGCGCCTAGTCATCCCAGGCTTGCGTGCGGCTCACTACCTCTGCTTCTTCGGGATGCACGTCTTGACCCCTTCCTTAATGGACCTACTCGAACGTCAAGTGAGTGAGACCACCGGTTCGGTGAACTTGTCCACCGCCCTCTCCGCCCTCGCCCGAAAAGAACGCTACCTGGCCTTCGAAACTGCCGGACGCCGCTACGACATGGGCGCCAAGCACGGCTTCCTAACCGCCCAATTGGCTCTCAGCTTGGCAGGCCCCGATCGCGAAGAAGTGCTCGCCGGGCTGGTCGAATTGCTGGCGCAGCGTTCCCGCTGACAGCCTGCGTCAAGCCCGGCGCAATCAACGGGAGCACTCGTCCACGGAGGCCTCAACCTCCGCGCCACCCCACCCACCCGGCGCCAGCGGGGCCGGGCCGAAGCGAGCATTGAAGGCGAACACCCTTTCTTCCCCCCAGCGCGCAGCGCGAAAGCCCTTCCTCCCCCGAGCCTCCCTGCGCCCCCACGAGGCGGCAGCGGGAACGGGGCGGAGCGAGCATTGGAACGTCCACATCCTGATTCCCGTCGCGCGGCCGCGCGAAAGCCCAACCGGCCCCAACGTTCCCTGCGAGCGCAGGACCGTTCCCGCAGAGCCTCATCGAGGCACCGATCCCCAGCGCCAGCCCCGGCACTCTGTCACCGCAAAACAGGTGAGAGCACCAAGGTGTATGCGGCGTTCCTTCAGAACGCTCCGGTTGTGCGCCATACCCGGGGTTTCACCCCGGGCTGGTATGCGGTGCCCCGTTGGGGCACTCCAAACGCCTCACCTCCCCAGAGCCTTCGTGCGCCTCCACCCGGCGCCAGCGGGGCCGGACCGGAGCGAGCATTGGAGGCGAACACCCTTTTACCCCAGCGCGCAGCGCGAAAGCCCTTCCTCCCCGGAGCCTCCTTAGCGAGCGCAGGCCCGGCCCCGCTGGAGCCCCACCGGGCATACACCTTGGTCGCCAGACCCTGAAAACTGACCCCTGAAAAAGCACAACGGCGGCCAAAGATTGGCCGCCGTTGTCGTTGAATTCTCAAGCAGAGCCCCACCAACGGGACCACTCCGAATTAAGCCTTCACCTCGGACGGAGACGGGGTAGCCACTTCTTCCACCTGAGCATTCAGCTCAACGAAGTCGAGCACCTTGCCGATGATGATTTCTTGGGCCAGCTCCTGGAAAGCGTTCCGCTCCTGCAGCGACTTAGCCATTTTCTCCGGGGAAGTCTTGTTCTGCTCAGCCAAGGCGATAACCCGCTGAGTCATCTCCTTCTGCTCCGCCTTAATATTCTCCAACTCGGCAATGCGACCCAGAATGAACGACGCCTTAACGCGATCCTTAGCGCTGGCACCGGCACTGGCGAAAATCTCGTCCTTGCGCTCCTCAATGATCTCCTTGGCAACACCCCGCTGCTGGTTCTCGTTGACGATGTTGTACACCACATTGCGAGTCTCATTGACGACCACGCTCTCCGGCAGATCGAAGCTGACAGAATCCAACAACACCTTGAGCAACTGATCGCGCAGCGCCTTACGACCGCGGAACTCCAGCTCATTCTTCAGATCCTGACGAATACCCTCGGTCAGCTTGGCTAAATCCTCGGCACCAAAACCCTTAGCGAACTCGTCGTCCAGCGCCGGCAGCACCTTTTCCTTCACACCCACGACCTCGAGCTCATAAACCACGTTCTTGCCCGAAAGCCCGGCGATCACAAAGTCGGCCGGCAAGGTCAGCGGCACCGTGCGCTTGTCGCCAGCGCTTGCGCCGACCAGCGGAGTGGTGAAGCCGGGGATGAAGGACTCTTCCTTCACCTGGACCCAGAAATTCTGCTTCTCGGTCAGGCCACGGGCCGTAGGAAATTCGTCGGTCAAGGGCTTGCCGTCGAGGGTCCCCTTGTAGTTCACCACGGCGATGTCATCGACCTGAAGAGCCCGGGCGACATCGTTGTAGCGAACCTGCTGCTCACGCAGAATGTTCAGAGCGCGCTCCACGTCCGCTTCGGTGGGTTGAGCCACCGGACGTTGAGCCTTGAGGCCCTTGTATTCAGGCACCTCGAACTCCGGAGCGTTCTCCAGCGTTGCCGTGTAGGAAAAAGGCAATCCACGACCGAAAGTCAGCTCCTCGACATCGAGGGTGGCAAGGATGCGCAACTTTTCCTGACTCGACGCGGCGGCGTAAGAGTCACCGAAGAGCTTCTTGCGAACCTCGTCGTTGATCTGACTCTCGTACGATTTGACGATCATGTGCTTGGGAGCCTTGCCGGCCCGGAAACCCGGCAACTGAGCCTGCTTCTGGAAGCTGGCGGTCACGGTGTCAAAGGCGGCGTTGACCTGCTCGACGGGCACCTCGATGCGGAGGAGCTTCTTGCACGGACCCAAATTCTCGACGGAAACGTTCATGTGCTTCTTGCTGCGATAGGGATGACGCCGGGACGCAAAGTCGCATTCCGGCAAAGAGATGGGACACTACGAACCGCCGGACAAGCCGGTCAAGCGCCCGTTCTATCTCCCTGAGCGCCTCAAACGGTGGAAAAGCGAGCCGCTCGTTGAGCCGCGGGCCCCTGGAGTGCTCCACGCGAACGAGTCCCAGTGCCGCAGAGAGTCAGGCACAGTGGCAATCCTGAGGATGCGACGGGGCCTGCATTGACTCTCGGAGTCCAGCCTGTTACCGCATTAGAGACTCCCATGAACCCATTGCCCCTGACCACGCTCACCGGTCTCAACCGTCGACGCTTTCTAAGCCGCAGTGCCGCTGCCACCGCCGCCGCCTTCGCCTTTCCCTACGTGGGCTCGGTGCTGGGTGCCAATGAACGAATCCAAATTGGTTGCATCGGCGTGGGCGGCAAGGGCTCCAGCGACACCGACGACGCCGCACGCTGCGGTGGCACCATCGTCGGTCTGTGCGACGTCGATCGGAACACGCTCGCCCAGAAGGGTCAGAAGTACCCGAAGGCCCAGCAGTTCCAAGACTTCCGGAAGATGTTCGACCAGATCGGCAAATCCATCGATGCGGTGACCATCTCCACTCCCGATCACGTCCACGGCATCGCCGCCGCCACGGCCATGCGCCTGGGCAAGCACATCTACTGTCAGAAGCCCCTGACCCAGACGGTCCATGAAGCCCGCATCCTGCGGCAGTTGGCCCGCGACGGAAAGCTGGCCACCCAAATGGGCAACCAAGGCAGCGCCGGCAGCGGCCTACGTCGCGCGGTCGAAGTGATCCAGTCCGGGATCATCGGCAACGTCACCGAACTGCATGTCTGGTCCAACCGCCCGGTGTGGCCGCAAGGTCTGGCTCGGCCCGAGGGTTCCGACCCAGTGCCTGAGTCGCTCGATTGGGACCTGTGGCTCGGACCGGCGCAGCTCCGGCCCTACAAGAAGGGCGTGTACCACTCCTTCGCCTGGCGCGGATGGAACGACTTCGGCACCGGAGCCCTCGGTGACATGGCTTGCCACACCGTCAACATGCCCTTCCGCGCACTCAAGCTGGGCTACCCGACCCGGGTCGTGGCCGAACTGACTTCCCAATCCTTCCCCGAAACCTTCGCCAAAACCTCACGCCTCCGCTTCGAGTTCCCTGAACGCGACGGCCTGCCGCCGCTGAAGTTCTGGTGGTACGACGGCAACCCCACCGACAAGGACCTCGCTCCGCTCCGGCCGAGCGCCGATCTCACCCGAGAAATCGTCACCCTCAAGGGCTCCCTGCCCTCCAGCGGATGTCTGTTGGTGGGCGACAAGGGTAAGCTGTTCTCGCCGGACGATTACGGTTCGCAGTTCTTCATCATGGTGGGGAACGAAAAAATCTTCCTGCCCGGCGACGCCCACGAAGCCGTCAAAGCCGTGCCCCAAAGCATCCCCCGCTCGCCGGGCCACAATGAAGAGTGGTTCCAGATGATGCGCGACGGCACGCCCGCCTACTCCAACTTCGACATCGCCGCCTACCTCACCGAGATCATCCTACTGGGTTGCATTGCGGTGCGTGTCGGTGAAGGCAAGGTCATGGACTGGGACGGCCCGAACATGCGCTCAACCAACTTGCCCGAGGCCGCCCGCTTCGTGAAGCGCGACAGCCGCAAGGGTTGGGATATCTGAGGTCAGGCCTGACATCCCAAACAGCGACACCCTCCGATGAACTCCTGCTCAGGCCCATTGTCCCGACGCAGCTTCCTAGAACTAGGAAGCATCAGCGCCTTGGGCTTGGGCCTGAGTGATTTTCTGAGGCTGCGCTCCCTGGCAGCGTCCGGCGCGCCGTTGGGCATTCCGAACTCGCAGGACAAGGCCGTCATCTTCGTGTGGCTGCCGGGCGGCCCCTCGCAGCTCGACACCTACGACATGAAGCCGGATGCGCCGTCGGAATTCCGCGGCGATTTCCGGCCCATCCGGACCAACGTGCCGGGCATCGATATTTGCGAACTCTTCCCCCGGCAGGCCAAGGTCGCCGACCGCTTCACACTGGTGCGTTCGGTGTGCCACGACTTCTCCGACCATGGTGGTGCGCACAAGCGCTTCATGACCGGACGCATCCCGGCCACACCCACTGAATTCGTCAACGACGCGCCGGCCGTCACGTCCATCGTGAGCCGCGCCTTGGAAGCCCGTCAGAAATCCGGTCTGCCCGCCTGCATCACCGGTGTCGACGACGGACGCAGTCACATCGACGTCTTCAGCCTCGGGCCCTCTTACCTTGGAACCAGCCACACGCCCTTCATGGTGGTGGGCGACCCCAGCGCACCCAACTTCAAGGTTCAGAACCTCAGCCTCACTCCGGACATGGCCACCCGGATGGAGGATCGGTCCCATTTACTTTCCGGAATGGACCGGCTCCGTCGCGATCTCGACAGCAGCGGGTTGATGGAATCGATGGATCAATTCAGCCAGCGGGCGGTCACCATGCTAACGCACGCCGGAGTCCAAAAAGCCTTCGACCTTCAGCAAGAGACGCCTGCCACCCGGGAGCGCTACGGCTGGAACGCCTATGGACAGCGGGGGTTGCTCGCACGGCGTCTGGTTGAAGCCGGTTGCCCCTTCGTGACCATGGTTTGGGAGAACCCCTTCCCCAGCAAACCCATCCCGGCCGGATGCACCTACAACTGGGACTCCCATGCGGTGAATTGCCACATCTTCGAAGACTCCAAGTGGCGCTTTCCGGCGTATGATCAAGCGGTGGCCGCCTTGATCGAAGACCTCTACGACCGTGGCCTCGACCAGCGGGTGCTCTTGGTGGTCACCGGAGAGTTTGGTCGAACGCCCCGTTTGGAACGGGTCAAAGGATCCCAGACCGGCGTCATGCAACCCGGCCGAGACCATTGGCCGCAAGCGATGTCACTCCTGGTCTCCGGCGGCGGCATGCGCACCGGCCAAATTGTCGGAGCCACCAACGCTCGGGCCGAACACCCGACCGAACGCCTGCTGAGCCCCAACGACCTCTGGGCCACCGTGTACCGGCATCTGGGCATCGACGCCTCGGAATCCATCCTAGATTTGGGCGGCCGCCCCATGCCCATCCTCCCCTTCGGCAAACCCATCGAAGAGCTGCTGCCCCGAGTTGGGGTTTGAAGGTACCGATACAGGTTCGACCCACTCCTCTCTCAAAACTCCGCTCCGTTCTGGCGGCCGACCATTGCCAGCGGTGAGGGCGAAGCGGCATTATGACCGCTCGCCATGATCTCTCCTCTCTCGCGACTCAGTTTGTTGGCCGCTCTCGGTCTGGCCTTGCCACCTCTGGGGGCCCAGACCTTCACCGCCAAGGATCGGCAACCGACGCCGGAAGAATTGACCCACTTGCCCGCGGTGACCGCCAGCAAGGTCGAGGGCTTGATGAAGGATGTGAGCGCCCCGTCCGAGTTCCAGGTGACGATCTTCGCCACGCCGCCGGCCGTGAATTATCCCGTGTTCGTGGCGGCCGCGACCGATGGAACACTCTATGTCTCCAGCGACGGCAACGGGTCGCTGGACCGCAAGCCGCACTTGGGCCGGGTGCTGCGCGTGCGGGACACCAATGGCGACGGTCAGGGCGACGAGGTGAAGGCCTTCGTGGCCGACGTCGATTCGCCGCGCGGGCTCGTCTGGGATCACGACCGCCTCTACTTGCTGCACCCGCCCGACGTGAGCGTGTTCATCGACAAGAACGGGGACGGCGTGGCCGACGAGAAGCAGACGCTCATCCGCGGTATTGGCTGGACCTTCAAGGACCGACCGGCCGACCACGGATCCAACGGATTGACCCTAGGCATCGACGGCTGGCTGTATGCGGCCATCGGCGACTTTGGCTTCATGGAGGCCGTGGGCACCGACGGCACCCGGCTGCAACTGCGTGGGGGCGGCGTGGTGCGGTTCCGCCCCGACGGCAGCGGTTTGGAGACTTGGGCCGACGGCACCCGCAATATCTTGGAGGTGGCCCTGAGCCCAGAGCTAGAAGGCTTCACGCGCGACAACACCAATGACGGCGGCGGTTGGGACATTCGGCTCCACCACTTCAGCGGGCGGACACAGCACGGTTACCCACGCCTCTTCAAGAATTTCGGCGACGAGATCATTCAACCGCTGGCCGACTACGGTGGTGGCTCTGGATGCGGGGCCGCCTGGATCGACGAACCCGGTCTGCCCGCCCGCTGGAACAACGCTCCCTTCACGGCCGATTGGGGACGCGACTGGGTTTATCACCACGGACTGACTCCGAAGGGAGCCACCATGACTGCCAGCCAGGAGGAATTTCTTCGACTGCCTCGCGTGACCGACCTCGATGTGGACGGCAACAGCGCGGTTTATGCCGCCAGTTGGAAAGGGGCATCCTTCACTTGGGTCGGCCCGGAAGTCGGGTTCATCGCCCGGGTGAGCCCGAAGGGTTACACCCCGCCGGCCATGCCAAACTTCGAGTCGCTGTCGCCAGAGAAACTCGTCGAAGCCCTCCGCTCCCCCAGCCACCGCCGCCGGCTCGAAGCCCAACGGTCGCTACTCCGCCGGACTGCCGCGGCCCGGGTGGACCGGAACTCGGTGCTGGCGCTCGTGCGCGATGTGGCCGCCGATGACACTGCCAGCAAGGGCTCCCGCGTCGCTGCGGTGAATGCGATGGTCCTGGGCTTTCCGCAGGAATCGAAGGGCCGCCTACCCCGCATGATGAGCGATGAGGTTTTGGCCCCGGCCATCTTGCATGCGCTCGCTGGCTCGGCCCAACCGCGCGGACTCATTTCACCGGACTTACTCGAGCGTCTCCTCAACTCCGCGAATCCGGTGGTGCGGCGAACGGCTGCCAATAGCGCCTCGCGCCTAGTCGGATCGGCCGCGGCTCCGGCGCTCGTGAGCCATTTGGCTGATCCCGATCCCATCGTTGCCCACGCGGTCGTGAGGGCCTTGAGTGATGTGTCCGCGGTGGATGCCTGTCTGAAGGTCATCGATCTGGCGACGGCCCGACCCGAGGTTCGCACCGCTGCCTTGCGTGTGCTGCAGTCTCTGCATCGACCCGGCGTGGCCGATGCGTTGATTCAGCGACTGTCGTCCGAGAAAGTGGAATCCCGCCGCGCCGGGTTAATCACCGCTTTGTGCCGCCTGCATTTTCAGGAAGGACCTTGGAAGGGCGATTCCTGGGGCACTCGCCCGGACACTCGCGGGCCCTACTACCAACCGGAAGCCTGGGAAGGCACCGCTCGCATCGCCACAGCACTGAAGGCCCAACTGAACCGCGCCGAGGCCAGCGAGGCGGCGTTGATCGGGCGCGAATTATCCCGCCATCGCATTCCAGCCGGTGACGCCCTCGAAACCCTTCTGACCCGAGCCGCTTCGGAACCCAGCTTGCTGCCGGCGGTGGCGGCTCAATTGGCGGAGTCTGAAGAAATCCCGGCCAAGGCCGTGCCGCTGCTGGTGCGGGCTGCCAACGCAACCGAGACCTCCGACGCCGCCCGGGCCCAAGCGGTCATCGCGCTCGTCAAGACGGTGGACCCCGACGCCTGGCGTGCCGTGCTGATGGCCTTGCCGAAGGTCCAGGCGACGAAGTCCGAGAACAACCTCGCCGAGAAGGCCGCCAACGCGTTCCGAAATGCACCGAAACTCGACCAGGTCCACGGCGTGTTTGAAGCCGTCGCCGCCGAGGCCGAGGGACCCTCTTCGGCACTGGCCGAGACCGCGGTGCTGCGTCTGGCCTCGCGCAAGGTGGGTGCTCCCGAAGCCCGGGCCGCGGCCAATGCGTCCCTCGATGCTGGTTGGTCGCAGCCGAAACGCCGGCTGCAAATCCTGAAAGCTGCCGCCCAAATCGGTGACGCATCACGCGCCGCAGCGTTCGTGGCTGCCCTCGACGATACGGATCCGGGCATTGCCAAGGCCGCCCGCGAAACCATCGGCCGCCTGAAAATCGATCCGGACAAGTTCCGGGCCGAAGCCAAGGCTGCCAAGGTGGGCGACCTGCCCATCGAGGACGTTCTGGCGCAGGTCCAAAAGATCACCGGCGACGCCACCCGCGGCGGGCAGCTCTTTGGTCAGATCGGCTGCAACGGCTGTCACACCGTGAAAGCCGATGAACCGGTGAAAGGCCCCTACCTCGGCACCATCGCCACCCTCTACAAACGGCGCGAGCTGGCCGAGGCGATCCTCCTGCCCAACAAGACCCTGGCGCAGGGATTCGTGGCCAATCACTTCGAGCTCAAGGACGGGACTGAGATCGACGGGTTCGTGGTGCGCGAGGCCGCGGATGCCGTCACGATCCGAACCATCACCGCCATCGAGCAGACGATCCCGATTTCACACATCGCCCTGCGCGAGAAGCAGCAGCGCTCGCTCATGCCCGAGGGGCTTGCCGCCGGCCTGACGGTGCGCGAACTCGCGTCGGTGCTCGACTACCTCGAACAACTCTCCCGCGGTTCGAAGTGAGCGGCAGCCACGGTGGCCGCAGCGTATACCGCATCGGCGGCTCCGCTTTTTCGAACAGGATCCTTTCCTGTTCGAAGGCGGAATCCTAGCGTGCTCCCCATGGGTACGCTAGTGGAGCCACAGGTGGTTTTGACGCATGAGAGTGATCTCGACGGGCTGGTCTCCGGCCTGTTGCTGCAGCGCTTGGCACGGGCGATGTTTGCATCCGAGGTGCCCCTGGAGGCCTACCACTACCAGGGTTGGAAAGCCCGCCAACTCTCCGAGCGCACCGCTTGGGTGAGCGACTTCACCTTCGAGGCACGCCTCGACCGCAACAGTTGGCTGGTGGTCGATCACCACGCTTCGGAAGCCAAGGCATCCATGGCTCAATTCATCCACGACCCCAGCAAGTCCGCCAGCCGCCTGTGCTATGAGCTCTGCCAAAACCAAGGCATGGGCTCTGCAGAACTAGACCGGATCGTCGAACTCACCGACATCGGCGACCTCTTCCAGGAATCTCACGCCGACTTCGTCGAGGCCTGTGACTACGCTAATCTCGTCAAATCGTACGGGTTCTGGAACTTGCATTCCCTAATGGGCGGCCGCATCGAGGCGCTACTCGACCACCCGTTGCTGGAAGTCATGCGGATCAAACGCAAAGTGGAAGACCCCATCGGCTTCGCGTGGGCCAAGGACCACGTCGAGGCGCTGTGCCCGGAGGTTGGATTGGTCCGTCCGGTGGTGGGCAACACCAATGTCATCGTTCACCAACTGTTGGAGCGCA
>Ga0114969_10003395_pt1 | contig 12853 bp, 24 predicted proteins | sample M_130807_MF_Meta_FD_87316 | JGI IMG/M metagenome (GOLD analysis project Ga0114969, IMG submission 87316) | Freshwater microbial communities from Lake Montjoie, Canada to study carbon cycling - M_130807_MF_MetaG | ecosystem: Environmental > Aquatic > Freshwater > Lake | place: Lake Montjoie...
ATGAGCCACATGGCTTCTACATAGTCACCTGCGAATCCCCAATCACGCTTGGCATTCAGGTTGCCTAGATGTAGTTCCTTCTGAACACCCATCTTGATTCGTGCTGCTGCCATGGTAATTTTTCGAGTCACGAATGTCTCACCACGGCGTGGACTCTCATGATTGAATAGAATGCCTGACGATGCATGAATACCATATGCATTTCGATATACACGAGTCATATGATGGGCATGAAGTTTTGCTACTGCATATGGAGACACGGGCATCATTCGACTGTGCTCATCATATCCAAACGATGGATGGTAATCCTTGCTGTCGCCGTACATCTCCGATGATGATGCTTGGTAGTATCGAGTCTGTGGACTAACACTACGAATTCCTTCAAGAATCTTAAGAGTGCCACCTGCAATACCGTCCGATGTGTACTCAGGAATCTCAAAAGACACTGCAACATGCGATTGAGCCGCCAAGTTATAAAACTCGGTAGGCTTGTACTGTGCAAGGATATGCAGCACTGATGCACTATCAGTCAAATCATAGTGGTGTAACTTGAACAGTGGGTTTTCATATAGATGGTCGATGCGACCTGTGCTGATGGTTGAAGTTCTGCGCTTGAGACCAACGACTTGGTATCCCTTAGCGAGAAGCATATCTGCAAGATACGATCCATCCTGTCCATTCACCCCTGTGATGACAGCCAATTTACCATTCCACTCAACATTTAAATTCTTCAATATAAATCCTCATTGCAAAGAAGTGTGTCAGTATTTAGTCATGCTTCAAGAGCATAGTTGATTCTGCTTTGTATCTCTTCAGGAAGAAGAGGGTTGTTCCAGTTATCGAATGGACTATGGGAACTATTAAGGTTTCGTACCACAGGATTTATGGTGATATTCTTTCTTAAGAAGATCGACCCCACATGATAGTCATGCCTTGGATAATGAGCATGGAATGTAGTCGGAACCATTTCATATTCTGGGTGCCCACATAGACGAGTCCATATCACGCGACCTTCATACAATGAAAGCGATACCCCAACATCATTCTTGTGGACTACCGTTCCTACTGTTGACAATGAAAGTTGTGGCAGACCATTTGGATCTGTTAGAGGCTGTAGCATCACATATGGAAAGATCTTCACAGTATCTGTAATTGCATCAATACAGAATGCTACAAGAACAGGAGAACCAAATTGATTTCTTCCAATGAGAAAGTGATGAGTCCATTTGTCATTCATAGTGATGTTTGTTACACTCCCACGGCAACACGATCTCGTTGCTTATTGCGATTACTCAACGCACGATGCTTATTGAGTCCTTCAACAAACCCTTCGTGATGTCCCTTATCAAATCCTTGTTGGTGTGCAAACCGATATAACCAAAGATAAGATGCGGACAGAAACGAAATAATAGACACTGTTGTCATTGTAGAAATAAGAAGTTCCATGGACAAGTATATTGGAAAATTGGAATCCTGAATTGAATCTTAATAATTCTTATTCAGGCTTCTTGTCCACAATCCAATTTGGGTTGTTGGTGCCCATTGTCCAATCTAGGATCGGATGATCATGTGTATGAATACGAGCACGGATGTATCCCGCAACATCTTCAATGTCATCAGGTACTTCGATTTCCTTGCAGTCAGAAACTGCATCAAATGTCTTACCATCACTCAAGACAACATATCGAGTAAAGGTGCGGTGACGATGAGTAGGAACAAAGTCTTCTTCTTGATCAATCTTCTTGGGCATTTCTTATAATTTCCTTGTTATGGATTATGCTAATTGTAACCTAGGCAGTACGGCTGTCAAGTTATTTTTTGAGATTAATGATGTGGGATGTGATATCGTAAAGGATGATTATGCCAATGAGCATAACAACCACAACTACGAGATTGCATATACCATCAACAATTTGAGTAAACCCTAAAGTCTGTGTCTTCGGTTTGATTTTCTTCTTGATTGCCATACGGTGCCTTAGAGAATGTGTTTCTTGAGTGCAACCCATATCACTACGATGAATGTGGGGATTGATACGAGAATGGTGGTGGCGAGGGGATGATCCCATACCCAATTCAGAATTTTTGTTTTTGCTTTACTGACTGTTGACATATTCATAGTGTGTCCTTATGAGAAGATTAGATTGTAATGAATCTGTCCTTATGACAAGGACAGATCCGAAGAGAGAATTGTTGTGTTAGATTAGTCGGGGACGGTCTGATCGTAGTAGTGTTGCCCTTGCTCAGTCAAGTTGTAGTGGGGGTCACCCTGCTCGTCCCATACGGTGACCTCGACCATCTTGCCATCGGTTCCCGTAGGCAATGTTGCGTTCTCTTCCATAGCACCCATCAGAACAGAGACTGCCATAGACGGGTTATTGGTGATCATCCATACTGCCATCTCTTGCAAAGTCATGGTCGCAGGGCGATCCTTATAGGACATCCAATGGTTCTCGGCTGTCTCAGTGACGGGGGCGGGAGGGTTCATGACGGCGGTGGCTGTCTGTTTCATAGGGGGTTCTCTCTTCACTTGAATAGTACCACAATCTGCCCATAAGTCAATAGGGGAGGACGCAGATTCTGAGATTTTTGAGAAATTATCGGACTTTGTATGTCGTTTGGAGCAATAATATCGATGCAAACACATCAGTAAGCGTTAAATTATTGCCCGTCCAATTTAGTACGATTTTTGCAGATCCCGCGCCCTGATACAGATGGCTTCCTGCCCATCGATAGAGGGGCATATCGGTTCCTGCACCCTTGAAGATGATTCCCTTCTCATAGTGAAACACACAGTTCGATGTCGATGCACCACTGAATGCCTTTGTGGCGACAATCGTCAATAGTGCTTTACTGTTTGCTGCACCCGCCCATACCTTCGATCCCTTGACATTACATACAGGGAGTCCCATGCTCGTTTGGTCATAGAATATCGTTCCATACTTTTTGAAGATGGGGGTCGATGTTCCTGCGCCTTTATATAATTGTGTTAGTCCCATAGTAGTCTTTTGGTTGGTGAGTACTACTCATCACTGCCTTTACCCCATCCCGTTCCGTGTTGATATGCGTTGATCAAATCATTTGTGTACTTACCTGTGATTTTCAATACACGAATTTCTTCAGCAGCATCACGACAAATATCATAAACTTCTTGGTTTACTGTGCGCCACTTGTCAGCCATATTTCGTAATCTTGTTTCTATGTCGTTCATAGTCTTTTAGTTGGTATTGTTCTTGTTGTTGTAGTATTAGTTGGTGGTGGAGCAACAGGCACAGGCACATTTCGAGCCATCGTATATGCTCCCCATGCTGCTTGTAGTTGAGCAACATCTGCTCCATCTACCTTTCCATCTCCATTCATATCCCCAAAGAGGTTTCCATTACCCCATGCGCCGAGAAGTATTGCCAAATCTGCACCATCGACTTTACCGTCATCGTTCAAGTCTTCGATCTTAGATGACAGCATAACATGAGTTACGGAGTAGCCGTGCGTCTTGAGTTGAGCATTGATTGCAATAATCTCAGGAGCATTCACCTGCATACCACCGTTCATCAATCCAACGAATATAGTATGTCCACCACCATCAATGACGAATGCAGGACTGCCACTATCGCCACCCCAAATGACTGGCCATCCTCCTGCCTGTGCGCCTTCATTAACACCGTCCATGATTGGCATAACACCAAACCCGCTGCACACATCAGCACTACTCACGAAAGACTTATCCATTGACATTTTATATGCCTTGCCTTCGCACTCATGTACCCACACAGGGTGTTTGAGTGGAATGTATCGTGCATCAGCGATATGATCATAAATGCAGACATCATCTTTAGGAAATGGAGACTCAAACTCTAATAGAGTGTGATCAGGCCCAATCGAAAAGGTTACCTTTACAACTTTGCGAGAATGACGAGTGCCAGACTTACCTAGGAATGTGTAGGCTTCATACTCTCCAACAGGGCGACCTGGCCCACGGTAATGCTCACAGATAAGAGCATGCTTGGGTGATATGAGAACAGCAGCAGGATTGCTAGTATTCCAGAAGTTGATGTTCTCCGCAATATACGGAGTGGTCAGACTGCCTCGTAAGCCTACAGAATACTCTCGTGCAAATGCGCGGGGGCGTAAACTTACACCCGACCAATCAACTGCTGCTCCTTGACAAGCAGCATTGAATCCCTTCTGCTCACCACCAACAAGTGGTACGAGTGTTGCGGGGGCGTGATAGGTATGAATGTCATGAACGGTGGGATTGTAGTTTTTGAGTATTGCCATAGTCTTCTATTTATGGCAAGGCTTACTGTGAGTGTCGTTCCTTCAACCAAAATGCTTCATCTGCTTCACGATGTGCATCCTTGGCATAGAATGTCATCTTCATCTCATAAAAATCTCGTTCCTTGGTAAGGAATTGAATTCTTTCTGATGCTTCTCGCAACAGATCACGAACTACCTTGTGAGCAAAGTCGGAGTGTTCCTCCAACCGAGCGACAAGAGTGGATGCGTCATTGATCGGTGCATTGTCATTTGTCATTGTCATTGCAATCTTTTCTCCGAGTGTGTGTGGTTTAATTCTCATTATCGATCCTTATAGTTTGGTGATTAAAATTCCAATAATCGCAAGTAAACATCCGATTAGAGTTTTCATATCCATCTTAATGTTGTACATGAAGAGTGGAACTAGAATGGTGATGATACTAACGACAACATCCCATACGGTATTTAATACAAATATATCCTTCTTTTCAGAATATGTTCGTACTAGATACAACCACATTGCGGTGGCAACAACAGCAGCAGCGATAGATATCGTATATGCCAATACTGGTCGAGAGTCGAAGTAGGTATCGTAACTAACAATAGAAAATGCACCATAGCAGATGATCACTAAAGCAATTGCTACTGCAAATAATGGAATGTTAGGAATCATTTTTTGAGTTTCTTGGGTAAACAAGGATATACAGGGTTGTCACGATCAAACACATCATTAACTTCTTTCCTAGCAAGATCATACAGGAGTTGATTAAGACTGCCGTCATTGGCACCACCGCATTCAAAGCACCAGTTGATGTAGTGCGCTGCGGTGGCGGGGGAGTCGAAGTGTCCTCCGTCCTCAATGGTTGCGGCGATCTGCTGAAGCCGTGGAATGGGGTCGAAGTTGGTCATGTGTGCAGTTAGGGGTGGCTCACTTGCCGTCCTCCTTCTTCGGTGGAAGCACATCCACCACAACAAGATCATCAAGATCAGTCCAAAAACAGGTGTCTGCGAGTTCGTTGCGGAACTTTCCCACCTCGCCATTTGGCGAGATTTCAAGCAGCGTCCATTCGTTGCGTTGAATTCTTGTCATTCTGTCCGTCAGCAGTAGCCGCTTGTCTTTTAGTTCTTCCCATTTGTATTCGCTCACTTGCCGCAGTCGCTTGTTTTCCTGCCATGCCTTTTCAATCATTGAAACTGCCTCGGTCGGAGTCATCTCCACGATCACTTCTCCTTCGCACCCCATAAACGAAAGGGGGTAGGAGGCATCAATCGTCTTTGGCTTCTTCTTGCTCACTTGCCGTCCTCCTTGTAGCAGTCCCAGCCCTTTATCTTTGCGATGTCCTGTAAGGTGTATCGTCTACCGTACTGCCCGTTCACTTCGGCATAGCACACTTCACGCCTCGTCTCGTTCACGAACAACCTCATTGAGTTCATTGGCAAAATGCACAATATCGTCTTCAAGGCGAACCTTATCCTCCTCTGCCCACAACAAATCCGACAAAGGAGGTACAGGTGTATCGCCATGATCATTGTCTCCGACAAATATATCAGCCATTGGATTCCTTGTGAAGTGCGGCAACGCGGTTTCTAATTTCATCAATACTAATAGGAGTGTATCCGATTCTCTCCACACAGCAAGAGAAATATCTCAGATCTGTCACTCCTTCGCAAAGCATGACTTCTTCGGCATGAAGATGTGCATGAATATTTAACCAAGAAGCATTTCGCTTGGCTCTCCATAATGACACGGGATGAATAGGAATATGCGACAGAACTTCATTGTCTAACTTATGATATGCACGAACATCTTTAAAATATTTTGCATACTGCGAGAGTTGCAGAGTATCGTGGTTGCCTTTGATTAGAATCTTTGTGCCGTTCAAGTACCCAAGGATTTTTAAATCTTTTGGTGTGAATGCCACATCACCCATGACATATACCTTGTCACCCTTAGAAACGGTGTTGTTCCAATTCGCTGCCATTATGGCATCACCTTCTGCTGCCGAAGCCCACGGACGAACCCGTGTGCCGTCCGCACGAAGGAATCGATACATGGCTTCGTGTCCGAAGTGAGTACACCCTATGAAATAGGTACATCCGCTCATGGTTTACTTTTCTTTCTGAAACGGGGTGATGGGCTAATCCCTATTGCGGCATCCCATAGAAGGACGATCCACAATACAAATAGAGATATGCCTGTGATGAAGGTTAATACGGGTATGATATGCAGTGCAATATTGCTCATGAGTTTACTGCCTCTTCTAGAAGGGGGACTCCCTGTTCTGCAATCTGTATAACAGCAGAAGGGGGATTGCCAACAATGTTTGAAGATTTCCAACCCTCATCTCTTTCGATAAGGGCATTCCACATGTTTCTTGCTAGGTTCTTCTCCACATGCACGGGTTTCCTATCTTCGAATATATGGAAGAGCACACCGATGTAATCGATTGCGGGTGCACGGAGCAACTTGGCACTATGAAAGCATACTATTACATAATCACTCGTACTCCATGCGAACTCCATCGTCCCTTGTGAGGGATGGTGCAGAAATACTGATGTTCGTGTGCCATGGCTCATTATGGAGTCGCTGCCTGTTCTGCAAGAATAGGGTTGGTGTATGTGGGTGATACTTTCCAACCTCTATCCGCTGCCGTAAGACCAATCCATATATTCCTTGCCATGTTCTTCTCCACGGTCATGGGTTTCTTATCGAGGAATACATGGAAGAGCGAAGAGACATGGGTCGCTTGATTTGGATAGGCACTATGAAAGCATACAGTCAACCAATCGCTGTTATCCCATCCGAACTCCATTGTTCCAAAGGAGGGGTGGAAGATGTGTGCGATTGTTCGTGTGCCGTTGTTTTGGTATGCATTCATTTAGATATCCTCCAATTTCTTATTATTAGATGTCTAGCCCAAGCGAACTTGGGCAAGGACGAATCCCTTTCGACCCATGTAGTATACCATCAATCGACCACAAATGCAAGCATTACAATAAGCCCTAATAAGCCCCAATCAATAGGGATGACTACTTGCGGGAGAGTCAAAGAGAGAAGGAATCATGTACTGAAGAGCAAGAGTAAAGAGTGTAATCGCAAGGATGCTCCATACAATGATATAAATGTTTAACCATATGGCATCTCGTAGATCATGATTCATGCTGCTTCGTAGTATCCTCTCTCTAGCAAATCATCCCATACTTTGCGACAAAGATCCTTGGGTAGGGTGGTTGGAACATTCTTATAGAATTCCCAACCCTCTGATTTAATCATATCAAAGGGAAGATGTGACTTGACCACAATCCATCGATCAGTCGTAAACCATGAGAAATTCAGATGTCCAATTCCTTCAGGATGAGACAGTGTTGCCGTCATTGGGCTTTTATCTGTAGAGTCTGGGTGCCTAAGGGCTGCGAGTTCTTCTTCATTCATATGTCTTCTCCTTTGCGGTACGCTTATTTGGTCAACGCTTTCTTTTCTTCTTCAGATTCTTGTACTCGTTCAGGTACTGCTTGTTGATGCGAAACAGTTCGTCTACCTGAAAGCGAGTCAACTTGTTCATGTCCTGCTTCATTGTTCTTCGGACATCCTCGGGCATGATCGAGTAGTGTGGAGGATCAGGAAAGTCATCGGGAGTGAGAGAGGACTGATACTCCCGAATGTCTTTGAAAGGCTTGAATACCTTTCCTTTTCGGAGACTGCGTGATCGTGCCATATGGGGGTTACTTAGAAGAAATTGGAATTCAAAAGGGAGTAAAGTGTCATTACCCCGTGTGGGGAAGGGTGGGGAGAAGTGGGGAAGTGTGTGAGTGTTAGCGAGCATAGCCTGAACGCCGCATTGCGTCAAGTTAAATCTCGAAAGATTTCTACCAATTCCAATTTTGCTATAACTCTTTGCTAACTCATGGCTTACCTCTCTGCTTACTCATGTGCCGAACGATTTCATGCGCGATGAGTTGGTCAAAACATGAAAGTTCTTCTTCCGAAGTCTGCTCGGCATCATAGATGTGTGCAACGATTTGTGTGGCAGGATCTATGAGTGCGATGTTCCCCGAATATGACTGAGACAAAAGTTCGCTCTTATGCCACCAATCACTCGTGAGCGAATTAAAAGTATCAGAGTCGATGCAGTGATACTGTCGAGTGTATAAGTCTTGCGCCATGAGAATGGGATTGCCTGTGAGATATCCTTGTGGAATACCTAACTGCTGCAAGGACATATAAGAAGTGGTCATCGTCATTTATAGATCCTCCTCTTCATCTTCTTCAGCCACGGGGGGATACCCGTCATCGTCCTCATCATAGACGAAGTCATCATCCTCATCGGTCTCCACACCATCGTCATCATCGGAGATGTCATCCCCCTCATCGTCCCACTCATCCTCATCGTCATAGTTGTCGGGGTCGTTGGGGTCGAGGGCGAGGAGGTCATCGTAGGCTTCGTCATTCTCGGGATCATATGGCATTGGCATAGTCATATCCTTTCTATTGGAATCTTAAGATTACTTACTGATCAGTTCAGCAACACGAGTGAGTAGCGGGCGGTTAGCGCGACCTGCTGCCATCTTGGCAGTGAAGATCTTGCGAAGATTATTGATTGCTTTCTTATCGTTGATATCGTTCACATCGGTGAGGATGAGATGCTCATCGGTGTTGGTTGGTTGCGAGTTGATCATGATGTACTCGACATACCCGCGACTGTTCTTCAGGTTTGCCCAACCCTCAGAAGCGAACTTCTTCAGCATGGCGGCGATGGCAACCTGATCGTAAGGATCAGGATTGTATCGAGGAATCAGAACCTTAGCATCAGACTTGTTGGTCAAGTGAATGCAGATTTGGTTTCCACCAACCCGATCACGAATGATCTTGAGAAGCACTTCGGACTGTTCGGTGCGACCAAGAGCATAAGTGCCGTAGTGAGACTCCTTCGACATCTTATAAGTTTTCTTACTCTTGGGATCGCGCCATACGATAGGACGGCGGCGATTCTGAGCATTGTTGCTGTTCACTTGGTGAAGACTAGCCAAGTCATCGGAAGACTCGCCATCGGTCAGCACGATCAGATTCATAATCTCGACCCGCTTGTTCTTCTTGAACTCAGCCATCAGTTGAGGCATCCCAACCAATGCACCGTTGGTCGGTGTATTGTCAAGAGTCATCCATGCAACGGGTGGGCCATAGGCAGAGTACATATCCTTGACAGCCTGACTTGTTGGATGCACGGCACTCAATCCTCCACCCGCAGTAGCAGAGGCAAGCAGCAGAAGACTGCAAACCTCAACGAACTCGGAGGTTCGCATACCATCCTGAAGCAGGGTGACGAGACGAGTATGAATTTCGTTACCGTTGAAACTACCCGCCTTGAAGGAAGGCTTGTCGTTACCAACACCCTTTGCTTGATCCGTGAAGCCATAGAAGGTGAACGGGATACTCACGCGGCGGCAGAAGTGAGCAAGGGTCACGAGTTGAATCATCGTATCGTGGAACTGAGCCGCCATGGAACCCGACATATCGAGGACGAGCATGAGACCATGGTTCTTGCCATCCTTCACATAGGCATTCTGAAGGAAGATATCCTCAGCGATACGGTAGGCATGGAGACGATTCGGATCGATGCTGCCCGTCTCAGCGACTGCTGTACGCTTGTGGGCATCAGCGGCTTTACGGCGGTCGAACTCGGTAGCAAGAGACTGAACCGAATTCATATGATTGGTTTTCCATGCGGCATAGACGGCAGGAAGAACCGTTGCGACTCGCGGATCCTTATTCATCCAATTCGTAAGAGTCTGACGCATATCCTTGAGAGAGACCACATATCCCTCATCGATCACGGGAAGATCGGCATAGACGGTATGAACGGCATCCTTATCAATCAGATTCTTAAGATTGTCTTCGACAGAGGACTGCGTCTTACTTCTAGGAGCAGGAGCATCATCGTCTTCGGTGTTCTTTTCGGTCTTCTCGGACTTGTTACTAGCGGTTTCTTCGCCCTCACCGTCCTCACCATCACCATCTTCGGCATCGTCATCGGAGTCGGTGCTGTTCTCTCCACCCTCAGTGCTATCCTCAGCATCCTCGTTATCTTCGGATTCTTCACCCGACTTGGAATCCTCAGAATTCTCATCGGAGTCATCATCGGTAGGCTTGGACATTGAGTTATCCTCAGCATCATCACTATCCTCACCATCATCCCCATCAGTAGGGTCTGTTGGGACGGACTCGGCATCGGTATCATCTTCGGATTCGGCACCGTCAGGAGAACCTTCATCCCCCTTCTCTTCTTCCTTATCCTTCTGATCCTTAGCCTGTTGCTTGGCGAGATCGTAAATCTCTTTGGACAGTTTGACCACATCGTCCCATGACGAAGTAGTCGCGACTCGCTGAACCAAACTCAGTTCCTCAGCGGTGAAGGGAATTGTCTTGAGCCAACCGATCTTGTACTGTAGATTGATTCGATCAACGAGCGGAAGTTCAGCAAGATCGGAAACCTTCTTGAGACCGAACAGGTCGCGCTCTAGCAGATCGCGGTAACCCGCAACGAATGACTTACGCAAGCCAGGGAAGCGGGTCTTGATCATTCGTTCGATTCGTGCGTCTTCGACCACATTCAAGTAGTCTTTCGCATTCATCATATGCTTCTTGTCAATGTACTCACAGGCAGACATAAGAGGTTCGCGCCCCGCAGGTGTATGCAAGGCATGACTTACTTCATGACCGATGAGAAGATCAAGAGTATCGCTGCTGAGATCCTTCCATACAGGCAGGGTCAAGACTCGCTTCTCCATATCGAACATCGCGGTCTGAGCAGACGGACTATGCTCGACAGTAATGTCTTCGGTAGCCATCAGTTTGGCTAAGAGGTTCTTGGCTTCGAGGTTCGTTGAGGTTGGTAAAGTCATTGTCATGGGAAGTTCTCTCTTTCTCTTACACTTGAAGTATAGGGTATTCCAATAGAATTGCAAGGCGTTTAGAGCATCTGGATGCCGTTTTCTCAAATATATTTGACTTTCCATACCCATAACCTTGTCATAGAAATTCCTTAGGGAAAGGTCTTGACCCCCTCTACTATAGGGCAACGGACGGTTGCCTGTGCCCTGTCCGATAACAAATATCTGACACAACTTTCTTACTTTGTGACCCCCTAGGGGTTGAATTTCTATTGGAATACCTTATACTTCAGATGTGAAAGAAAGGAACTTTATATGACGCATCTCACTTCAAAACAAAAAGCATTCGTCTCTGCCGCTCGTAAGGCATATCCGACTGCTACCGTCTTATCCCGTTCGCAAGTCGAGTCTGTTGCATCAATGGCAGGTTTAAACCTCCCACAATGGCTCACCAACGATCCTGCCTATCGGGCGGGTCGAGGGTTATATACTCTGCCCGATACGGATGACGGCACTCCTGCTGTCGCTGCTGCCAAGCCTGTGAAGGTATCAGCACCTGCTGCTGTTGCTCCTCCGACCGATGTTCCTGTATCAGTGGTCAAGACTGTTGCATCTACTCCAACTGCCGATATGAGTTTGGCATTTATGGGTGGCGGTACTCTTGTTCCTGAGCGTATGGAAACATATGTTCCCTTCGGAGCGCATAAGGATGTGACCGCAGTGGTGAAGAGTCGCAAGTTCTACCCCGTCTACATTACAGGGTTGAGCGGTAACGGCAAGACAACTACGATTGAACAAGCCTGTGCCGAAAACAATCGTGAGTTCTTCCGTGTGAATATTACACCCGAAACCTCTGAGGACGATCTGCTTGGTGGATTCCGACTCGTGGGTGGAGAGACCGTATGGGTTGACGGGCCTGTCATCGTTGCAATGAAGCGTGGCGGCATTCTTCTCCTTGACGAGGTCGATCTCGGTACGGTCAAGATCATGTGCTTGCAGCCTGTCCTAGAAGGTAAGGCAATCTTCCTCAAGAAGACCAATACATGGGTCAAGCCTGAAAAGGGATTCAATGTCTTTCTGACGGGTAACACAAAGGGTCGCGGAGACGATACGGGTAAGTTTGTGGGTACGAATTCCATGAATGAAGCCTTTCTTGATCGTGTTCCTGAGACCGTTGAGCAGGACTATCCATCCGAAGTGGTGGAGACAAAGATTGTAAAGGGTGTTCTGAACTACCTCGGTGTTACCGATCAGGATGACTTTGCCGTTGTCATCGTCAAGTGGGCGCAAGCGATTCGTAAGTCATATGCTGAAGGTGCCGTTGAAGATGTAGTGACTACTCGCCGACTTGTTCAGGCGGCTAATGCACTCGCGATCTACGGTGATCGGGCTAAGGCGATTGAGAAGGTGACTACTCGGTTCGATGTTGCGACTCGTGCTGCCTTCATCGACCTGTATCAGAAGATGGATGCATCGAATAGTCCGACTGAGGATATCGCTGCTGCTCCGACTGCTGCTACTCCAAAGAAGAGTGATGCTCCTAAGACCTCTACGGTGAATGGGAACTGCCCTTTCTAAGTAAGGGATATGCGTTGTGATGCTTCGTTAACAATCTTTCTTTCATGCAAGCCCCTGCCTCTCTATGAGTGGTGGGGGTTTTCTTATATGAGTTATGAAAATGATTTTAAGTATTGTGATGGCGACTCTCGTA
>Ga0114969_10003398_pt1 | contig 12843 bp, 22 predicted proteins | sample M_130807_MF_Meta_FD_87316 | JGI IMG/M metagenome (GOLD analysis project Ga0114969, IMG submission 87316) | Freshwater microbial communities from Lake Montjoie, Canada to study carbon cycling - M_130807_MF_MetaG | ecosystem: Environmental > Aquatic > Freshwater > Lake | place: Lake Montjoie...
GTAGAAGTTGATGCTAAAAAAACGCCTTGATTGCGCGATCCTTTTGAACTATTGCAACGACGGCATGCAGTGACACAGTTATCGAATGAGAAAGCAAGCTCCGGTGCAACCGAGATAGGTATTATGTGGTCCACAGTTGGATACTCATCACTACCACAGTAATGACATGTGTAGTTATCTCGATGAAGTACAGCTAATCTAAAGGACTTCCACTTAGACGTGGCCCTCGGGTCGTTACTCTTTAATGCCAACCGTACTTTCTCCAATGTGCTAATGCAATACAAGGTTCACCATATCGATGACCTATGTAGTCTAAGCCCCATTGTATCTGTTGATAACCATTGAGTGTTGCAAGGTACTTACTCTTGCCTTGTGGTATCCCGTAATGTGATCCATTAACAGCATCTGGATTCCATGCTGATTCCTTGCCATATAGTGTTGCTAAACATTTGTATTCTTTGTGATTATCTAATACTAAAGCCGCATATTGTTTGTAAGTAATAAAGGGTTTCTTAGCATCTAGTGCAGCACTACCAGCATTAGGCATAATGCATAGCAATGTCCCAATAGATGTCGCTAGCACCACACGCGCTATGCCCTTACGGGCGCGTGCTGAACGCCTGATGCGTTCTGCGAGCTGAATCGTACCATCCATGTCAAATCCTTCCTAAAAGTGCTGGTCAGAGGCTCCTACTTACTACCACCCCATCCTTTCCCTTTGAAGATTGCCGGTATTGGACTGATTACTTTAGACATTGGTTCATTACAATATGTACATAATACTTCTGGACGATCATGCCAACCATGATGTAATTCATTACTCAAACCACATCTCCCACATTTGTAGTCATAGGCTGGCATGTTTGACATTCCCCAATCATCCAAGAACCACAGCTGCATCGATTTATATCTGCATCCATTGGCTCATTCTTAATATGACCATATTTAAACTCGAGCAAGGGAAGCAAGTCCTCTAAGCGAATAATGCATGCATACTCCCCTGCATCTTCGCCCTGTCCATTTAGCCTCAATACAGCGATACCAATGTCCCCCGAGATCATGGTACGCATCTTTAATTGAGCGAGAACCTGCTTAGGCTGGAATCCAGCGCGTGCCTTGACTTCGACATCAAATGGCACATTCTGAATATCCTTGCCTTGCCCCCTTCCCACACTAGCGTGAGGCCAGACAGTCGATAGGTACTGTGCGACCACGCGCTCTGTGCGAAAACCTCGGTGCTTTCTGTGCTGACTAGGCATGCGCCATAAAGCCCATGACCAGCCCTGCAATAAACATGCTAATAATCAGAATAGATAAAAGTTGTTCTCTATCCATTGACAGCCCTACATTTCTTGCAGGACCAAGTACCAGCAACTACGACACCATCCTTGATCTGAGCTGTAACTAAAATATCTTGCGCCTCTGTTGGCTGATTACATAACTGACAATTAACAGTTGTGACCATTGGAATATCCTCAACATCAATCCATCCCTCTGGTGTGTGTATCTCGACATAGCCCATTATACTCTCGCTTTCTGTGCTGACCAAGTTCCATCTTTTGTTAAGTTATACCAACGAGACTCGCACTCAGATTCTGTGCCAGCATGACCAGATAAAGGACACTTATATCGAGCCCATGACTTGTTATTCTTCTGACCTTCTTGCCAGATCATGTGTCCATGCTTGCATTGTGGGACTTCTTGTGCTTCTGCTGTGCCAATAATCGTGCTTACGTTATGGATTGCTTGCTCGATTGTCGCCGGAGCTTCGACCAACTTCGTACTTGATCCATCACCGAATGGTGTCGCCCAATAATCCACAGGATCAGCGATAATGGCGGCTTGTTGTGATGCAGATTGTTTTGCACTTGTTTGAGTTGGAACCGCTGCAAGCGTAGGTCGCTCAATAAATCGATTGACTTTTGCCATTTCGCTTTGACTTGCGCGCTTTCCTTTTGCTGCATAACCTGCATTTGCAAGTGCTCTACCAATCGCAGAAGTCTCACAGTTCTCCAGAGCAGAAGTTGAATTGACACCGCGATCAGTAACCTTTTCCTCAGCGTATCCTGTCGCGAAAGCAACGTGTTCTGCAATATCTTTGTAGATGTATGCTTTAACAATAAATCTATCATTTAAGTGCGACTCCAATTCTGTAGCAATCCTGAAATTAGGATAATCGGCAATAAACTTTTCAAGTCTTACCTCGACTGTCTCATAGTCAGCAAGATTAAACATAAAGATGATCCTGTTCTGTTCGCAGTTGTGCAGCTAGTGCAAGATAGGCACAGGCATCAATGTATGAGTCTGTGTGACTTGGTGATTCTTGGATTCTGGCAAGTTTGACTTCGACCAGTGCAAGGCAAGCCTGATAATCTGTGATTGGGAAATCAAATAAATTGGATAACCTTGCAGCAATCCGACCTTGGTTGATTTTCGGATGACCATAGACTTGACCCCTATCACTAATCGCGTCGATGGCTCCGATGAGGATTTCATTGGCTCTCATTATTCCTTCCAAAATGCTGATCGATTGATATTGCGTCCAGATGCATAGCCGACTCTACGACCATCTCTCCAACCTTGCCAATACCAGATAAAGTTGCTTACAGCGAATAAACCGACGATTCCTACAAGCTGTATAAGATTCATTATTTGACCGCCTTCAGTTTTGGGTAATGCCCGTTAAACTCGACAAATTCCTGTAAAGTAACCGCGCTCTTATACTCATTGCAGTCTATACAGATTCCGGTAGTTGTCATGTCAAAACCGCAATATACGCAGTAGTAAGTCTTGACGCTTGGTGCGCCATATATCTCAATGGTAGCCATTATGCGACCACCATATCCGATGTGACGTAATCGGTGACAATGAGATAATTATCTACAGCCTCATCGTATGTAACGTCAAAAGCTACTTCTCGTTGAATTAGAAAGTTTTTGGCTAAAATCATGGATACAGCGTCATTGAACCAATAAGCCCAACCCCATTGAAAACCAATCTCCGAGGTAAATCTATCAGCTTGGACTTCCCAATCATATCCAGCCCATTGCATCATAGTATTACTTAAAGAATCGAAGTCTTTTTCTGTGATTATCATTGTGTACCTATCTGTAGCGATGCCCTCGATCGCTTACAAAATTAGAATCTCATAGCATTATGGCTTGGTCAAGCATATTTAGGTAACGAAATGATAACGATTTACTTGTACAACTTTCCGTACAAGGTGAAGCTACCGTCCTTGTTAATTGGGACAAGCATGGGATTTACTCTGTCTCCATAGGTTTCAATAACTGCCACGCTCATCTGCCAATTAGCGGCCCCTGCCTTGAGATAGGAGGCTTTAGTCTTATCCATGACATTTCCTGCCTCTACGCCCCACAAAGTCCTGTATCGGCCTGCTATGCCCTCTGAGTAGGCACTAATGCCTGCCCTGTGCGTGTGACCACAGACAACAGACTTGCCAAACTTACGCGCCAACCCAAGGGCAGTAAGTCCAGCATTCGAATTCATTGATCCTTCGTCACCATGTACTAAGACCCATCCCTTGTGAAACTCGAATGGTCTTTTATGAAAGCGGATTCCGAGTCCGGCGAAGTCCATAAATTTGGCATACTCAAGCTCGGGCAATCCGATGAGGCTAGGTGCTCGTAGTAGCGTGTGGTAGAGGCGGTCTGTGTGATTGCTGCGAGTGACATCTGTTGTGCCAAGCTCATAGAGAATATCCTGCGCAAGACTTCTGTCAGCATCGAGAGTACCTTCCCACTCTAACTTTGTCCCTTGCGCCCAACGCGACTGGGACTGCATATCTAGCTCATCTCCCGTATTTAGGATGAGGTCAAACTTCTCACGCTTTACTAATTTGATTAAATTTCTAACTGCTGCTTCATGATGGTATGGGATTTGTAAATCAGATATCACCAGATATCGCTGCTTAGTCATCGTCCTCATCATCGTAGTCGCCGAACTTATTTGGATCGACGGGAGATGGCAGAATCCAAGCAGGGTAAGAATCTTTGTCTGTAACCATAAAGAGAGCCAAGCCCTCTGACCAACCTGCTTTTCTTAGCGATTTATAGTATTCATGCAAGGCAATGCAGTAAACATCAAGTGCTGAGTAGTCTTGATCCTCAAGTACCTTAGTCGCTTTCCTTGCCATGAGACTATCGTCTCTCGATTAGAAGGCGATAGATGTCATCGACACGCGATTCTAGTCGATTGACTTGGTCCTTAACAGAACTGCCGCCATTAGGTTTTAACTCCATAAGGTAATGCTTGACCAACCACCGAAGAACGCCGACAGTTGTAGCACAAATTGATAAAATGGCTACTACTAGAGCTGCCCAATTGAGGGCAGTCATTATAGTTTTATGCCAAGGCCAGAGTCGTTAGGGTTTAGGTAACGGATAATAGGTGGCAAGCAAGATGCAAGGCCAGCTGCAAGCAAGGCTTTAGGTTCTGTAATTCCGGCAGCGGCTAGTGATAGCACTGCTACTAAAAAAGCTCTTAGCCATGAGCCTGCTGCTGTTTTTAAGTCTTTCATTATGCTCCCCCGATCATAGGTACTTCATAAAATTCACCCAATAAGTCAGCTTCTTTCTTAAAGCTGATGTGGATGTGGTGCTGGTGTTTGTTTGTGCCGCTGTACTTGCGCCACTTCCAATTAAGGATGGGTGAGGCAATTCGGCAGTCCCAAATAATGTACGAGATTCGTGTTTCTTTTTTAGACTTACATAAGACTCGAAGCTGATCTGCAAAATCTGGCATGATATACGGCTTGACCCCGACACCAAAGAGGTCTGCGTCAATGTCAATGGCACGAACCCAACCCTGCTCATCTGGATTATGATCAGACTTGCGAGCAGCGTGTCTGGTATCACCGACCCAACCATCCGATGACCTGTCACGATCTGGGAAGGAATCATCTATTTGCTCACGAAGTTGTATTGCAGCTTTAGACAGTCTTGGTTTCATTAGCCAATAAGTGTCTTAAACTCATCGGCAGTTAATCCAAGTTTAGCAAGTAGTGCTGCTTTATCCTTAGCTGCTTTATCTGCTGATGCTTTTGCAACTGCTTCTTCTGCGGCTATCTCTGCAAGGAAAGCATCACGCGCTGACTGCTCTTGATTAGTCATTTGGCGTTCAATTGTCTCGCCTGTTATTGCGTCGCTTATAGTTATTTTATCGTTTGCCATTATTTTGCCAATCCATAGACTGTGTATGTGCCTGTTAAATTGCCGTTGCCCGTAAATTGCACACCTGTGGTAGATGCAGAACTTGCAATAATGCCTGCAAAAGTAGCAATACCATTACCTGATCCATTACCTAATGAGGACATATTGCCATCTTGGCTGCCGTTGCCTACATTTGAGCAGTTAATCGTAAAGTTTTGGCGTGTATTTGTTGCCACAGTTGGAGCAAGAGTGAACTTAGTATCTCCGTTGCTTGTAATGGTTGCAGTGGTCGCATCGTTTTTAACTGACCAGCCGCCGCCATAATAGATGCCACTATTTACAACTGTATTAGTGCCTGTCATCCAATTCATATATAACGCGCCGCCTGCGCTATTGCCAAGAGCATTAAGCACAATGATGTAATTTACATAAGTTGAAGTAAAACAATTACTAATCTGTACGGCTGCACTCGCTGAGAAATCTGCCGTTACTATTTTAGTTAGACCGCTTGTACCGCCTGCTGCTGCCCCCTGATACTTTTGCCATATCGCTACACCTGTACTTGTAAAGTAAAGAGTGCCTGAGTCATATTGAGCCAAAATTAAAGATGAAGCAGTCGATACTGTCGCTGTTCCGGGCGTTATTGTAGAGGCCCCAGCTCCTATATTTGTGATAAAAAGAGTATCACCAGCTGCAAAAAGCGAAGTATTGACTGTGATTGTGGTTGCGCTTGCATTGCTCATTGTAATGCGTGTGCCTGCATCGCTCGCAACTAAGGTGTAACTAGCTACCTTAGCGTTTACAGTTTGATTATAGTCGTTTAATTGCAAGGCCGTCATCTGCGCGGCAGTAAGTACCTGCCCCGTTGTAAAGGTCTGTTTTGCCATTTACTTACTCACTTTCATATCAGTAGGATAGTACATCGTTTGCCGTATCAAGTAATCCGTAGAGCGCGTTGTCAAGGATAAAACTATCAATTATTGGCTCAAGCGTCGTCATCGTGCATTTCCATGAATTTGGCTTGATTTCCATAGCCTTGCCAAAAACTTGTAATGTCTTTGTCAAGGTCGAACTTCCCGGTTGTGTGGTAGTAATAGTCACAGGATCAAAAAAGTCAAGGTCAAGGGCTGCAATTATGCCAGTATTGTAGTTATCGGTGTATAGGTCAAGGGTGATGGCATCGCATCTTACAGTGGTTTCTGCGCGTGAACTGACATAGGCTTGACCATAATCTAACGCATCTGAATCTGTCTGCATCAATAAATTTTGTTGATTGTAACTGTGTAGAAAATACTTATCAATGCTGGCCTGATTTATTGCAGTTTGTGTAGTTCCATTAGCCCTAGTAATTTGGGCCGAGTTGTACACAAGCGTGTCATCTAAACGCCACACAGCATTGCTATATGCAATATCAGAGCCGTTATCATTAAATAAAACAGGAGTCCCTGCTACTGATCCAGCAGTTACCGATCTATCTTGGAAAACAAAACTGCCTGATGCGTCCACATATAAAGCACCATATTCGCTTAATTCAACTGTTTGCATAGCTGCTAGCGCAGTACGCGCTGTGGCAGGGTCTGCCTGCATTGTAGTTAAACCTGAATCCACGTCGCGCATTGAATTAGGCCACGAAATAGCATCAAGTAAAGCATTTATTCTTGCCCCACTTAATTGCACGCCTGAACCTGCAACAGTAGCTATCTGCGCATTTTGCGCCAAACGGAACGCATCGACTGCTTCTATTGTTGTATAGACTATGTCAGAAGCAGTTTGCGGAGTTGTTGTACTAAAACTCGTAATGTAACCCATGAAGATTGGATAAGTGGTTGTCCCATAAGTCGCCGTTATTTGTACTTTACGCATAGGGGTCAAAAAAGAATAATAGGGAGAATTTACGTTTTGGCTATTGAAGTCCCCATTTTGGTCCACAATACGAAGGCTAAGGCTGCCCGTTTGGAATTGATCTGCTTGTGCGTTACGACCTCGACGTGTACTGATGCTATCTATTACATCACTCACATCAACAATAATTGCCACAGAGTCAGCAAGGATATTTGTGTCTAGTATGCCTTGATCTAATATCATGGCCTGTCCAAAAGAAGGCCCTGTACTAAAATTTATGAAAGCATTTACAACAGGCACTGTCATTAGATAGCACCTGCGTAATCAAGGTTATTGCCATACCTGTTATTGGTTTGTACCGCTTGTTGTACTACTTCAATTAGACCACTTGTTTTATCAACAATTTCAACCTTGACAGCACCCATAGCCGCTGCTGCTTGCGCAGCGTATCTAGCTCCTGATAATGCCCCTGCAAAACTAACACCAGCGTTAATTCCTTGAGTAAATGATTCTTGAGCTATACCTTCAAGATCAACTTTTGCAATTATTGCTGCAATAGCGGCTGCGCTACCACCAGCCGTAGGGCCTATAAAACTTGTTGCACCCGGTACTATTTTTTCAAGTTCTTTGATTAGATTGCCGCCGCTTGTTGTGCCGGGTTGGGAAATAACAGGTGGTTGAACAACAGGTGGTTGAACAACAGGTGGTCCAACAACAGGTGGTCCAACAACAGGTGGAATGACAACTCCCGGAATGGTCAATGTTGGAAACTTAAACTGTGCCAATAGACGCAAGGCTTCTGTCAGATTATCTAAATTGATTAAATCCTTTGTCTTAAAACCGTCAAGGATTGATTTAATGTCGATTAACTTATTGTTTTGGCCCGTTAATGCGCCAAGAATTCCAATGTCAGCATTGAGTTGCTTTGTAGCTGCCTCAATACGGGCTGTGTCTTTTGAGGCAATAGCATCCTCAAGAACAATCATGTCTTGCTTAATCTTCAATCGCTGCATATCTGCAATAATCATTGCCGCTGCCGCCGCGTCCTGTGTCATTCCTAGTTGTTTTGCCTGATTGATCATTGCAGCGTTTAATGTGATGGCATCATTGTCAAAGATGTTTCCACCTTTACCAAGTGCAAGATTTGCCTTGTCTATGGCAAGGGATAACTGCTTGGCTTTAAGTTTTGCTAATTCAGCAGCAGTCTGTTCTTTAGTTAATTTTGTTATTGCTTTTTGTGTGCTGAGATAACTGCCACTTTGAATTGGATTTTTGCCAGATTTTGCTGCTGTAATTCGAGCTGCTTTTGCTCCGGCCTCTGTAATTAAACTCAAATAAGCGCCAATAATGGGAATCATTGCCACGTCTAATTTGAATCCGCCCGGTATTTTATCTAATTGTTTTACTAATAAACCCACGCCTCTAATTAAATTGGCTACGTTTTCTGCTGCGTTTTCCATATCGGTGGCTAAATCTGATGCGCTAGTATTATCACCTAACATCATAAGTGCATCAATAATGCCTTTACCAATAGCTTCTTTGGCGTTATTACTAGCAATAGTTAATTTGTTTAATTGTCCAGAGTAACTCGCAGCAGCACTAGATGCTTGACCAGCAAAAAGAACAGTTAATCTTTTTTGAATATCGGCGAATGATGAGCTAGTTAATTCTGCTTTACTAAGTCCTACACCTAACTTGCTAAGAGATGCAGTATTGCCTAGATATGACTTTTGTAATGCTTGAGTTACAGCTGTTAAATCTTTACCTGTACCTGCTGAGATGTCTAGGGCTAAACCTAATAGGTCTTGAGCCTTTGTAATTGAACCAGTTGCGCGAAGCAAACGATCCATAGCTGGACGAAGCTCATCATCAAGAACGCCTGTTTGCTTTTCCATGCGACTAATAAGATCGTTGATGTAAATTGAAGTGTTACCTGTTTCAAGTCCAAGATTTTTGAGGGTTACTCCAAGAGAACGAGCTGCGTTGTCGTCTTGAACAAAGGCTTTTACCGATGCTTTTGAATAATTAACAATTGCAGCCGTACCAAATGCCAGCCCGAAACTTTTAGCAAGGGTTTTTGCTGTATTGGTTAATTTTTTTGTTGCGTTGTCAGCATCCTTAAATGCTTTTTTGCCAGTAAATTCAGCGGCAAGACTAATAAGTATATTACTCATGCCACAGCCTGACTGCTGCTAACAGTTGAGCGCTTTGTAAATTTAGCATTGACTATATCAATTGCCTTAAAGATTGCAACAGTCTGCTTGCCTTCATCTTGATCCCATGCACGAAATAACACGCGACCTCTCATATCCTGACCAGCACGTTTGCGACCATAAAGAGGACCTTGTTGCACAAATCTTGCACCGGCTTGAGGATTATTAGACTTGCTTGCCGGATCACCAGCGGGATTTTTTCTACCGGCAGTCTCATAAATTGCACCTGCTGCTGACATATTTTTAACTCGAAACAATGAACGAAAACCTCTAGAATTGGGTTTGCCGTAACCTGTGCGATATACAATCCCACGTTTCACTTCACTTGCGTTGTAAAGTGGGAAAAAACGCACTCGTTCACCTTCCGGTGCAAAAGTTCTAAACATAGAGTTTTTAGCAGTCAATTTACGATTGGGATTAAATTCCCAATTGAAAAGACCACCCGGAGCTTTATTAGGTACAAACCCTCTGGCATCCTTTTGGATAATCTTGAGCGACTTAGTTATCTCAGCCGTAAGTTCTTTAGCCAAATCTGGAGCATAGGCATTGAGTGCCTTACGAAGTGCGATTACGCCCTTTACTTCTGCTGGCATGTTCACTCTCCCTTGCTTCATCTCTTAGGCCATCGAGCAATGCTCTAAGCATTGTCTGATCTAGTTCCAACAACTGCTGTGGCGCAACCTGCAATCTAATGCTTAGCCTAGCAATTAGATAGGTGAACGGAAGGTCGCGCTTTACAACAAAGGGTCTGAGTCTTGTACCTCGACACTTTTCAGAGTGCCAATGAAAGTCTCAAGCCTTGCATCTACTACTTCACCACTGCGTTTTGTAATTTCATGAGCCAAAAAATACACCATCGACTGCATCTCTTGTTCCCTAAAAGCCTTGTGGAACCCAGTCTTATAGTGTTGTTCAAATTGATATTCCAATAACGGAGATATCTCGCCGACCAACTCTTTACCATCAATGAATGTAATTTTTAACTGTGCCATGATTTTGCCCCTTTAGTTAGTTTTTAGAATGAACCAGTTGTTGTCACTGTGATTGCACCTGATACCTGAAATGTCAAACTCTGTGTTCCTAGATCGCCGACAGCGCCGTTGATTGGAGTAATCGAATCCACAAGCATTAGGCCGGAATAAAATGGATTAGCAGCAGAACCGGACGATGCAGAATCCAATGCGCACTTGAAGTAAGCATTGGTTGCAAACAATGTGTTCATTGTCTGTAGAACAGCACTTGCAGCATCATCATTGATTAGTTCGACTGTAATGCTGTTATTTTGGAGCCCGGCCACCTGACGTCTCCCGGTATCACCCATGCTGGTGACGTCCAAGGATTCAACAGAACGATTTAATGTAAAGCTAGTAACGTATGTACTTAGATCGATGGAAGCAGGACTCGTTGTGCCTACCTTGAAACCGACCTTATTGGTTAAGCCTTGAGCCATGATTTATTCCTCATCTTTCTTGGTGATTGGTTTTGGTGCTTGTGCTGGTGCAACTTGCCCGATTTTTTCGAGAAAGTCTGCGTTTGCTTTGTCGTTATCGGACATATTAACTCCAACTCGTTAGGATTGATACTGACATCTCGCAGCTCAAAAGTGTACCTGATGGTGCTTCGAGAACGCTTGGTGCGCTGACTGCGCCTACATTATAGACCAATGAAGTTGCAGCAAGTTGTGCGAACACACTTACCAGTGCATCTTCAATGCCATTAAGATTACCCTCGTTGTCAAAGAGTGGCACAGTTATTATTAACTTAAAGTTTGCTAAAGGGCTTATAGAGCTGCGACTATTATTGTTAGGGGTTAAATACGGATTATCCGGACTGACAATAACTGAATTAGCAAGAATAGTGGTTGGTGGAAAAGCAAAAGTTTGCCATTTTGCGTTATTGATTAAGGCTGTGGCAAGTGTCGTTCTAAGTGTAGTGATAGCAACTGTCATGGCCTACCCAACCATCGAGCGCGGATCGAGTGTGTGCGCGAGTAATCCTCTTACCCTTGCAAGAAGGCCGGAGCCCATCTTCCAAGGTGAGGGCTGGAAATCAACAGCAACGCCACCCGAACTTGTAGTTTGACGGGCTTGCCAGATATCAACAGCGATCATCAAAGCTGCTTCTTGTACGGCTGAGTCAAGTGTCCAATCGATATTGGATGTGCCAGCAACTTTTCCAAAAGGCACACAAGCATGTCGAACAGTAGCCGTAGGTGTTCCTGTAACAGCAAAAGTAATTGTATTTTCTCCAACCGCTGTCAAGGTTTTTGATCCATTAAAGGGAGAACCATTTTGGCTAATTGTAACAACTTGATCTACATAAAATATATCTCTAATATCAAAATCAAAATAAAGAGTGCCTGTTGTTGTTGTATTGCTATGAGCTGAGTTGAACTCATAGTTTGCCCACAACATAGGAAGAATAACATCATCTGCTGCATCGCACGTTGTTTGTAGGGTTGGTGAGGAATAAAGGCTGCCAATTCCAAGTGCTGCGCGTAACTCAGCTTCGGTGCATAGCGACATCTCAATCCTTTCTAAAGACTCTGGGGATCAGAGGGCTACTGACCCCCAGAGCGACTTAGTTTCTAACGATTATGTTAGATTGTAGCGACGTACACCCTTGCCATTGCCGCAATAAAGGGCAAGATATCCGTAAAGCATGATTTGAATCTGGCCAGTACCTAGCAAATTAACGCGTAGTTCTGTCTGTGGGGATTCCCATGAGTACACAGAATCTGGTGCAACAAGGAAAGCAGACTCATCGACGATTCCGCTTACTGTGATGTTATGATCAACAATGAGAGAAGTTCCAAGTACATTTCCAACAACTGCTGTTGGTACTACTGCACCGGATGCGTTCTGTGTCTGGCCTTGAGCTGCATACAATGGTCGTGATGATCCATCGACGTAACCATTGATTGCTGCCCACTGATCTGTTGAGGCAACTAGCTTGTTGGCAAATGAGCCACCAGTTCCTTTGTATGCAGCTGCTGTTTCAGTTGCAATAAATGATTGCAATCCTGCTGCTGTTGCTGCTGTTGTTGCTGCTTGTGTTCCAGCAGATGTGAATTTGGCAATGAGTGCTGCATCTGTTGCTTTTTCGTATGCCTTGCGAAGTTCTGTCATAAGCAAATCTAGAAACGCAGGAGAACTTCTGTCAATGAGCTCAAAACTCACTTCGTTAAGTCCACTGTACTTCTGGACACTAATCGTGTCATACTGACTGGTCATTCCGCCCTCAGTTGTTGCTGAACCTTCATTTACTGCACCAATTGTAGGTGCTGTATCTGCCGATGTAGCATTGGTAAATAAACGAGGAATGGTGAAAGACATTCCAGTCACGCCTGCAAGTGATCCGCGTGTAACAGCTTCAAATGCTGGACGTCCTGTAAATGTATCTGTCAAAAATGTGTTTAGGTGTGGTGCAAGTGTTAGGCCAGTGTTTGTTGATGTTGAATCGTCAGCAGCCATGACTTTACGGCGAGCATCTGAATCGCCAAGTGCTGCGCGAATGTTTGCATCAAGGTACTGTCCTGCTGTAAGTGGTGCAACGCGCTCGCGCACATTGGTTATGCTAACAGTTGGGCGAGCAGCTTCGACAGCCGTTGCCTCAAC
>Ga0114969_10003400_pt1 | contig 12839 bp, 7 predicted proteins | sample M_130807_MF_Meta_FD_87316 | JGI IMG/M metagenome (GOLD analysis project Ga0114969, IMG submission 87316) | Freshwater microbial communities from Lake Montjoie, Canada to study carbon cycling - M_130807_MF_MetaG | ecosystem: Environmental > Aquatic > Freshwater > Lake | place: Lake Montjoie...
GAGGTCTTGCCCGGCATTGGCGCTGGCTACTTGGCTGGTACGGGAACGGTACGTGGACCCAGTAAGGTCCTGCTCAAGACCCCCACGAAGGCAACCGAGCTGCACCATGAGGTCTTAAGTGATATCAAGGAAACCAAGAGCGATTTACCGGTGACCAATATCAATTGGTTCGATGCGCAGGATTATGTGCACTGGCTGTCAAATCAAACGGGGCATAACTACCGCCTCTTGACCGAGGCGGAATGGGAATATGCCTGCCGGGCGGGGTCGGTGACTGATTATTACTGGGGTGACGAGGTGGGTCAAAACAATTGTAATTGCCAGGAGAGCGAGAGCGAGTGGAGCTGTAAGAGCGCTTCACCTGTGGGCAGTTTTAAGCCTAACGCCTTTGGCTTATACGACACACTCGGCAACGCATGGGAGTGGGTAGAGGATCTGTGGCATGAGAACTATGAAGGGGCTCCAGACGATGGAACGGTCTGGAAGTCTGGGGGTAGTCGACAGTGGCGTGTGTTGCGTGGGGGGTGCTGGGACAGCGATCCAAGGGACGCACGATCCCCAATTCGTTTGTGGATTGAGCCTTCAATTCGAAATTATGGTATAGGGTTTCGTGTTGCCAGGACGCTGTAATTGATGAGACAAGCGCTAACAAGATGAGAATTATGCAAGGGAGATGATTGGGTGATTGATCAGAAAGAGCAAAACCAGGAAGCTGAACAGGGCCAGGTGGCTACGCTGGTGCTGGAGACGGATATGACCTGTCTTCTTACCTTGGATGGTGAGAGTCATGGTGTATTGGAGAGAGATTGCCCACGCAGTTTCGTGCTGCCGTTGGGATATCCCCTCATCCATGTTGTGACGCAAGATGGGTTGGTGGGTAAGGAATGGGTTCAGCCACTGTATCGCGAGGAGAGTGTTGCACATGCCATCTTGCTTGCAGAGGATCATGCCAAGGCGCGTGTGAAGCTTGAAGAAGAAATGCAAAAGCCGCTAGGAATAGAGTGTCTGTCGGTGGAGCAGATTAAACAAGAGCAGCAAGAGGCAGCCAAACAGGCTGGGCTCGAACCGGTTTTTCATGATGGGCTGGATTGCCCGGAGATGGTGATTATACCGGCGGGCAGCTACCGCATGGGGGAGGCCTCTGACAAGCATAAGGTCACCATCACCCGCTCTTTCGCCATCAGCAAGTATCCGGTCACCGTGGATGACTGGAGAAGATACGTTGAATCCAAGAGCGTAGTGAAGCAGCAGCCGATGAGCGTTCATTTTGGTGCAGAAGGTGACGGCAGCGAGGTGGTTCCGTACATTGAGCCGGAGGACCCACCACACCGACCATCAAACAATGGATGGATTGGTAACGATATCCCGGTGACCAACGTTAGCTGGTTCGATGCCCAGGATTATGCGCGCTGGCTTACCGTTCAAACCGGCCACACCTATCGCTTACCAACCGAAGCGGAGTGGGAATACGTCTGTCGTGCAGGATCGATAACTGAGTACTATTGGGGTGACGAGATAGGGCACAACAACTGCAACTGCCAGGACAGCGGAAGCAAGTGGAGCTGCAAGCGCGCCTCGCAGGTGGGTAACTTTGTGCCCAACGTTTTTGGTGTGTGTGACATGCTTGGAAATGTGTGGGAGTGGGTAGAGGATCATTGGCACAATAATTATGATGGAGCCCCAGCGGATGAGTCCGCCTGGACTCATGGAGGCGTTCAGCAGGCGCGCGTGGTACGCGGCGGCTCTTGGGATTGTAGTCCCAAGCTCGCACGCTCAGCTAGCCGCGCTCGAGCCATAACGTCAAGCCGGTACGATGACTTTGGCTTTCGTGTTGCCAGCACGCTGGATGAGCCAACCACCTAATCAAGGTGTTCTGGATGCGCGGCAAAAGGTATGTCGGTTATGACCACAGAAGAACAAAGACCGCAGGTTGCCAGACGCGAGGCCACGCTACTGCTCAAGACTGATCTCAGCTGCCGCCTCATGGTGGGCAACGACAATCATGGCGAATTACAAAAAAATATCCCACTGAGCGTTGTCCTCCCATTGGGCGATCACCTCATAAGTGTCGTTACACCAGACGGCCTTTTGGAGAGAGTATGGACTCAAAATTTAAACTGCGAGGGGCAGTCTGTCTGTTTGATTCGATTGGCAGAGAGTTACGCCGAAATTCAACAGCAGCGTGTAGAGGCAGTAGCTTTGCCGTTAGGCGTAGAGTGTCTCTCCGTCGATCAAATACATGCCGAGCAAGTGGTGGCAGCAAGAAGCTCAAATCTCACTGTAACATTTCGTGATGGGCCAGACACCCCAGAGATGGTGATCATACCGGCAGGCAGCTATCGTAGGGGGGAGTACCTTAATAAATATAGAGTTGATATTGCGCGCCATTTTGCGATAGGTAAGCACCCAGTCACGGTGGAAGAGTGGGCGCGCTATGTTGACCAGGGTGGAACCCGCTACACCCCACATAATAACGATTGGAAGGGTGGCAACTTACCGGTGACCAATGTTAGCTGGTCCGATGCTCAGGGTTACATCCAGTGGCTGTCCGAACAAACGAAGCAGGCCTACCGCCTCTTGACCGAGGCGGAATGGGAGTACGCCAGTCGTGCCGGAACGGTGACGGAGTATCACTGGGGTGACGAAGTGGGACACAACAACTGCAACTGTCAGGATAGCGGAAGCGAGTGGAGTCGCCGGTGTGCGTCCCCGGTTGGCAGCTTTGCACCAAACGCCTTTGGGTTGCATGACATGCTGGGGAATGTTTGGGAGTGGTTGGAAGATATATGGCACGACAATTACGAGGGAGCCCCGATTGATGGGAGCGCCTGGTTGTCCGGAGGAAACCCATTGGGTCGTGTGATGCGTGGCGGTTCCTGGAGCAGCTTTCCGACGTACGTGCGCTGTGCCCATCGACACGGAAGCGTGCCGGCCATTAGAAACTTTAATTTCGGCTTTCGTCTCGCCAGGACGTTGGCCTAAGGAATAAACTTTTTTCTGTGACAATACCGAGGACATAATGAGTAACAAGCAGCCGATAGATAAGCTAAGTGCGGGTGGCGAGCCCCCCGTGGAAAATTCAGGCCCAGCCAGGCAAGTCGTTCTGCTGTTGGAGTCCGACATGGACTGTTACTTTGCCATGAACGAGGACGACCAGGACTCACTCAGTAAAAATTCGCCCCGCCGGTTTGTTTTGTCGGTCGGAAGTCATCTCATTCAGGTTGCCACTCAGGACGGCCTGATTGAAAAGGAGTGGGTGCAGGTACTGAGTGACGAGAGCACCTCCCACTTGATTTGTTTGGCGGAGGAGCACGCACAGGCCCAAAAAAATATCCTGGAGGGCAGGCAGGAACTGGCTGAGCCGCTGGGCATTGAGTGCTGGCCGACAGAAAAAATTAAGTCGGAACAGACCTCTGTGGCAAACGAAATGAAACTTGCAAATTTTTTTCGTGATGAGATAGGCACCCCAGAGATGGTTGTGATACCAGCGGGAAGCTATCGCATGGGCGAGGCATCCGGCAGGCATAAAGTGAGTATTCTTCAGCCGTTTGCGGTAGGAAGGTACCCGGTGACGGTGGCAGAATGGAGACGCTTTGTCCTGTCTGGGGAGACCACGTACGCCCCAGCAGACAATGGCTGGGAGGGCGACAATCTGCCGGTCACCAACATTAACTTTGTGCACGCACAGGCCTACGTGCGTTGGCTATCTAAGCAGACAGGCAAGGGCTATCGTTTGTTATCTGAGGCGGAGTGGGAGTACGCGTGCCGTGCCGGATCGGTGACGGAATACCATTGGGGTGACGAGCTCGGAAAAAATAATTGTAACTGTCAGGACAGCAAGAGCGCGTGGAGTTGTAAGCGCGCCTCGCCAGTGGGCAGTTTCGCCCCCAATGCTTTTGGGTTACATGACATGCTGGGGAACGTCTGGGAGTGGGTGGAAGACGCGTGGCACGACACCTATAAGGGAGCCCCAGCAGACGGCAAGGCCTGGTCATCCGGGGGAGCGATAAGCACCCTCGGCAATCAAGAGTGGCGTGTGCTGCGTGGCGGGTCATGGATTGTCGATCCAAGAGATGCTCGCTCCGCCATTCGTTTCATGAATGACCAGCTGAGTCGGAACGCCTACACGGGCGTTCGTATTGCCAGAACGTTGCCGTGAGATTGCAGCGTACGCATTAAACATCGTCGCCCTACGTTAATTTTTAGTGTGTGACTGTCTGTGTGCCGGTCTTAAGTAAAGCCATGCGCGATAACGATCAGCTGCCCCACCACACCCAAGCCGGGTCCCCTCAAGCGCGTCGCGCAGCACGCATCGCGTTGCTTGCCCCGATAGACTTTCCTTCCGACTTGCCGGTTGTGTTGCGACGCGAGCAGTTAGCGCAAGCCATCACATCCAATCAGGTGGTGATCGTGTGTGGCGAGACCGGCTCCGGCAAGACTACGCAGCTACCCAAGATATGCTTAAGCCTAGGTCGTGGTGTGCTGGGTGTGATTGCCCACACCCAGCCCCGTCGCGTCGCAGCTCGATCTGTGGCTGTGCGTATAGCACATGAGCTAAAAACAGAGTTGGGTGGAGTGGTGGGCTACAAGGTGCGCTTTAATGACAAGGTGTCGTTTGATACCTGCATCAAGCTGATGACGGATGGCATCTTACTGGCTGAGATTCAGAGTGATCGGCTCCTCAAGAAGTATGACACCATCATCATCGATGAGGCACACGAGCGCAGCCTAAATATAGATTTTTTATTGGGCTATTTTAAGTTGTTGTTGCCTCGTCGACCTGACCTCAGGCTGATCATTACCTCCGCCACGCTAAATGCGGAGCACTTCTCTAGGTACTTCAAGGCTGCCCCCGTTATTCTGGTCACGGGCCGAAGTTACCCCATTGAGCTGCGCTATCGCCCACCGCAAGAAAACGCGGATGGCATAGTGGAGAGCATCCAGCAGGCATTGTGCGCCGCTGTTGAGGAGTTGTCGGTCGGCGATTTACGTGGCGATATTTTAGTATTTTTACCGGGCGAGCGCGAAATTCGTGACGCTGCCGAGGCCTTGCGTAAGCACCACCCTGGCGGCACGGAGATTCTCCCCTTATTTTCACGCCTGTCTGTGGCCGAGCAAGATCGCGTGTTTAAGTCGTCTGGTATGCGCCGAATCGTGCTGGCCACCAATGTCGCGGAGACCTCCCTGACGGTGCCAAACATTGGATACGTCATTGATACTGGATTGGCTCGTATTAATCGCTACAGCATACGGCAGAAGGTTGAGCAACTGCGTGTGGAAAAAATTTCGCGCACCGCGGCTAATCAGCGTGCCGGGCGCTGTGGTCGGGTGATGAGCGGAGTGTGCGTGCGGCTGTATGATGAACCAGACTTTGTGGCGCGCACGGAGTATCCCGATGCAGAAATTTTTCGAGTGTCGCTGGCAACAGTTATTTTGCGCATGAGCTCCTTGGGCCTGGGCGAAGTGGAAAAATTTCCTTTTATCGAGCCACCGGGATCGCGTTCAATTGCCGACGGCTATCAATTGCTAATGCAGCTGAATGCCATCAACGAAATTCGACAGTTGACGCCCATGGGGCACGAGCTGGCAAAGCTTCCACTCGATCCAAAGATAGCACGATTGCTGTTGGCAGGTAGGCAGTACCACTGCCTGCGAGAGATCCTCATCATTGCCAGCGCCCTGTCCTTGCCGGACCCGCGTGATCGCCCATCGGAGTGGCGTAAGGCGGCGGATGACGCCCACCAGCCATTTAATGACGAGCGTTCTGATTTTATGTTCTATGTAAACCTGTGGGCTTGGCTCCAGGGGGCGATGGGGCTTGGTAAGTCTAAGCGCTTGTGGGCAAGCGAGTGCCGTGACAGGTTCCTGTCCCCAATTCGGTTGCGCGAGTGGCATGAGCTTCATCAGCAGCTGCGCGTACAGGTTGCCGAGATGGGGATGCGAATGAATGATATTCCGGCTGGTTACGATGAAATACACAAGGCCCTGCTGACCGGCCTTCTGGGCAACGTTGGTTGCAAGAGCGTAGATCGTGAGATTTATTATCAGGGCGCACGCGAAATAAAATTCTTTATCGTTCCTAATTCTGTTCTGACAAAAAAGATCCCCAAGTGGGTTGTGGCAGCTGAGCTAACCGAAACGACAAAACTGTACGCGCGTTGTGTTGCGCAGATTGAACCGGAGTGGCTTGAGGAGGTGGGCGCGCATCTGATCAAGCGCCACTATTTCGATCCACACTGGGAAAAGAAGGCGGCGCAGGTGGTGGCCTTTGAGCGCAGTACGTTGTATGGCCTGATCGTTAATCCGAAAAAGCGTATACATTACGGCCCAATAAATGTCGCTGAATCGCGCACCATATTTATCCGCCAGGCCCTGGTGGCAGGTGAGTTTTATACGTCCGCAACATTCTTCTCGCACAACCAGGAGTTGATAAAAGAAATCGAGGCATTGGAGCACAAGGCGCGCCGACCAGATGTGCTGGTAGACGATGAGCTGATCTTTGCCTTCTACGACAGCCACATCCCGGCACACATACACAACGGAGCGGACTTTGAAGTGTGGCGCAAGTGGGTGGAACGGGAGAGCCCTGCGCTACTGCACCTCCAGCGCACCGATCTGATGCGTCACGAGGCGGCTGGCATCACCACCGATCAATTTCCGCCGCAGCTGGTGATGAGTAATGTTAGCTATGTGCTGACCTATAATTTTGCGCCAGGGAAGAGCGACGACGGAATCACGCTGACCGTACCGCAAGCCCTTCTTAACCAGGTGTCTCCGTCGCGCTGTGAGTATCTGGTACCCGCCCTGCTGACGGAGAAGGTGGCGCAACTGATTAAAACGTTGCCACAAAAGCTGCGTCGCCACATGGTTCCGGTGCCTGAGTTCGCGGCGTTATTCTGTCACGACGTGCCGATCTCTGACACGCCGCTGCTACAGGCACTCTCACGCTACATCCGTGAAAAGAGGCAGCTCGATGTCTCGGTGGATATGTTTCGACTGGAGCAGCTCCCGGCCCACCTAATCATGAGCTTTTATGTGGTGAACGAGCACGGTCGGTGTTTGGCGGTCTCGCGTAACTTTCCTCAGCTACGTGCCGAGCTTGCGTGTCAGTCTGAGCCAACCAGTGTGGGCGGCGTAACCGCGAGTCAGGATGAAACGTCGTTTAAAGATTGGGGCATGGGTGAGCTGAAAGAGACGGCAGAGATGTTCCGTGCCGGGCAAGTGGTGACGGTTTTTAATGCACTGGTGGATGGGGGTGAGGGCGTGTCTTTACGAACATTCGACACACGCGACGAGGCGCTGTCGGCACATCGCGTGGGATTGCGCCGCTTATTTATGCTGGCACTCAAGGAGCAGGTTAAGTTTTTGGAAAAGAATCTTGACTTGCAGGCCATGGCGATGCAGTTCTTGCCGCTTGGTACCGCACAAGAGCTTGGGCATCAAATTTTATCCGCAGCCCTCGATCGTAGTTGCTTGAGTGAGCCTTGGCCAAAAAATGACATGGAGTTCGGCGCGCGTTGCAAGGAGGCAAAGGGCCGTCTAACCCTAGTGGCGCAGGAGATCAGGCGCCTGGTGGGCTTAATACTGAACGAGCACCAGCTCATTCAGAAAAAACTACAAGCCGCTAAATCACATGAGCGAGCATTTCTGGATATGCGCACGCAGTGTGAGTGGCTGCTAAGCAAGGGCTTTATTTTACGGCTTCCGTACGAGCGAATGCAGCACCTCCCTCGCTACCTCAGGGCCGTCGGCACACGGCTTGAAAAGATAGAGGTCGACGCGATACGCGATGCACGACAATTTACGCAAATACAGTCCCTGCAACAAGCCTGGCAGCGAAAGCTGGACACTCAGAAGGGTAATGTGGATCCGCGTCTAGAGGAGTTTGGTTGGCTGCTGCAGGAGCTACGGGTGTCTTTATTCGCCCAGGAATTAAAGACGCCAGTGATTGTGTCCACTAAGCGACTGGAGAAGTTGTGGAGCGCTATGTAGTTGCTCTGCGCCTGCGCCATCTTGGTTTGGCGAGCATGGGCTACTTGTCAGGTATAATCTACTCTGGCCTGGGGTTGACTGTAAATCCAAGCAGGACGGGCTGATGCTGGGTGTGTGACTCGTATATTCGATAGGAGTGGGTAAAGGTGGGTGCGCCAGGAAAGCTCGGCTTGATTTTAACTGGCGGCGGCGCACGTGCTGCCTACCAGGTCGGCGTGCTAAAGGCCATCGCTGAGTTTTTTCCACAGTGCACTCGCAACCCCTTTTCTATCATCTGTGGGACCTCGTCTGGCTCACTCAATGCGGCTGCTCTCGCCGTGCACTCACACTCGCTACACAGGGGGGTGCGATACCTCCTCGAGGTGTGGACACAGTCTCACGTCAATCTGGTTTACAGAACTGACTTCGTGGGTGTGCTTAAGAAGGTTATGCACTGGCTACTGGGCTTGATTTTGAGTGGCATAGGTATCAATAAACTCAGGAAGGTAGCCTTGCTGGACAACACGCCCATGGTAAGCCTATTGAAGGCAGCCCTTCCGTATGAAAATATTCAAAAAAATATTGACGCAGGAAATCTCTACGCACTAAGCATCACGGCCTCGGCCTACAGCTCCGGCTACTCGGTAACGTTCTACCAGGGTGCCAAGAGTGTCGTCCCGTGGACGCGTGCGCGTCGTGTCGGCATTCCCACAAGGATTGCAGGCGAGCACCTGCTGGCGTCTTCAGCTATTCCATTAATCTTTCCAGCTGTGCTTATTGACCACGAATACTTCGGTGACGGCGCGATGCGCCAGCAAGCCCCTCTCAGTGCCGCCTTGCACCTGGGCGCCACTCGTCTTCTGATTATCGGCTTTGGGCAGGGTGAAACGAGACAGCCTAGCCCCGCCGACACATCTAACTACCCCTCGCTGGGGGAAATATTTGGCCATGTCATGGACAGTGTTTTCTTGGATGGCATGGTGGCCGACTTGGAGCGTATGCAGCGTATTAACCATACAATTGAAATGCTAGCGGAGGACTCTCAGCAGAACATAAATATGCAACACGTTGATTTTTTGGTGATTGAACCAAGCCAGCCTATCGAGGAAATTGCTCATAGGCATGTGATGTCGCTGCCGTGGACTATTCGTTTTTTATTGAGAGGATTTGGTGTAATGCGCCGCAGCGGAGCGAGCTTGGTGAGCTACCTACTCTTTGAGAAGAGTTTTTGTTGCGAGATAATCGAGCTTGGATACCAAGATGCGCTGAAAAAAAGGCAGGAGATCTATGCTTTTATTAATCAGCGTGATGAAGCATCGCAAGGATGCTCACAATGAGAGCCATGAGTACGGGTGAATTGTTCCGATAACCATGAAACCGCTAACTTTCGTTTTGCTGCGCCTGCTGGCGGACGGAAAATTTCATTCGGGGGAGACGCTGGCGAGGAGCTTGGGCGTGTCGCGCGCCAGCGTGAACAACGCCTTGCATGACGTGGGTGACTATGGCCTAGCCTTGCGCGGTGTCTCGGGCCGAGGTTACTGCCTGAGCGATCCACCACAGTGGCTGGACGCCGAAATCATCGCCCACCACCTGGGTAAGATGGTGGGGAAACTCGATGTCGAGATCTTAGACAGTCTACCCTCTAGTAACACCACGCTATTAAAGCTTGCCGGGCAAGGTGTGGCCAGCGGCAAGGTGTTGGCGGTGGAGCTGCAAAGCGAAGGGCGCGGGCGAATGGGACGACCATGGCACTCCGGTCTGGGTAACGCGCTTACGTTTTCGTTGCTGTGGCGTTACGAGATGGGTGTGTCGGCACTGTCCGGCCTAAGTCTCGCGGTGGGGGTGGCGCTGGTCCGCTCGCTTCGTGCACTTAGCATGAGAGAGGTACGGATAAAGTGGCCGAACGACCTGCTGGATGGTGATCGCGGTAAGCTGGCCGGTACCCTAATAGAGGCCCAAGGCGACATGCTAGGGCCGAGCGCTGTGGTGATTGGCGTTGGCCTCAATCTAAGCATGCCGGCACATCTGCTATCGAGGATTGATCAGCCGGTGTCGAGTTTGGCGACGATGGTGGCTGACACGCCTGGGGCTGCTGTGCCTGAAAGAAATTACGTGCTTGCGATAATCCTGCGTGAGCTGCAGGCGGTCCTCAGCGGGTTCGCCCGCGATGGATTTTCGGTTTTGCGTGAGGAATGGGAGGGCTACCATGCTTTTCATGATCAGACGGTACAACTATGCTTACCAGACGGTACGGTCGAGCTCGGGATTGCACGAGGTGTGACCGAAAGCGGTGCACTTATGCTAGAGACGGCAGGCGGAATGAAAAAATTTAATGTTGGGGAGATTGGTGTGCGCGCGATATGAGAATACTTCTGATCGATGCCGGCAACAGTCGTGTCAAGTGGGCTATGGTCGAGGGCGAAACATGGCTACGAGAGGGCACACTTTTACACAGGGATATGCCGACCTTGGGAGCGGAATTCTCTGGACTGCCATCGCCGGACAGGATTCTGGTGTCCAATGTGGCTGGTGATCTCATGGCCCAGTTGCTTGGCGCAGCCTGTGCCATTTGGCGCTGCCAGGTAGAGTTTATTGTGGCAAGGGTGGCGGAGTGTGGCGTGCGTAACCTGTACGAATGTCCCGCACAGCTTGGCTGTGACCGCTGGGCTGCACTCATTGCGGCCTGGGACCGGGTGCGCGCCCCCTGCCTGGTGGTCAACTGTGGCACCGCCACCACGATAGACACTCTGTCCTTGACGGGCGAATTCTTGGGTGGACTCATTCTGCCGGGTCTCGGTATGCTGGAGGTCAGTCTGACTGCGGGTGCCGCGCAACTGGGTCAGATTGAGGGAGGCGTCTGGCATCGCTTTCCGCGTAACACGGCCGACGCCATCTTGAGCGGCGCAATTCAGGCGACCGTAGGTGCCGTTCGTTTACAATTTGAGGCTATGGCGCAGGCAGGTGATTGCCACTGTGTGCTAAGCGGTGGCGGAGCGGACAGCTTGCAGTCGTACCTTGAGCTTCCGGTGATACGGGTGGATAATCTGGTGCTGCGTGGGCTGCAGATTATCGGAAGTCAAAAGATTGCCTGAGGTCAGAATGTTAACGGTGGCCTATTTTTTGGATTGGGTGTCGTCTTGAGTAAGAATATTGAAAATAAAAATGGGATAGCGATGATGTGGTTGTGTGGGCTGCTACTGCTGGCGAACGTTATATTTTTTGTTTTTGCGCAGCGGGACGGGGTATCCGCCGATGAAAAAAAACACTCTAAGCGTCAGCCGTCATTAAATCCAGAAAAAATTAAACTACTTGTAGCGCCCTCGGCATCGTCCGGGGTATCGCCGGTATCACCAGAGCCTGCGCGCACACAACGCTGAGGCCCGCTTCTTGGTGGGCTTTGAATGGCCTAATGGCGTCACACTGGCGTCACCATAATTGACAAGCGGTGATTAAATCTGGAAAATATCAGGTCGTTCGTGGAGATTGGAATCGCCTTTGTTGTGGCGATCGTCAAGGAACCCGGTGATATAGCTCAGATGGTTAGAGCGCAGCACTCATAACGCTGAGGTCGGTGGTTCAACTCCACCTATCACCACCAAATTACAGTATCTAGTGGCGCCAAGAGGCCAAACAAACCCATGGAGTTAGCTCTCTATGGGTTTTTTGTTGTGAGCAGACAAGAGACTACTTCTGGCTATGCTATATTTGTGCGGCCGTGTAAATTTTGGCGGGGCCCGCTGGGGGTGGTTAGGTGAATAAAATTGAGGCCGCAATGAGGCTCTGGATGCGTAGCATGGGCGGGATTTTGTGTGTCGCCGTGGCATTGTTGCAAGGGTGTGGCGGAGAGGCCTCGTCTCTTGGAGCGAGGCACAAGCCATCCGGTTTTAATGCTAACTTCAGCGGTGATGGGCTGGCGTTTCAAGATTACGTGACCCAGAGTCGCGCCATGATTGAAAAAATAGTGTCCGAGGATGGTGTCGCAAGGTCAGGGAGGATTGTTGACGGCAATGCCCCATTCGAGCTGAGGCCGGCAGGTGATTGCCAAAGTGGTCGTGACAAGCCATATCGACGAGGCGTTCTATTAACTCACGGCCTAAGTGACGCGCCTTACTCTATGCATGCGCTGGCCTCATTTTTTCAAAAAAATTGTTTTCTTGTCATGGCGATACTTTTGCCCGGGCATGGTACTCAGCCGGGAGATTTGCTGGAGGTGACTTGGCGAGAGTGGGCGAGAGCAGAGGCCTATGGCACCGACCAACTTGCCGCTGAGGTTGACGAGGTTTATTTGGCGGGGTTTTCTGCGGGTGGAGCACTGAGTCTCTACCAGTCACTGAAGGATGATCGAGTGCGTGGGCTATTTTTGTTTGCCCCCGCGCTAGAGATTACTTCGATGGCCGCTTGGGCGAACGTGCATAAAATTTATAGCTGGCTAATACCCTCAGAAAGGTGGGTCAGCATCATGCCGGATAGTGCCGCCTACCGGTATGAGTCGTTCCCAAAGAATGCTGTCGCCCAAGTGCACTCGCTGATCAAGGAGGTGCGGCGCGGGCTGCATGGACGCACGCTTGGCATCCCCATCTTCACCGTGACAAGTCAGGAGGACAGCACCGTCCACACTTCGGCGACCTTGGACTTTATGGCACATGCACGTCACGCATCAAACAAGATGTTGCTCTATACTGTGAACACAAATAGCGTTCCTCAAGGCTTTAGGGCTGGTAGCCTTGAGCTGGTGGGTAGCGTGATCCCCGGGCGCAGGATACTGAGCTCCGCACATACCGCCATTACGCTACCGCTAGATGACGCCTACTATGGCGTGAGTGGGAGGTACGGAAACTGCACGCACTATTACCCGGATAACCCAAAAA
>Ga0114969_10003402_pt1 | contig 12835 bp, 10 predicted proteins | sample M_130807_MF_Meta_FD_87316 | JGI IMG/M metagenome (GOLD analysis project Ga0114969, IMG submission 87316) | Freshwater microbial communities from Lake Montjoie, Canada to study carbon cycling - M_130807_MF_MetaG | ecosystem: Environmental > Aquatic > Freshwater > Lake | place: Lake Montjoie...
AGGGCGACGGGACCATCCTGATGGGTGGGTCGTTCGCCGTGGTGAACGGCGTGGGGCACGTGGGGTTGGTGCGCCTGCTGAGCGACGGAAGCCTGGACCCTTCGTTCGACCTGCAGCTCAACGGGACGGTGCGCACGCTGGCCTATGCGCCGGGCGGCAAACTCTTGGTCGGCGGCGATTTCACGTCGGCGGCCGGGGAACTGCGAAATCGCGTGGCGCGGTTCAACACCGACGGAACCCTCGACGCGAGTTTCGATCCGGCGGCGGGGCCGAACTCGACGGTGCGATCGCTCGCCGTCCAACCGGATGGCAAGGTCGTCATCGGTGGCGGCTTCAGTGACGTCAATGGCTCGGGTCGGTCCTACCTGTGCCGACTGGGGGCGAACGGACTGCCCGACTTCGGGTTTGTGGATGGGTCCTTCAACAATCAGGTCTACGCCGTGGCGCTGCAGCCCGACGGCAAGATGCTGGTCGGCGGTGATTTCACCCAGGTGAACGGGGCATCCTCGAGCGGACTGGTGCGACTGCGGCTCGATGGAACGACGGATCCCAGCTTCGTCGTCGGCACGGGCGCCAACAGCACCGTTTTCGCGCTGGCCCTGCAACCGGACGGGAGCGCGATCGTCGGCGGCAACTTCACCGTGCTGAACGGCCTGAGCCGGGTGCGTCTGGCGCGGGTATTGGGCCAAAGCACGGCGGCGGGCGGGGAGATCGAGTTCGGCGCGGCGACCTACAGTGGGGCGGAGAGCCTGGCCAGCGTGGCGGTCGAAATCCGGCGCCACGGGGCCACGCCGGGCGGCGTGGCCGTGACCTTCACGACGAGCAACGGCACCGCGAATGCGGCCGATTACACGGCGCAGACGACGGTGGTGAATTTCGCCGCGGGAGAGACGACGAAGACGGTGCAGGTGGCGCTGAAGTCGGACCTCGTGCAGGAGGACGACGAAACCGTGAACCTGACCCTGACCAATCCGACGGGGGGTTCCGCGCTGGGAAGCCAGCGGACGGCGGTGCTGTACATCCTGAACGACGACAACACGACGGCGGTGGGTGGAGTCGACAGCAATTACGAAGGCTCGGCGAACGGACCGGTGCGCGCGCTGGCACGGCAAACCGACGGAAAGATGGTGGTCGTGGGCGACTACTCGAGTCTGGCCGGGCAGGGGCGGTTGCGGGTCGGACGGATGAACGCCGACGGCACGATTGACGCAGGCTTCGACCCCGCCGCGTGGGTGAACAACGCGGTGTATGCGGCCGCCGTGCAACCGGACGGCGGCGTGGTGGTTGGCGGGGCGTTTACTTTGGCCGACGGCTTCGGACGCACCCGGGTGGCGCGGTTCAACGCGGACGGAAGCCTGGACCAGACCTTCAATATCGGGACGGGACCGAACAACGATGTGTTTGCCCTGCTGGTGCAAGGCGACGGGACCATCCTGATGGGTGGGTCGTTCGCCGTGGTGAACGGCGTGGGGCACATGGGTCTGGTGCGCCTGCTGAGCGACGGAAGCCTGGATCCGTCGTTCGACCTGCAGATCAACGGGACGGTGCGCGCGCTGGCCTATGCGCCGGACGGCAAGCTCTTGGTCGGCGGTGATTTCACGTCGGCAGGCGGGGAACTGCGAAATCGCGTGGCGCGGTTCAACACCGACGGAACACTCGACCCGGACTTCGACCCGGCATCCGGGCCAAACTCCTCCGTTCGATCGCTCGCCGTCCAACCGGATGGCAAGGTCGTCATCGGCGGCGGCTTCAGCGATGTCAATGGCTCGGGTCGATCCTACCTGTGCCGGTTGGGAGTGAACGGACTTCCGGACTTCGGGTTTGTCGACGGGGCCTTCAACAATCAGGTCTACGCCGTGGGGCTGCAACCGGACGGCAAGATAGTGGCCGGCGGTGATTTCAGCCAAGTCAACGGGGCATCCTCGAGCGGACTGGTGCGACTGAGGCAGGATGGCACGACGGATCCGAGCTTCGTCATCGGTACGGGCGCCAACAACACCGTTTACGCGCTCGCCCTGCAACCGGACGGAAGCGCGATCATCGGCGGCAATTTCACCGTGTTCAACGGCCTGACCCAGATGCGCCTGGCGCGGGTGCTGGGGCGGAGCGCGGCCACGGGCGGGGAGATCGAGTTCAGCGCGGCCACCTACAGCGGGGCGGAGAGTCTGGCCAACGTGGCCGTCGAGATCCGGCGCAATGGGGCAACGCCGAGCGGCGTGGCCGTGACTTTCACGGCGAGCAACGGGACGGCAAACGCGGCCGATTACACGGCGCAGACGACGGTGGTGAATTTCGCCGCCGGGGAAACGAAGAAAACGGTGTTCGTGGCGCTGAAGTCGGACCTGCTGCAAGAGAATGACGAGACGGTGAACCTGGCGTTGACGAACCCTACGGGCGGAGCCGCCCTCGGGAGCCAGCGGACGGCGGTGCTCTACATCCTGAACGACGACAACGCGACGACCGCGGGCGGAGTGGACAGCAATTACGTCGGTTCGTCGGACGGTTCGGTCCGGGCTTTGGCTCGGCAAACCGACGGGAAAATGGTGGTCGCGGGCAACTTTGCCAATCTGGTGGGACAGGGACGGCTGCGGATCGGACGCTTGAACCCCGACGGCACGCCCGATGGGAGCTTCGACCCCTCCGCTTGGTTGAACAACGCGGTGTATGCGGTGGCCTTGCAGTCGGACGGCGCAGTGTTGGTGGGCGGCGCGTTTACCATCGCGGACGGGGTGGGGCGCACCCGGGTCGCGCGATTCAACGCGGACGGCAGCCTCGACCACGCGTTCAGCCCCGGGTTGGGGCCGAACAATGATGTGTACGCGCTGCTGGTCCAGGGCGACGGCTCGATCCTCGTCGGCGGCGCGTTCGGAACGGTCAACGGCCAAGGCCACGTGGGATTGGCGAAGTTGCTGAGCGACGGCAGTCTGGACCCGGCATTCGACTTGCAGATCAACGGGACGGTGCGGGCGCTGGCTTTCGCGCCGGATGGCAAGCTGGTGGTTGGCGGTGATTTCACCTCGGCCGGCGGGGTAAAACGGAATCGGATCGCCCGGTTCAGGACCGACGGCTCCATTGATCCGGCGTTCGACCCATCGGTTGGTCCCAACTCCACGGTGCGCTCGCTGGTCGTGCAATCGGACGGGAAGGTGGTGATCGGCGGGTCGTTCAATGACTTCAACAATGGCGGTCACCCGTACCTATGCCGGTTGGGGACCGACGGTCTACTGGATGCCGGCTTTGCATCGGCGGCGCTCAACAACGTGGTCTACGCGGTGGCGATGCAGGGTGACGGAAAGCTGATGGCGGGGGGTGATTTCACGCAGGCGAGCGCCCAACCGTCGAGCAAACTGGTGAGGCTGCGGGTCGACGGGACGGTGGATCCAGACTTCAATATCGGGACGGGCGGCAATGACACTGTCTTCGCGGTGGCGCCGCAACCGGACGGAAGCGTGGTCATCGGGGGCGACTTCACGGTTTTCAACGGACTGAACCGCATCCGTGTGGCGCGGCTCATTGGATCTGGCGGTGGGCAGGCCTTCCACTTCACCTCCATCGTGCCCTCCGGGGGGCAGATCCTGATGTCTGGCACCGGCTCGGTCGGGCAGCACTACCAACTCCAGTACAGTACCGACCTGAAGGCGTGGACCGACCTTGCGGGAAAGACGGCCTCGGCACCGACGATCGACTTCGCCGACCCGAGCCCGGTGGACCCGCACCGGTGTTACCGGGTGCTGGCGCAGTAGGGGTCGGCCCCGGGGTCAGTCCTTACTTTTGACACTGGATGGAGGCCGGCCGAGGGGCAACGGGGTCGTATCTGTACATTGGACACGCGTCCTGCATGGGCTCCGGTCATGCCGCGTTCCGCTTTGCCTGCAGCGGCGGCCCGGACCACCCTTGCACCCGGGTTCAACCGATGGGTTGCGCACGCAGTCACCCGCCCCGGTTCCACGGCCCAATGTCCAATGTACAGATACGACCCCGTTGCGCGGCATCAGGGTGCGGCGTGCAGTGCCTCGGCGCGGCCGCGGGGTAGTTTGCCCAGATGGTAGATCAGGAAACCGTGCAGGAATTGCCGGACCTCGCGCGCCGCTTCCGCCGTGGTGGCCAACGTCGCGAGGTCCATCCAGTCCACGTCCATCAATTCGGCCAGCAACTCCCGCGCGGCGTCGGAGAGCGGGGCCTCGCCCGGATCCGGCTCGAGCCCCTGGCAGGCGAGGAACTTCAGTTCGAAGGCGAACACTGCCCGCGCGGTCGCCGGGACGGCGTCCAGGTAGCCCAACAATCCGGCAAACAATTCCGCGACCTCGGGAATCGGGGTGTCGACCTCCGTGGCCTGCTCGATCGTCGCCACGGCGTACGCCGCCACTTCCAGCGCGTGGTGCTCGGTGCGCAACCGCCGCCGCATGCCCGTCGCCATGACTTCCCGCAACGTGTGGAGGTCGGAACGACGCGAACGCGCGAAACTGAACTCCGCTTCCTGGAACAGGTCGAGTTTGCCGGCGAACGACGACTTCGGCCGCCGCGCTCCTTTGGCCACCGTCGCCAACCGCCCGTGCTCGGGCGAGAGCCAGTGGACAATCAGGCTGGTCTCGGTCAGCGGCCGCACCCGCAGCACCACGCCGTGTCCGCGCTCATCCATGGCGTTTGCGGGAACCAATCCCGGCTTTCGGGACGCCCTCGATGTCAGACGCCGGGCGAATCCCCGCGATCCAGCGGACCAGCCGGTTCTCTTCCCGCTTCATGGCGCGTCGCGCCCCGGGTTCGAGATCGTCGTGGCCACAGAGATGGAGGATGCCGTGGATGGCATAGCGCACGACTTCCTCGGGCCAGAGCGTTCCGAACTCGTCGGCCTGGCTCACAGCGTCGGCAACCGAAACGAAGAGTTCCCCGTGGAGGCGGGCCGGACCGGACCCATGGTCGAAGGTGATGACGTCGGTCGATCCCTCGTGCCGGAGGAAGTCCCAGTTCACGCGGGCCATTTCGCGGGCGGAGACCAAGTGGATGCAGAGTTCGGCGGTGCGGCCCAGGCGTCCGACGACTTGCCGGACGATGTCCGCGAGCGCGGTGGTGACGATGGAACGGTCGCGTTGGCGATTCCGGACCACGACGACGGGTTTGGCGGGGACAACCGGCACGGACGGCGGCGCGGCGGTGCGGGGGATGCGACGGGTTGGGGCGCGGCGCGCGGGTTTGGATGCGCGGGACGCGCTCATGGTTCCGGTTGCTGGGTTCCGCGATGGCGTTCGTAGGCATGGACGATCCGCTGCACCAACGGATGCCGGACCACGTCCCGCTTCTCGAACTGGACGATGGAAATGCCCTCGACTTGGTGGAGGGCCCGGATCGCCTCGAGCAGTCCGGAACGCTTGTGCTGGGGCAGGTCGACCTGGGTGGGGTCGCCGGTGATCACCGCCTTGGAGCCGAAGCCGAGCCGGGTGAGGAACATCAGCATTTGTTCGGCGGTGGTGTTCTGGGCCTCGTCGAGGACGATGAAGGATTGGTTGAGCGTGCGGCCGCGCATGTAGGCCAACGGCGCGATCTCGATCACGGCGCGTTCCATGTTCCGCTGGATCTCGTCGGCCGCCATCATGTCGTGGAGGGCGTCGTGGAGCGGACGGAGGTAGGGATCGAGCTTTTGGTAGAGGTCGCCCGGCAGGAATCCGAGCGCCTCGCCGGCCTCGACCGCGGGACGGGTGAGGATGATGCGGCCGACCTTGCCCTCCTTGAGGGCGTTCACGGCGGCGGCCATGGCGAGGTACGTCTTCCCGGTACCGGCGGGCCCGACGCCAAAGGTGACGTCGAATTCGCGGATGGCCTCGACGTATTTGCGCTGGCCGAGGGTTTTGGGGAACACCGCGGCCTTCTTGGTGGCGGTCGCGAGCTTCTGGTCGAACAGGCTCTCGAGGGTGCCGTCGCCGTCGTGTTTCACCGCCTGCAGTGCGTGGGCGAAGTCGCGCGGCCGCGCGGCGTGGCCGGCCTTGAGATGCTCGGCAAGGACGGTGAACAGGCGCTTGGCCAGGGCCACGGCCACGGCCGGTCCCTCGAGACGGATCATGCCGTCGCGGACGGTGACCTTGACGCCGAGTTCCGTCTCGACCGCGCGCAGATTGCGATCGTCGCCGCCGAAGGTCTGTTGGGCGACCCGGGCGTTTTCGAAGTGGAGGGTCTCGATGATCATGGCTGGGATTGGTCCTGGGCGGCGAGGGCGGCGCGCAATTTGGCCGCGGTTTCCCGGAGCGCCTCGGGCAACACGCTGGTACCGGCAATCACGGGCATGAAGTTGGAATCCCCGATCCAGCGGGGAACGACGTGGAGATGGAGGTGCTCGACGATGCCGGCACCGGCCACGCGGCCGAGATTGACGCCGATGTTGAATCCATCGGGCCGCATCACCGACCGCAGCGCGCGCTGGCAGCGGCGCAGCCACTGCATGATCTCCAGCATCTCGGCGTCGGTGAGTTGCTCGAGGTCCGGCACCAGGCGGTACGGCACCACCATGATGTGCCCGCCGTTGTACGGGTAGGTGTTGAGCACCGCGTAGCAGGTCTTTCCACGGCCGACGACATGGTTGGCCACGTCGTCGTTCGATTGCCCGATGCTTTCGAACAACGACGCGTTCCCCGGCTGTGCCGGGCCTTTGGGGCCGAGGATATAGTCGATACGCCAAGGGGCGTGCAGGACTTCCATTGCGGTAACGTGGCGCGCGGAAGGCAATGGGGAAAGCGCGTTTGCAGCCTCGCGACCGCGAGGACCGGTTCGCGCCGCGAACCGGTTCGAGGGTGGCACCGGGGTGCCACGGGAGTCGGCGGGAGGATCCCATTGCGGCCGACCGCCGCCGGAAAACCGGTGTCCACCGCGCGGGATCGGCCGCACGCCGTCAGCGGCGGTCTTCGGCGAGATCCACGAAGTTCTTCAGCAACCGCAACCCGTTGGCCTGGCTTTTCTCGGGATGAAACTGGGTCGCGAACACGTTGTCCTTCCACACCGCCGAGGCGAAGCGCCCGCCGTAATCCGTCCATGTGGCGACCACCGTCTCGTCGGCGGGCCTCGGGTAATAGCTGTGGACGAAATAGAAGTAGGAACCATCGGGAATCCCGCGGAACAACGGGCAATCGGGGCGACGGAGCTCGATCTGGTTCCAGCCGATCTGGGGAATCTTGAGGTGCGGCTCTTCCGCGGTGGGCTGGAAGCGCACCACCGGTCCGCGGAGCACGCCGAGACCAAGGGCGCGGCTGTTGAACTCCTCGCTGCGTTCGAACAGGGCCTGGTACCCGACGCAAATGCCCAGGAACGGGCGCCCTTCGGCGATCCACTTGCGGACGGCGTCCGACAATGCCTGCCGTTCCATGGCGTTCATGCAGTCGTCGAAGGCCCCGACGCCGGGCAGGACCAATCCGTGCGCGCCGTCCATCCCTTCCGGCGTCGTGGTGCGATGGACATCGGCACCGGCGGCAAGAAGGGCTTTTTCGACGCTGCGGATATTTCCCGCCCCGTAATCGAGAAGCGCGAGCACGGGACGAGGCTAGCCGGGGTTCCCCCGGCGCTGAAAGCGGAACCTCAATGCATCTCCACCGAGCAACTCCCGATGCCCCCGCGGTAGTAATTGAACTGCACGTCCGGATGATCCGCCAGAAGCGACATGGGCACGGCGGTGTCCACGATGCCCTTCGAGATCATGTAGGCGGTGAGGCGCTGGCCGAAAGGGTTGTCATGGTTGCCCGCATGCCAGATCGAGACCCTCTCGGCCATCCACGTCTCCACCGGGCCCACGGTGATGGCCTTGGTCGGCACCAGCGAGATGTTGCCGCCGCCGCTGGTCCGCGCGTTCTGGGCGACGGTCAACGGATGCAGGTCGACGACCCGCGTCGCCAGCTTGCGGTATTCCGCGGCGGCGGGCGGGGCGTCCCGGTGTTTGCCGCGGCGCGGCAGCGGATCGTTGAACGCCCAGTGTTTCACGTCGCCTTGCCCGCCCTGCATCACGGCGCAGGTCACGCCGGATCCCCAGGTGGCCCGATACGCCGACGTGTCCGCCTTGGGGAAATGGAGGTTCGCGTCGGTCGGTCGCAGCCGTTTCTCGATGCGGTCGAAGCATTGCTGGCGGTCGCAGCGCTCGAAGCTCAGGGGATGGGTGACCGGCATCTCCCGGCCGGTGGCGACGTCGAACCACTCGTCCATGCCCCAGAAGTGCCCGCCGCGCGCGTCCAGACCGAGGCTGTTGACGATGCGGGCCACCAGCGGCAATTGCTCGGTCGGGCCGATCGGCCCGCAGATGCCCACGGGATTGTCCGGTGTCGACCGGCGCCACGCCTCGACGTACTCGAGGGCCTCGGCGAGATAGAAGTCCTGCAGGGAATCGTAGAGAACGACGCGAAAGCCGGGGCGCGAAAGCCGGGCAAGCTCGCGGGGTGTCAGTCGGGCGACGGCTTCGATGAGCTCGGCATCGAGCGTGGTGTAGTCCCACCAGTCGGGCGAGATGGCGGAGAGGCGGCGTGGCATGGGGCAGTTTGCGCCGAGTCCGGGGGCGGGGACAAGGCCCGGGTCGGGGTTGGTGCGGGTTCCTGGATTCCGGCGGCGGATGTCCGGGATCTTGGGAGCTCCCGCGGCTTCCGCATGGCGCCGGCTATGGGTTCGCCGGCCGGCGCAGTGAGAAGCGCCCTTGGTCGAGCGAACTCGAATAGGTCGCTTCCAGCGACCGCTCGGTCAGCGTGCCCGCGGTGTCGATCCGGAAGCCGAACACGCGCTTGGAGCCGGCAAACCGGTACGCGTCGCCCTGCCACCTGCCCGGCAGCGGGGTGCGGAAGGAGCCCGAGTGGTTCCCCCAGACGGCATGGAAACGCGCGGTGTAGTTCGTGCCGTCGGGCGACTTCACGACGGCCCGCAGCGGTCCGCCGTGGGTGTTGTTCGTGTTGCCCCAGGTCCCGATCCAACGGCCGGTCCCGGGGATCGGTGCCGATTCGCTGGCGATTGCCGCCCCGTTCCAGTCGGACTCGAACGAGCGGCAGCCGGCAATCCATGGGAGCGCGAGGAGACAGAGCAGACGGGCCAGACGGCTTGGTTTCATACGCCTTTGAATTCGAAACGGAACGCTCCCGGCGAGTTCGGTATCTCCGCGATCAGCACGCCGGCATCGTCCGCGAACGAGGCGGGGATCGGGCGGCCATCGACGAGAACCGGCGCGGGCCGGCGGGCCCCCCAGACCACCACGCGCCAGGTGCGCACGGCACTCGGGAAATCGCCGGCCTCCGGCTGGAAATCGATGCGCAGGGTCCGGCCGCGGGTGCTCTGCACCAAGGTGCGGGTCATCGCCCCGCCGCGTTCGTGGGCACGGCTCGTGCCGTCGTCCTCGTACCACTCGAGTTCGCCGCGCGGCCCCGGCCAAGCGTGGAGGGTGACGGTGGCGTCGCCTTTTCCGTCGAGGTGCTGGCGGGTGTCGGCCAACGCCAGCAGCGAACCGGCCCGGACGAAGACCGGGATGCGATCCATCGGCGTGCGCGCGAGCACGTGCCGTCCGCCCTCGTGTCGTTCGCCGGTCCAGAAGTCGAACCACAGGTCGTTGGGCAGGTACACCGCGCGCGCGGCGCATCCCTGCCGGGTGACGGGCGCGACCAGCAGGTTGGGGCCGACGAGGAACTGGTCCCCGCAGGCCACGGCCACGGGATCGTTCGGGTAATGCCACAGCAGGGGACGCATCGGCGGCGCGCCGGTCTTGTGGGCCTCGGCCACCAGCGCGTACCAAGTGGGCAGGAACTGGTACCGGAGACCGATCCACGTGCGGCAGATGTCCTCGGTGGCCTCGCCGAACGCCCAGGGTTCCTGGTGCACCGTGCCGAGGTTCGAATGGTTCCGGAAGAAGGGGGTGAACGCCGCGAACTGCATCCACCGCACCAGCAACTCCGGCGTCGCATTGTCCAGAAACCCGCCCACGTCGCCCCCGCAGAATGCCACGCCGCTCAACCCGAGGTTCAACAGCATCTGGATCGAATCCGCCAAGTGCTCCCAGCACGAGGAATTGTCGCCGGTCCACACGATCGCGTGGCGCTGTCCGCCGGCGTAGGTCGCGCGGGTGATCACGAACGGGCGCTCGTCCGGACGGTGCCGCAGCGCGCCTTCGCGCGACGCCCGCGACATCTGCATCCCGTAGAGGTTGTGGACTTCCTCGTGCCGCGCGGGCCCGTGGTCCGTGGCGTGCAACGCGTCCGGCGCCAGCGTCTTGTCCGGGCGCCCGAAGCTCGCGGGCTCGTTCATGTCGTTCCAGACCGCGGCGACGCCCGCGTCCAGAAGCACCTTCTGTTCGTCGCCCCACCAATCGCGCGCCGCGGCATTGAGGAAGTCCGGAAACCGCGCCTCGCCCGGCCACGCCTCGCCGAGGAAATCACCCCCGCCATCGGCATTGCGGACGAAGGCTCCGGCGGCAGTGCCGCGGCGCAGGACGCCGAACTTCGGATCGTTCTTCACGCCCGGATCCACGATGGCCGCCACCTTGAACCCCCGCCGCGCCAACCGCGCGATCATCCCCTTGGCGTCCGGGAAATCCTTTCCGAACGTGAACACCCGGTAGCCGTCCATGTGGTGGATGTCGAGGTAGAGGACATCGCAGGGAATCTTGCGGCGCCGGAAATGCCGCGCGACCGCCTCGAACTCGGTGCCGGTCTCGTAGCTGTACCGGCACTGTTGGTAGCCCAGCGCCCAGCGCGGGGGCATCGGGATCCTTCCGGTCAGTTCGGTGTACCGCCCCACGACGGCCGCCGGCGTGGGGCCGAGGAACAGGTAGAGATCGATCTCGCCGGCGGCCGCCTTGAGCCGGGCCGCGCCGGGTTTGGACTGGCCCAGATCCCATGTCTGTCGACGCGGATTGTCCCAGAAAAGACCGGCCGCCCGGCCCTCGCGCATCGAAAGGACGAACGGGATGGAGATGTAGAGGCTCCGCATCCCGGGGTGGATGGCCGGGGAATGGGCCAGGACGTCGGTATTCCAGAATTCCCGGACCAGACCCCGTTTGTCGATCGGGCCGGTGGTCTCGCCGAGGCCGAAGAGTTTTTCGCCGTCGGCAAGATCGAGGTCGACGCGGGCCTCGTCCCCGGCGAATCCGGTGGCACCGGCACCGGCGGAAAACACCGGCAACCCCACGCGGTCGCGCAGCGTCCACGCGCCGTCGCGGAGCGACCATCGCAACCGACCGGCGGCGGTCGCGATCTCGACATGGGTCTTGCTCGCCCGGACCGTGGCCTCGCACGCGGGCCACTCGTCCCGGTCGACCGCCCACGACGGGGCGGCGGGCAGGGACCGGCCGCGGGAGATGCGGATGCGGAAAAGGTCCGGCGCGAGGACGGACACGACGGCCGTCACGGCGGAGTTCCGGAGGACGCAGTCGCGGTTGCCGACGGCGAGCACCCGCAGATGGCGGCAGGGCACGGTGGGGATGGGCTTCGGTGCCTTCATGCTTGGCCTTGGAAACTAGTCCGGCCCGGGGGAAAGAGCGACGGCGTTCTTGCCGCCGTGCTCCAAGGCGCGTGGCGCGTGGACCACGACGTATCTCCCGCGCGCAGCGCCTTCGGACTGCGGTGGCAAGGCCTTCGGAAGGCCGCGGCACCGCTTTTCAAGCCGGATGCGAGCGGGGCTGGTCGGGTCTGGTCGCAAAGCGGAGTGGGCGTCGCTGACGCTCCTACCCTCCGCACTCCACGGCGCTTCGCGCGGGGAACCACTCGGCGTGTTTCCCGCGCGCGGCGAAGTGGGGCGTGGAGGGTAAGCCCCCCGGAATGCCACCGCACCGATTCGAAACCGGCGTCGGTCGCGTCGGTAGCCTTGAATCCGTTTCCGCGAATCCGCAGGATTTGCGACGGCGCCGTCGGCACCGACATGGCGCCAGCCCCATGATCCGCTGCGCCGTCACCGTCTGCTTGGTTCCCGAAGCCCGCCAGGGTCCGTTCGTATTCCATGGCGACCTTGCCGAGGGTTGTCGTCGCGCCGCCGCCCACGGCTTCGACGGCATCGAGATTTTCCCGGCCGACGCGGACGATCTCGACGGGATGGAAGTTCGATCGTTGTTGCGCGAGCACGGGCTGCGATTGGCCGCGATGGGGACCGGGGCGGGGTGGTTGCGTCGCCGACTGAGCCTGACCGATCCCGATCCGCACGAGCGCATGCGCGCCCGGGATTTCGTCGCGGCGGTCGTCGATTTCGCGGGTGGATTCGGCGCGCCGGCGATCATCGGATCGATGCAGGGCCGGGTGCCCGAAGGACACGACCGCGAGGAAGTGCTCGGGTGGCTCCGCGAGGGTCTCGACCAACTGGGGCCCCGGGCGAATGCGCTCGAAGTCCCGTTGCTTTACGAGCCGCTGAACCGCTACGAGACGAACCTGTTCAACACGGTCGACGAGGCCTTGGCCTTTCTCGGGACGCTGCGCACCCAAAACGTCCGCCTCCTGCTCGACCTGTTCCACATGAACATCGAGGAGAACGACATCGCGGGCGCGATCCGTCGTGCCGGACGCCACGCCGGGCACGTGCACTTCGCCGACACCAACCGCAACGCGATCGGCATGGGACATCTCGATGTCGCGCCGATCGCCGCCGCGCTGGATGCGATCGGTTACGAGGGCTGGGTTTCCGCGGAAGTCCGGCCACGACCCGACGGCGAGACCGCGGCGGCGGCCACGATCACCAGCTTCCGGAAGTGGTTCCGGAGCGAACCTCCCACCCTCCCATGCTGAAACACCAACTCATCCATCCGGACATCAACGCGATCCTGGCGCGCGCGGGACACCATTCCAAGATCCTCATCTCTGTTGGCAACGACCCGGCGGCCACCAAGAAGGGGCCGAACGCCCAGATCGTG
>Ga0114969_10003403_pt1 | contig 12834 bp, 18 predicted proteins | sample M_130807_MF_Meta_FD_87316 | JGI IMG/M metagenome (GOLD analysis project Ga0114969, IMG submission 87316) | Freshwater microbial communities from Lake Montjoie, Canada to study carbon cycling - M_130807_MF_MetaG | ecosystem: Environmental > Aquatic > Freshwater > Lake | place: Lake Montjoie...
AGGGAGGAGAATTTCTGCAACTCCGCGAGGGCTATACCAACCGCCCCCTGTGACCTCATAGGGGAAATCTACGAAAGGTGGTTCACCATGTCGGTAGGGTAGCGTGAAGGGTTTGCGAATGTCTTCGTCTATAACCAGAGGACTGTAGGTTTCAACCTTCCATCCATCTTCAGACGGCGTGTACATCTCCCAAAGGACAATACGATCATTGTCAGCTTCCTGAGTAATTCCTTCGCGCCTGTAAATCTCGTCTTGAATCTCACTTCGTAGGCCCACTGATTTCGAGGGTTTACCCGAAATGATTTTAACGAACTCGTCCCCCTGCTTGTAAAGCGGATTTGCCTTATAGGAATCGACTGAGGTCGAAATGATGTGAACAATGAAATCGGCATCTTTAAACTCCTTTGTGTAGGAAGGAACGATGATGTGGAAAGGGTCAATCGCCTCAAAATCAATACGCTTCTTGTCCTCGTTCCAGATTACTTTAGCTACTCCGCGCCCATAGAGCAGGATGTTGTCGATGACGGAAACAATCTCCTTCTGGAAGTTGGTACGCTCACGCATCTGGTAATCGAACCAACGCTCGGCTGAGACTGTCAGCGGAGCCAACTGCTGGCGCATAGGAACGAAGCTAGAGAGGATGTCGTTACCAATTGCGCTATTGACGAAGGAAGGTTTTAGCTTCTCGATAGCAGAATCAATTAACTGAACGTGTAGGTCGGCTGCTGTAGGCCAAGGCTTAATCTTGCGCCGTACACCAAAATAGCGAGCTTGGTAGAAAAGCCGTTGACGATTCTCCCAAGTCTCACGCTGGTTGAGCGAGTCAATAATCCGTGTGTAATAACTATTCCTGCGTGTATCTTTAGCGTTCATTTGTTGCGCTCCGTTTGAAGTTCATAAGAAAGGTCGTTGACATAGTTAAGTGCCTTCTTTGCCCAAGCACGAATGGCTGGAGAGGCAGTACGAACCGAAGGGTAGCTATCGTCTTTCATTAACGACTCAACTGCCCCCGAGGTGTTCGTTATCGGACTTGTTGTCGCGCACCCACCAAGCAACAGAACCAAGTTCACGATCAATAACCTCACGATTATCTTTCCACTCGGTAGCGTTCTTGTCAACACGCTTCTCATACCAACCTGGTATAAGGCGAAGGACTGATGCGATGATTTGAAGTATCGCACCGATCACTTAAATTTATTTGATGTTTAACCCGACAGTCTTCAGGAATGCAACAACCTTTTCCAAGATCGAATCATCCGCTGGAGTGGGGGTGAGCTTAACAATAATACGAGCAGCGAGTACAATGCCGCCAGCCGCAGCGACAACTTCCGTCCAATTCGATGTGATCCAGTTCCATATATTCATAGTTTTATCCTCCTGCTTCAAACCCAGCCATGACAGGATCATGCAATTCCATCATGGCCTGAAGTGATTTCCAAGTTGGCCTTTCGATCTGAAAGGTCAAGTCGAACCTCATGTTGCCACCATCCAAGCATAAAGCAAGTGCGTCAGCCTTGTCAGGCGAGGCAAGACCTCTGGCACGCATCGAATCCTTAGATTCCACGCCTAGCTTGCCTTTCGAGTTGACCAAGCTTTTCCTGCAAGTTAGCTGGGCAGTTAGGTCATCGTCTTCTGGCAGGATGATCTCAGCCCCATCAATCTTCTTTGCCATGCCGTACCACATCTCAGCAGACCGATTAGTATAGGCATCGGCATCGTAGGCAGTAGAACCAAAGTTGACTCGGTTAACCCCCCAGCCTGCCTCTGCCAGCGCATCGCACATAGGCATACCCAACCCACTCGCATCTGCAAATATGTTGTTAGGCTCTAGCCCAGCCTTCTTAAACTCCACGATGAACCGCCCTACCGCTGCCATCGTATCACGATCACGCCAAGCTAGGAATGGCAGAACCTTATTGCCATCTCTTATTGCCAGCACGTTGCAATCCCCGCCTGCTGCGAAATCCACGCCTGCTACCCTAGTGCCAGGCTTGAATGCGGGTGGAGTGGTTAGGCAATGCTGGAGTTGGTTTAGGCTGATGACAAGGCTCTCGGAACCTATGTCAACGAACTCGCCGTAGATCATAGAGCGTGTCAGCGGGTGCTTCTCGCCGTACCGCTGGATAACCTCATCAATCTGAGTCTGCGTGATGTGGGGGCAGTCAAACGCTGTGACAGAGTGCTTCTTCCACATATCAGCTTCCTTGGTGAAGGCGCGGTAGAACGCGCCGCTAGACCCGCCTGGGCTGGATGCGATCAACAGTCTAGTTGGTTGGCAACGGCTGATGGCTTCAAATAGAGGGTCGGCAACTGTCTTGGCTTCGTCCACTACCATGAGCAATGGATGGTTGTCGTGGTCTTCAGCGTGCCAGCCTTCTGCACGCCCTGCATCGGTGGCTGAGTATCCTATAATACGCGATGTGTTGCCGTTGGGGTGGAGGTAGCGAATCTCGCCAGATGTCACTTCCCATGCCCCACCGAGTTTAGAAATGTGATGGCGCAGGCTAGGCCATAATTGACTTTCAACTTGTCGGTACACGCCTGCCGTTGTTACAGCAATTGAGCGGGGGTAAACGAGCGCGTGCCATATCAAAATAGACGAAATAACTGTGCTGGTCTTGCCCGATCCGTTGGCTGCACGTAAGGCTACGCGCGAGTCTCTGGGGTGTAAATCGGTCAATACCTTCCGTTGCCAGTCATAGAGATTGATGCCCAATGCGTTAGATGCGAAATTGGCTGGTTTACCAAGGTCTTCTAACGCCTCTTCTTGGCTACGCTTGGGGGGTTTTGGCATAGTGGTGTGCTAGGACCTCTTTTTGTTTTGAGCCACAATAATTTAGGGGGGGTTATGTGTATCAAGCGGGGGCTGGGGGCGTGGCGGGTGGCGTGGTGGTGTACTTGGCTAGGCTCTCTGCCCTAGGCTTTCGCCTCTTCATGGCTACCTTGCGAGGCTTAGAGATTTTTAATTGTGTTGTAGTGACAACATCTTGCGTACCACTTGTCGCACAATTGCTATTGTATGAACTATTAAGTTGTGGTTTCGCCTTAACATCCTGGAGGTCAATCACTTGCGCCTTCTTCTTCACCGCAATCCCCGCTAGGAGTGAGGCAAGGTTAGAGGATATTCCATGCGTGTGTTCTTGCGTAACTGCAAGGCGTGCAGATGGTTGCGCCCAATTATACCCACGCTCAAGAATCCAAGCCTTGGCTTGCCAACTCTTCTCCCCCGCAAGCTGTACATCTCGAAGAAGAGACAATTCATGCTTTTTGCGCGCTGTCTCCACTCGCTTACCAAAATCGGGCTTACGTTGCGCCCAAGTTCTTATGGTTGACGGATTGACCCCAACCAACGCGCCCGCTTTCTCGAGTGTGAATCCAGAGCCGCACGCTGCCACAATTTCATCCGCGAGTTCTGAAGTGAATATCTCGCGCCCATTCTTCCCCTTCTCCACTATGCTTTCTTCCATGCGTTGACCCTACCTTAAAATATATTAAAATAAAGTTGACAATGATGCCACCAGCATGCATCTTGTCCTAATGAATAACCCAACACACACCGAATCCAGCGCGGTTAAAGCCGCTGGAAAAACTATCTATGACAAACAAGATTCTATGAATCGCCAATTCTTATGGGATCTTTTTGAGGATGGTTCCGCGATGACTCGTGAGATCACGCGCCATTCACGCTATGCGGGGAGCGCGGTTGAAACTTATCGTGAGACTCACGCCGCAGGATCAGAAATGGCGAGTTTAATCGCGCGCATGATGGAGAGTCAAAAATGATTGACCTAGCAATAGCAATCCTATTCCTCTCCCCTTGCGTTCTATTTATGGCGCTAGGATATTTCGGCAAAAACTAAACAAAAAAAAGGAAACACACACAATGAATAAAAACCCCACTAGAATCCTAGGTTGGAACGATGCGCCGCCATTGTTTCATCTCACGCTAAGTAGTGCGAATTCTAAAACTGGTCCCATTCCAGTTTCAACATCTCCCCAGGCTACTTGTCCCGACTCATGCCCATTAAAGAAAAATGGTTGCTTTGTCTTAGGCCCTATAAAATGGCATTGGGACAAGGTTAGCAGAGGGGAAAGAGGAGGAGTTTGGGAAGAGTTCATGGATCAAATCCGTTCTCTCCCTCGTGGTCAATTGTGGCGGCACAACCAAGCGGGAGACTTGCCTGGTGATAATGAGGAGATTCTGCCCGAATTGTTGGGCGATCTTGTAAAGGCTAACCAAGGCAGGAAAGGATTCACCTACACCCACAAACCAGTTCTAGAGGGCCAAGCGGGACCTATTGAAAGTAATAGGGCAGCCATAAAGGCAGCGAATGAGGGTGGGTTCACGATTAATCTAAGCGGCAATGGGTTGAATCATGCGGACAAGTTGGCGGATCTTTGCATAGGTCCAGTTTGTACGATCCTACCCGACGAAAGCCACGCAAACCGAATCACCCCCAATGGGCGCAAGGTTGTTATATGTCCCGCGCAGACGCGCGATGATATAACGTGCGCCAAGTGCGGACTATGTCAACGCGCGGACCGCTCTGTTATCGTGGGATTCATTCCCCACGGCGCACAAAGTAAACGAGCCTTGGCGATTGCGAGGGCAAACTAAGTGACATCCTACGCCGTTTACAATTCGCTAGGCCAATTCCAAGCGCGTTTCCTAACCTATAAGCGCGCCATGGCTTGGGCAATCCGCCACGACATGGAATGGTCCGCCGTTATTAGAAAGGAGGAAAAATCATGAATGACCCCGCCATGTATGCCTTGGGCATGATGCACGCAACCGCGCTGTGCCTTTTTGTCTGGCTCTGCACGCCTAGGGATAGGCCGCGCAAGTAGTCGCTCCATGTCTTCCCATCCTAGCAAGGGGGGAAGGAATGGATTGACCCTATTGGGTTGACCTAACAAACGGCAGCGCAGCCATTCAAACGGCGGCGCGGAACTAATGGAGAATAATTAAAATGAGCAAAGAAAGCGAATTGACATCTGAAATATTAAAGGGATGGCGCGGCTTGGGCGTTAAAGTGCCTTGTGATTGTGGAAGCGATGACGCTTCATGGCATGGCAGGACACGGCGCGAATATTGTTGTGATAAGTGCTATAACTTGTCTTCCACAAAGCAATCCGATTGGGAATGGGTGGAGGAACAGTTTTAATATTTGCGCCTAAGGTTCAATCCCTTGGCGCGGGAATGTCTTGCAATGGATTGCGCTGGTGCGCTATTCAAACGGAAGCGCAATGCCTATAAGGAGGGCATAAGGAATGGATAAAAATCAAATCATAAAAGAATACTTTGCGTCCATCGGACGTAAGGGCGGGAGCGTTACTGGAATTACCAAAGCTCGCAAGATGTCGCGGGAGCATTACCAAATGGTAGCGCAGACCCAGCGGGAGCGTTGGCAAAAGTGGCGGCTAGAGAACGGCAGGCCAGAGGTCAAACGGAAGCGTAGTCGCATTAAAGGCGCTAAATAGACGCATAAGGGTACTATAAGGAATGTATTATCGGGAACGTGAACTATAAACGGCAGTTTAGCTACACTCCAGACTGAGATATGGGCTGGAATCCTATCCATATTGTAGTCTGCGGGTATATAAGGACATTACAAACGGAAGCCTAGCGACCAATACGGCAACAGCACGCTCGGTTGCCTAGCTCCTTAAACTTGAATTTGGCGTTTAAACTTGAATCTTGGGGCTTTATTTCGGCTTCACATCTTTTATCGTTTTGCCTATCCCGACCCCGTGGCAAGGCTTCTGGGTGGCAAGGAATTGATTTTAAAACCTTCTTGCCTTTCATTTAACTACCAATTTTTGCATGACCAATGGCTACTCACGTCTCATCTACCTCATCTTGGTCCCAAACCGCAGGGCAAGCCTCCTGGAGCGATTGTAGTGCCTTCTGGTGGGTGCAAAAGAATTCCGACAAGCCCTTAACGTAGGTAGTCAACCCTTCCCACTGCGCCTCGAACACCTCATAGGAGCAGTTAGCCTCCATATCGTCCACTAGGCCACCTAGCAATCTAACCACGCCATGTAACTTGGCGTTCTCCAGTTGCAGCAGACTGATAAACTGGTGAGCTATCTTAAGCTCATCCCTATCCTGGCTCAGAACGTGCCTTTCTTAGCTTTCATCATACGCCAGATCTTAGGCTTGATGGTGCTTTCTGATTTAGGACGGCTAGTGCCAGCTTTACGCCTTGCGTTGATGTTAGCATACAAACCAGGTTTTGATTTATTCATTTGCGTACTTTATCACACGCCGACCGCGATGCCATTTGTTTTTTTTAATTCACGCTCAAGGCTGCTTCGGATTGGTTGGGGGGAAGGCGGATTCAGGGAGCCTTTCCCCCTCTCCTTTGCAGATTGTATTTCTATGTATACTATAGGGGTTTGTCATAGTGTACTTGTCAGTGCTTTTGGCAGTAACGCTGTCAGTGACTAGAAACTGGCTTGATTGGCAGAATACAATCCGTTGTCTATTAGGATTTTGCCAGCGTTTGTCAGTCTCTTAATGTAGCGATAAACAGTTCTGTCCGAAACTTCCATCCTTTCGGCTATCGTTTTGACAAGATCATTTGCTACCCAAGCCTTAATTCCCATTGCTTTTAGTAGGTCAGAATCGTTGATCGCTTTGTGCGCTCCAGCACGCTTTAGATTGTCTGGGTTTAGGCAATAGTTGGTCAAGAATAGTGGGTAGTGCCATTGCACCACAAAGCTGTCTAATGGGGGGAAGTTCCTCAGCGTGACCTCACAGGTAAAGCTCCTCTCATCCTCTTCATGTGCCGTAAGTACTACAAGCGAGTCTGGATTGCGTGCAAAGACACCTGAACCAGAGAATCTGTCAATTGATTCCGAATTACTCTTGTTTCCCTTGCCAAAATGATGTGACAATATGACAGAAAGATTGTGTCTAACTGCCAGAACCTCAAACTCATTCATCAAATTTGCCATGTCACCAGCGTTATTCTCATCGCGATCACCCATAAGCATATAATTAGGGTCAAGGATGATCGCCTGGTAGCCTTTCCCTTCGATCTGCTTCTCGATGATGGGTCTGATAGTTGTCAAGTCAGCGGCGTAACCCCGAAGCGTCCACACATCGAAGTCTGCCACTTGATCTTGGGTTAGGTTTTTGGCCTTCACCACATCAGCTAGGCGATTACGGAAACTCCACTCTTGGATCTCAAAATTTATGAATAAAACCTTGGCGCGCTTACACTGCTGCCCCCACCACAACCCGCCCACTTGTATCGACAATGCTAAGTCAATCAACGCCCAAGACTTGAATGACTTACTGCCTCCACCTAGTAGCAATTTGCCACCTTGATGCAGTATGCCAGCTATTAGAATCTCTGGCTCTGGTAACTTCTCCACCATCAATTCATCATAGCGTTTAATCGGAGGCCACTCATCGGTTTTGGGTTTAATTCCTAGTGCTACTGCTGGTTCAATCATACTACTTTCCTCCTTGGCAGAACCATAAAAGACTCTGCGTTTTGTCGTTTCTTTTTACACCTGGCATCCGTACTGGCTGACTTGGTTTGAAGGTAGCAGGGTCGCACCCTAGCGGGATAAGAAAAGCTTTAAGTTGATCAAACCATTCCTGCTTGGGCATCTCTAACCAACCATGCAAACTCTTTCCAGCAGTATCCACAACGGCGTACAACTTCATTTGGAATAAGTCACGCATGAGTTGAAATACCGCACCCATCTGCGGTTTGGTCAAGACATCCGATTCAATGACCAAGTAACGGCGTGTAATAACATTCTCATTGGCTCGGCTGATAGTACCAGCCGCAAACACCCCAGCGGTCGTAAACTGACCGATGGGCGGTGTCTGCATCCATTCGCTAGCGGTCTTGAAGTGAAGTGGGTGATTCCCACTATCCTTGACCCCGCCTATCCACACGATGTCATCTGGTTTGAATAGCGACAACATGGCCTCGTACTGCGCCTGTGGCTCGTCTGGGATGGGGGTAGGCGATTCCTCGAACATATCCGCAGGGTCCCAGTTGTAGTGCGTGAGGTAGCGTTGCTTGTTGGACTCGGCAATAGTCTTAATGCGGTCGAGTACTTCCGACTCTGGATCTTTCTGGATTACCAAGGCCCTTGGTATCGAAGTTCCACCTGAAACCATCAAGGAATCCTTGACAGTTGACCTGTACAGCGGGTCGCTGGATATAGCACGCCTCAGCTTGCGGTTGGCTTCATCTCGGTATGGCGTGCAGGAGGAGTGCCAACAGAATATAGTAGGTGCTCCGTCAATGAACACTGTGGTATCTCGCACGCGAGTGTGGCTGGTGTGTGCGGCTTCACCTGGGCATTTGCATAGTCCGTGGTTATCCGACTGCCAATCGACTTCCCCGACTATTGATTCAGCGATGCGTTGGGGGGTCATATAAAAATCTACATCTTTGTTTCAAGTGGTTCGACACACAGAAGGACCAGCCGCAGGATCTCCCTGCGTACCATGCGATGTATAGGTTGGGTTGGATTATTCTTTATCTCCCTCAAGAACAAAGCAAGCGATATGCCTGCCAGTACCAGGGCCAACAGATCCGTCCTCGGTAGCAATCCATTTAACGTCCTTTAGATTTCTCACCTTGGCTCCAGCTTGCAATAACATTAAGACCCACTTATCAATGGGGTAAACCATAACAACCTTCTTCCCCTTCTTGCTCTCCTCAATACATTTCCTAGCCCAAGCAGTAGCACCCTTCTTCTTGCCCTTATGTATAACCACGCCGAATGGTGGGTTTACATAATTGGATTCACCCCACTCAGCGTCAAGACCATCAAAGTCTTCTGGCTTCGGATAAGGACACGGATCAAAAGTAAATGCAAACTCTTCGTTGAGTTGATTGTAAAGCTCTGGCGGAGTAAGCCAGTAATGCTTCCCATCCTTGCTGTTCCCATTCTCAAAGCTCATTCCAATCCTCGCCTATTTACAATTTCCTTCATTCCATTCTCTAGCGCAAACTCATTGCCTGCCGTCATCATTCTTGTGGGAATATCGGCAGGACCATCTTCCAGCCACCAATCATTTATCATAATGCACATGGTGTATTCTTCTTCACCATAACGAAACTTGTGTTTCTTCATTTCATTCATTTGTTCTCTTCTAGCTCCATCGCCTTGTGCGATGCAACAACAATGTCTTCCGCTGTAATGTTTCGTAGGGCGTTACACCAGTATTGGGTTCGAGGGGTTTTATTACTCGCATCCTTACACTTCGCTTGTGGCAAACCAGCATGAGGACGGCAAGGTGCGTGAGGACAAGTATCGGGTTTGAATACCGATACGTTCTTAGGATAGTAAGTCATTCGATCCGCTGGGTCGTAACTTCCCCACAGCGACACACACGGCGTATCTAACCCCGCAGCGATATGGTTGACTGAACTATCTGGAGCCACTACGAAGTCAGCGTTGGCAACCACAGGGAACAAGGAACGAATCGCCTTGGTAGTGTTGAACAAGTCAATCACGCGAGGGTGATCCACCTTGAAATTGTTTGAGTTATCTAGGCCAATGATAACGGCGTGATGTTTAGGGTAGGCTTCCAGCAACGCCAGCACCGCCTGTTGCCCCATAGCTGGGGGGTAGGTGCGGGTTGGTCCACTAGATGAAACATGGTAGGCGAAGTAGGGGTCTGGCAGTGGCCACTTGCCCATCGCTTTTAACTCTTCGTGATCTGGTTCAATTAGGTACAGATTCGGCCTACAATACTTCGCCATCGTCTTCTCATCCCACACTCCCATCCACTCGTACACCCGCTGGTAGCAGTTGCCTGGGCCAGTGCCTAGCTTGGTGTTACCTACCTGACCACTGAACAGGTCATCTGTGGGTAAGTGACAATCATACGAATCCCACGCCTCCAGAGTGCAAGGCAAGGGGAATAGCTTTGCGCCTATGCCAGCGTATAGCGGAAGGTTGCGAGCAGGGGCGTAAACATCTACCACTCCACCCGACTCCTGCACCAAGTAGTTCACGAATGCAGTAGCAATGACAGCATCCCCGATAGCACCAGCGCGGTACACTGCGGTTGCTCCGCCTGCTGCCCTGCCCTTGGCGTAGGGTTTAATCTTATGAGGACAAGGCACAGCATCGTCCCAGAGCGCACCAGTTAACTCGTCTGGAATGACGTACGTGTTGCGAGTGTGAAGTAGATTGTCATCCACCTTGTGGATTGAGTTGGTGTTATTGATCCAGAGTTTCATAATGATTCCTTTCTATTTAGCTTTCTCTACCGCGTCAATCCTTTTACCAATCCAAGCCATGCACGGCACAGCCATAGAGTTTCCTAGAGCCTTATATCGTGGCCCATCGGGGCATTGATCCGCTGGCTTGTTACGCCAATGGATCATCGTGTGATCATCGTCAAAGCCTTGAAGGCGTTCGCATTCTCTTGGCGTGAGCCTGCGTACTGCCATTGAACTTTGAGCAATCACATTGCTTGGTCTGCTTGGCCTATTCTCACCCTCTGCTCTAAGTGTTCCAGCCTTGCTGTCTTCCATCCAATACCCTTGACCAGACTCACGCATAGCGACTGCCGTTTGATTCACAGAGCAAATCGCTGGAGAGAGGTTCTTTGTTTTAGCGCATTGAGTCCCACTCATTGCTGCTGGAAAGGCAATCGCCTCTTGCACAAGTGGAACATTCCCACCGCCAGTTCCATATCGTGATACGCAACTAGGAGCGACATCGTGCGGGCCAGTTACTCGGCTGTCGTTGGGATGGTTTTCGTAGAGGACAACCTTAACCTCAGTATCGCCAGCCTTTGTGTTTGCCTTGAGAGTTGGGCAAACAGATTTCTCGGTCAGTTTTCCTGTTAATCGAAGCTCAGAAGTTTGAAAAGCAATAGCCATAGGTTGCACAACATTCGTACCAATACCCGCCCTTGTTAATGATCCTGTCACATCAGTCTTATTTACATATAGACCACCATCTGGACGATCCGACCTAGTTCCATTGGCATCACAGAATGTAATGTTGTACGCAACTGGCTCAGTAATAAAATTATGATCCCTATTATGACCTGGCCCCTTGTAGTCTGATGCCATCAAGGTTTCAGCTACTGCCTCCAACACCGCATTAACTTGCTGGGTTACTTCGCTTGATTGGGGGCTTCGGCTTGGGTCGTTACTAGCTGTAAGGCTTGGCGCAACATTGGTGGCAACTCCTTGCCTCGCTTCTCGGCTCGGCGCATTATCCCTGCGCACGCTTTCGGACTCAAATAGAACCTTTGCGGCAAGACTCCCCTCTCCAAGATGTGCGACAACGAACACACGTCTGCGTCTTTGGGCCACTCCGAACCATTGAGCGTCCAGCACTCGGTACGCCCACTCATACCCCAACTCCCCCAACGCTCCGAGGAAGGAACCAAAATCTTTTCCTCCGTTAGATGACAAGACACCAGGGACATTTTCCCAGACAAGCCATCTAGGTTTGAGACGTTCAGCGATTGCAAGGTATGTAAGCATAAGGTTTCCTCTTGGGTCTTTGAGTCCTTGCCTAAGCCCTGCGACTGAAAAGGATTGACAGGGTGTTCCTCCGACCAGAAGGTCGATTGTTCCGCTTGGTATATTCCATTGTTCATGTTGTGTCATGTCTCCTAGGTTTTGTACTTTCGGCCAATGATGCTTCAGCACCGCTGACGGAAATGCTTCTATCTCTGAAAACGCTACTGGCTCCCACCCAATCGGCTCCCACGCCTTGGATGCTGCTTCTATGCCAGAACAAACAGATAGGTATTTCATTCGCTCTCCAGTATTTCCTTTGCAATTAGTGCCGCTGCATCCACCATCGTGATAATCTGGATAATGTCAACCGATCTTCCACGATCCGCGCGATTCTTCTCTACTACCAGTTTTTCTCTGGCAGTGAGAAGTATATCGCGAGACCATTTGAGTCGAGCCTTTGAATCTACAAGCATTAGGCCGACTTCATTTTGTACTTAGGCTTTACCCCTGCTGAACGTAGCGCAATGGCTAGGATCTGTTTAGATCCGCGCACCTTACCACCAGCACCGCGAGCCTTACCCTTCTTCATATTGTCTGCACGCAATTCTTTAATGTTCTTACCAATGTCTTTTCCGAGCATATACTATTCTCCTTGTTTGTAATAGGGATTAGGCACTGCAGGTGCTTGCACCCCGAAACTTGGGTTCTCACATCTGCGACAATCGCGAAGATCAAAGTCAAGAATCTCGCCGTGATTAAGCATGATCGTGAAGATCTTGTTGTGATCTAATCCGTAGTCAGTCACCAAGAATGCAAGCCCCTCACCCTTCGGAGTCATCATCCATAGTTCGGGATTGAGTTGGACTACTTCCACGCTGGTCCTGTAAACCACGCTACCAACACCCAGCGTGTACCAAAGATAGGTGCGCGAGCGCGATGCTCAATGTAGGAGGGGAACCAAGTACCCGCACCTTGTTCGCGGATGAACCTTCCGTTGACTAGATCAGCCTTAACTTGCAACCCACCGCCTAGGTACTCGCTAGGATCAGATAGGTTGACCACTGCCGTCAGCTTCCTAACTGGAGCCTCCGAGGTGAATGCGTCCCAATGCCACCAGAACTGCTGGAGTGGATTGTACTTTAGGATCTGCAACTGCTGGATGCCCTGGATGTCGAAACGCCATACATCGGCATTGATGCTGTCTGTTAACTCTCGCATCACTTTGTATATCCACTCGTAATGTGTAGCGAAAGGAACCCAGCACGATGAGCAGCTTCTTGCAAATGACTTGCGTGTTGTGCCGTCTTTGTTCATCACAGTTGCTCGCTTCATGCCCATGACCTCGGCATCCTGCCTTAGCATGGTG
>Ga0114969_10003404_pt1 | contig 12834 bp, 15 predicted proteins | sample M_130807_MF_Meta_FD_87316 | JGI IMG/M metagenome (GOLD analysis project Ga0114969, IMG submission 87316) | Freshwater microbial communities from Lake Montjoie, Canada to study carbon cycling - M_130807_MF_MetaG | ecosystem: Environmental > Aquatic > Freshwater > Lake | place: Lake Montjoie...
CCCATCTTAAGCGGCTTACCCGCAAGACAATTTGTTTCTCAAAGTCAGAAGAAATGCACGACAAGATCATCGGCTGGTATCTGACAGTCAACCATTACCACTAAATCTGCGTCACGACCAGAATGTTAACAAAATACGGCCGTCAGCCCTATTTTGTTAACGGAATAGCATCACAGTTCTTGTTCGAACAACGTAAGAATGGCTTCAAACAGTTGGCGTGCGGTAAATGTGCTGGCGGGGGTGACGAAGATCGTATCATCACCGGCGATAGTGCCGAGGATCCCTTCGGATTTGCCCAGGGAATCCAGCAAGCGTGCAATTAACTGTGCGGCGCCTGGGCTGGTATGGATCACCACGATGGCATCATTGTGATCGACATCCAGCACCAGATTCTTCAGCGGGCTGGTGGTGGTGGGCACACCGAGTTCCGCCGGAAGGCAATACACCATCTCCATTTTGGCATTGCGTGTGCGCACCGCGCCGAACTTGGTCAGCATGCGAGACACTTTGGATTGGTTAATGTTCTCGAAGCCTTCTTCTTGCAGCGCTAAAACGATCTCGCCTTGAGAACTGAATTTTTCTTCTTTCAATAACGCCTTGAACGCTTTGATCAGATCTTCCTGCTTTGCGGGATTACGCATTCTGCACCGTGGAATGTTGACAATGGATGTCATTATTATGCATATAAATGAATTTTTATGCAATATTGACGTGCCAAGATAAAAGAGTAATGCGCGGAAAATAAGGAAGGGCTGGGATTTTAACAAAATCCGCACCTCATGAATATGCCCGTTGGGCGTGGGAAACGAGTCAGCTCCTCGGTAAAGAAAATGTTATTAAAATGATGTTGTTCTGATGTTGTGTAAGGGTGTAATGTAACCGCCGGTTAACTCGCCCGTGAAGAACCTCGCACTATTTTCGATTAGTGTGCGCTATGCCCTTAATGCGTAAGCTATTTAATCTAAAATGATCGCGACATCGGCCATTTTATTGCGCCAGCTCTAAAACCGACTGTTAATAGGTTGTTTTTAAAGGTGTAATAAATTAAGGTCCGAGACCAAAGAATTCACGGCGCTTTTATATTTAAGATAATAAAGGAGTATAGGATGAAAGTTGCAGTTCTCGGTGCTGCTGGCGGTATCGGCCAGGCCCTCGCCCTTCTACTCAAAACCCAGCTTCCTTCAGGTTCTGAACTCACCCTCTACGACATTGCCCCTGTTACCCCAGGCGTTGCCGTTGACTTAAGCCACATCCCAACCGCAGTTAAAATTAAAGGCTTCAGTGGTGAAGATGCAACTCCTGCGCTGCACGGTGCCGATGTGGTGCTGATTTCTGCCGGTGTTGCTCGTAAGCCTGGCATGGATCGTTCAGATCTGTTTAATGTGAACGCCGGTATCGTGCGTAACCTGATCGAGCAAGTGGCTAAAACCTGCCCGAAAGCCTGCATTGGTATCATCACCAACCCGGTGAATACCACAGTAGCGATTGCCGCTGAAGTGCTGAAGAAAGCCGGTGTTTACGACAAGAACAAACTGTTTGGCGTCACCTCGCTGGATATTATCCGTTCCAACACCTTCGTGGCTGAGCTGAAAGGCAAAAAGCCGGAAGAGCTGGAAGTACCGGTCATCGGTGGTCACTCTGGCGTGACCATTCTGCCACTGCTGTCGCAGATCCCTGGCGTGAGCTTTACCGCGCAGGAAGTGGCTGATCTGACCAAGCGTATCCAGAATGCGGGTACCGAAGTGGTTGAAGCTAAAGCCGGTGGCGGTTCAGCAACCCTGTCTATGGGCCAGGCGGCTGCACGCTTCGGTTTGTCTCTGGTGCGTGCGCTGAGCGGCGAGAAAGGCGTGGTGGAATGTGCTTATGTTGAAGGTGATGGCAAGTATGCACGCTTCTTCGCACAGCCACTGCTGTTAGGTAAAAACGGTGTTGAAGAACGTAAAGATATCGGTGCTTTGAGCGCGTTCGAACAACAAGCGCTGAACGAAATGCTGGACGTGCTGCATAAAGATATCGAACTGGGCGAAAAATTTATCAATAACTGATAGCGCCAGTTCGATTAGCTTTACAAAAGCCGCCGGAACAACAGTCCGGCGGCTTTTTTATTTGTCTCATGATTTGATACGACTTTTTCGATCCAGCAGACGCTGCGTGTGCGGATCAAAATACCGGCTTGGCCAAATTTCCGCAGGATGAACATTCAATGCGTCGGCAATCAGCCATTCTCCTTTCGGCCAGGGGCGTGACAGCGCATTGGCGAGGGTGGATGAGCTTAGCCCTGCCTCGCGTGAAACCGCTGCCAATGTCGTTCCTCTCTTCTTCAATGCCGCTATTACGTCTGCTGGATGCCAGTCTGGGTTCCGTGAATTCATGTTTACATTCCTTTTTTTGATTAGAGAAAGTTCTGTTAGTGGTATAACTAACAGGTCAGAATTAATCGTTTGAACAACATGAAGCGCTTATTCAGAAACAAGAATACCATTAAGTTTCTAAAAAACATCTTATGGTTTCTGAAAAATTTATCTTGCCACACAATTGTCCAGAGATAATGGCTATGAAAAACGAGTGGTTTGCTGCCAAGGAGCTTACAGGCATCGCAGGATTACCTTCTTCTACACAGGGAATCAATCTGATGGCTCGGCGCGATGGCTGGGTCAGCCGCCGTCGTAAGGGCGTGCAGGGAAAGGCGTTGGAATATCATATCGACAGCCTGCCGACTGGTGTGAGGAAATTGTTGGTACTGCGGGAAGAACCGGCGGCCTATGAGGTGGAACGGCAGGATCCTTTGGCGGTCTGGATTGAATATTACTACCACCTGTCAGATAGCGAGCGGGCGCAGGTGATGGCGTTCCTGATGCGTGAAGGCGTTGGCAGCCTGTTGGCGTGGATTGCCGAGCATAAGAAGTAACGCGAATCATTGTGTGAAGTGTTTCACAAACACCGTATTCCTGCGGCCAAGTGTTTTCAGTGCGGCTTTCGTTTTATCTTCTCTTTGGTCAATAAGCCTGCCTTGAGTTATCGCGGGACAATTTTCTTGTGTGGCAACCACATAGTGAATGGTATGACTAACGGGCGGGCATTAATCGTTTGTTCCACTGGAACTCATTAATGAAGAGAATTAATAGGCCTGGAATCCAGACCTATTTGAATATTAGGAAAGGATTGTTTCTTAAAAATCGCGCTGAACGGCCAGATGTGCTAATCCTTCGAGCGCTGCACGATGTGGCGACTCCGGCAGCACCTGCAACGCAGCAATCGCTTTGTCCGCTTCTTCTTCTGCGCGTTGGCGGGTGTAGGTCAGAGAACCACACGCCTCCATGGCGGCCAGAACCGGCTCCAGCAGATGGCGGCCATTCCCCTGCTCAATGGCTGTGCGGATCATCGCTGCCTGTTCTGCATTGCCATTATGCATAGCGTGCAGTAAAGGCAGCGTGGGTTTGCCTTCATTAAGATCGTCACCGGTATTTTTGCCCAGCGTTACCCCATCGGCACTGTAATCGAGCAGATCGTCGATCAACTGGAACGCGGTACCTAAGTAGCGGCCATAGTCCTGCAGTGCTTTTTCTTCTGCATCACTGGCACCGGCAAGAATGCCCGATGACTGGGCTGCTGCTTCAAACAGGCGGGCGGTTTTGCTGTAGATCACCCGCATGTAGCTTTCTTCAGTAATGTCAGGGTCGTGCACGTTCATCAATTGCAGCACTTCGCCTTCGGCAATCACGTTGACGGCCTCAGACATCAGCGCCAGCACGCGTAGCGATTCCAGGCTGGTCATCATCTGAAAAGCTCGGGTATAGATGAAGTCTCCAACCAGCACGCTGGCAGCATTGCCAAACGCTGCATTGGCGGTAGCCTTGCCGCGGCGCATATCGGATTCATCCACCACGTCATCATGCAGCAGCGTGGCGGTGTGAATGAACTCGATCAGGGCTGCCACGGTAATATGCTTATCACCCTGATAGCGCAGCGCCCGCGCCGCCAGCACGGCGATCATCGGACGAATGCGCTTACCGCCACCGCTGATAATGTAATAGCCAAGTTGATTGATGAGCGTGACATCGGAATTCAACTGTTCGAGAATTGTTGCGTTCACGGCCGCCATATCTTGCGCGGTTAACTCAGTAATTTGTTCTAGGTTCATTGTATTTTTTCAGCTGTGTTTCTGTTCACCGCGATGAGATCGCTGCTCACATCGGTATAGGGCGGTCACTGTCGCCTTTGATTGTACTTGAAAAACGACACAGATAAACGCCATGAAAGAAACTGTGTTTTTTTTCTTCTTTTTTCACCTTCTGGCTCTATTCTGCACTTGTCATGCGCGGGATTATTGCGTAGAATTCGCGCCCTATTGTGAATATTTATAGCGCGCTCTGTACTGAACAGTTGGGCACGCGGAAAGCGGAGTTTTATATGTACGCGGTTTTCCAAAGTGGTGGTAAACAACACCGAGTAAGCGAAGGTCAAACCGTTCGCTTGGAAAAGCTGGACATCGCAACTGGTGAAGCGGTTGAGTTTGACCAGATTCTGATGATCGCTAATGGCGAAGATATCAAAATCGGCGTTCCTTACGTCGATGGCGGTAAGATCAAAGCTGAAGTCATTGCTCACGGTCGTGGCGAAAAAATTAAGATTGTTAAGTTTCGTCGTCGTAAGCATTACCGTAAGCAGCAGGGTCACCGTCAGTGGTTCACTGATGTTAAAATCACCGGCATCAGCGCTTAAGTTAGGAGAGCGGATTAATGGCACACAAAAAGGCTGGCGGCTCGACTCGTAACGGTCGCGATTCAGAAGCTAAACGTCTGGGCGTAAAACGCTTTGGCGGCGAAGCAGTACTGGCAGGCAGCATCATCGTTCGTCAGCGCGGCACTAAATTCCACGCTGGTATCAACGTGGGTTGCGGCAAAGACCACACTCTGTTTGCTTTGAAAGACGGTAAAGTCAAATTCGAAGTTAAAGGCCCGAGCAATCGTAAATTCATCAGCATCGAAGCTGAATAATTTTTCGAGCCTTACGAAATAGATGTAAGCCCCGCAATTCATTGCGGGGCTTTTTACATTTATAGGGTGCTTGTGTCCAGGCCCGTAGGCATTAGGAAAAATGGAAACAAAACAGCAGGCCGGTATGGGTATTCTCCTGGCACTTACTACAGCAATCTGCTGGGGGGCGTTGCCGATCGCGATGAAAGAAGTGCTGAAGGTGATGGAGCCCTTTACCGTCGTCTGGTACCGCTTTGCCTTCGCCGCTATCGGCTTGGGCATGATTCTGGCAGTACGCGGGCGTTTGCCATCGGTGAAAATATTTCGTCAACCGTGTTGGTTGCTCTTGCTGATTATTGCCACTGCAGGATTGCTGGGCAATTTTGTGTTTTTCAGTTCTTCACTGCAATACCTGAGCCCGACGGCGTCGCAGGTGATTGGTCAGTTGTCACCGGTTGGCATGATGTTCGCCAGCGTATTGATCCTGAAAGAAAGGATGCGAATCACCAAGGTGATTGGGGCATTGATGCTGATTTGCGGGCTGATGTTGTTTTTCAACGTCAGCCTGATTGAGATTTTTACCCGACTGACGGATTACACCCTCGGTGTTCTGCTGGGCGTGTGTGCTGCCATGGTTTGGGTGACCTACGGGGTGGCTCAGAAAGTGCTGCTGCGCCGATTGGCTTCGCCGCAAATCCTGGTCATGTTGTACACTTTGTGTGCAATCACCTTGTTCCCGCTGGCCAAGCCTGCGATGATTTTCCAGCTCAGCAACTGGCAGTTGGCCTGCTTGCTGTTTTGCGGGGCGAATACGCTGATTGGTTACGGTGCACTGGCAGAGGCGATGGCGCGTTGGCAGGCGGCGCAGGTGAGTGCGATAGTGACGCTCACCCCGTTGTTTACCCTGATGTTTTCAGATTTATTGGCGCTGGCATGGCCGCAAGTATTCGCCGCCCCGACATTGAATTCTGTCGGTTATGTCGGTGCTTTTGTGGTGGTAGCAGGCGCTATGTTTTCCGCAATTGGTCACCGCTGGTGGCCGCGACGGGCAGAACCCAACCTGATTGTTTCTTTGAAGCAGTCCGGTGAATGATTTACGGAGACGGTAAATGAAGTTTGTAGATGAAGCGACGATCCTGGTTGTTGCAGGTGATGGTGGTAATGGCTGCGTCAGCTTCCGCCGTGAGAAATACATCCCGAACGGTGGGCCGGACGGCGGTGACGGCGGTGACGGCGGTGACGTCTACCTGCTGGCTGACGAAAACCTGAATACCCTGATCGATTACCGCTTTGAGAAATCTTTCCGTGCCGAACGTGGCCAGAACGGCCAAAGCCGTGACTGTACCGGTAAGCGCGGTAAAGATATTGTGATTAAAGTGCCGGTAGGGACTCGTGTGCAGGATCAGGGCACCGGAGAGATCCTCGGTGATATGACTCGTCATCAGCAGCGTTTGATGGTGGCAAAAGGCGGTTGGCATGGCCTGGGCAACAGCCGTTTCAAGTCCTCGGTAAACCGCGCTCCGCGCCAGAAAACCTTGGGTACCAAGGGCGAAATGCGCGACATTCTGCTGGAACTGTTGCTGCTGGCCGATGTGGGCATGCTGGGGCTGCCGAATGCGGGTAAATCGACGTTCATTCGTGCGGTGTCTGCGGCCAAGCCAAAAGTGGCGGACTATCCGTTCACCACGCTGGTACCTAGCCTAGGCGTGGTACGAATGGACAACGAGCAGAGCTTTGTGGTTGCCGACATCCCTGGGCTGATTGAAGGCGCTTCCGACGGTGCTGGCTTAGGGATCCGTTTCCTGAAGCATCTGGAACGTTGCCGTGTGCTGCTGCATTTGGTGGATATCGCTCCGATCGATGAATCCGATCCGGTAGAGAATGCCAAGGTCATCATCAATGAACTGAATCAGTACAGCGAAAATCTGGCGCACAAGCCACGCTGGCTGGTGTTCAATAAGCTTGACCTGCTGGATGCAGAAGAGGCAGCCGAACGCGCTAAGGCGATCGTAGAGGGCATGGGTTGGGAAGGTAAGTACTACATGATCTCCGCCGCTAACCGCGAAGGCGTTAATGCGTTGTGCTGGGACGTGATGAACTTTATCAATACCCAACCGAAGACCATGGCGATTGAAGAAAGTGCGCCAGAGAAAGTCGAATTCATGTGGGATGACTACCACCGTGAGCAAATCGCTGAAGTGGAAGCCGAAGCGGAAGACGACTGGGATGATGACTGGAATGAAGATGACGACGAAGGCATCGAAATCATCTACCAGAAGTAATTCTGTTCTGGCGTGATCGGTATGAAAATAAAGGCTCAGCGATGCTGGGCCTTTTTCATGGATTCAGCACGTTGTCGGGTATCCAGCATTGTGCGTTCAGACCACTGGCATCGGCCCGGTTTTCAAGCCGCAGCCAGCCGCGATGCAACTGCGCAATACGGATCACAATATTCAGCCCAAGCCCGCTGCCGCCGTAACGCTGATCCATTCGGCGAAATGCCTGCGTCAGCTCTCCCGCCTGCTCTTGCTTAATGCCTGGTCCTCCATCCAGCACCTGCAAGCGCTGCCCGCGATCTTGTGGGGTGAGCTGCACATGAATGGTGCTATTTTCCGGACTATAGCGGTGGGCATTTTCTACCAGATTACGCAGCATCAGGCGCAGCAAGACCGGATCGCCATGGGTCACGGCTTGCGCAGGCAACTGCCAGAGCAACATTTGCCCGCGTTGAGCCGCCAGCTCTTCCAACTCTTCCTTTAGCGGTTGGATAACGTGGCTTACCCAGTCAAATTGCTGATAATGACCACTGGCAAAATTCTGGCCGGCGCGCGACAGCATCAGTAATTGCTCTACGACGTGCATCAACTGATCAATGCGGGCAATCAGTATCTTGCTTTCTTTAATCCCTTGCTGCTCCATCAACTCCAGATGCAAACGGATACCGGCCAGCGGCGTGCGTAGCTCATGGGCGGCGTCGGCGGTAAACAGGCGTTCTTGCTGGATGGTATGATCGAGGCGTGAAAACAGTTGATTCAGCGTGCTGGTCACAGCCACCATTTCCAGACTGCTGTTACTCACGGGTAACGGCGTCAGGTTATCTGCGGAGCGCTTTTCTAACCGTTCCTGTAGCTGATTAAGCGGGCGGGTAATCCAACTGATGGCCCAGAAAGAGGCCAGCAGAGTCACGATCATCATGATCAGCGAAGGGGCAAGCAAGGAGGCAATAGCCTCGGTAATTTCGGTATCCACCCGTTCATTGAGCATTTTGGCGGACAGGGTTTCATCCACCAGAAAGCTGATTTGCTCCTGGCTCTCATGCCAGAGCCAGAACGCACTGATAAGCTGGGTGACCAGCAGGATCAGCGCCAGCATCAGCAACAGACGGCGGCGCATACTGATCATGATGCGGGTTCCAGACGGTAACCAATGCCGCGCACGGTACGAATACGATCTTTGCCCAGTTTGCGGCGCAGGTTATGGACGTGAACCTCGAGGGTGTTCGACCCCAGATCGTCATTCCAGGTATAGAGATCCTGTTGCAGCAATTCGCGATTGACGGTCTGACCCGCGCGCATCATCAGGCGTGACAGGATGGCAAACTCTTTTGGCGTGATATCGATCGATTGTTGCTGCAAATACACCTGTTGGCTGGAGAGATTCAGCGTCAGATCGTCCTGTTGCAGCAGGTTATCGCTGTGGCCCTGATAACGGCGGAGCAGCGCTCGTACCCGGGCTTGCAGCTCAACCAAGGCAAAGGGTTTGATCAGATAATCATCGGCACCGGCATCCAGGCCGTCAACGCGATCTTCCAGAGCATCGCGCGCGGTCAGGATCAGCACCGGTATGCCGATCTGCAGACGGCGCCACTGGCGCAACAGGCTGGCACCGTCGAGATCCGGCAGGCCAAGATCCAGGATCACCATGCTGTACTGACTGGTGACGATCAGGCTGTTGGCTTCGGCCGCCGTGGCGGCGCAGTCACAGGCATAGCCTTCGTGGGATAACGCCAATGCCAAGCCTTGCTGCAACAATTCATCGTCTTCAACAATCAATAGTTTCATGCTGATTGATCCTCAATTGTTCTGATAAATATCGCGATACAATCTGCTTTCAAAACGGACTAACGGAGCGCGGCGTTGCTTCTGATCTTCCGGTGGCACCGCATAACCCGACAAGAATTGCACAAAGGCATAACGTTGGCCGCTGGCGGTGGTAATAAAGCCTGCCAGATTATACACCCCTTGCAGAGCACCGGTTTTGGCAGAAACTTTGCCATCGACGCCCGCTTCATGCAGGCCACCACGATAGCGCAGGGTGCCGTCGTAGCCGGACAGCGGCAGCATCGAGATGAAATTCAACTCATTGTCATGTTGGGCGATATATTGCAGTGCCTGCATCATGGTAGCCGGTGTCAGCAGATTGTGGCGCGACAGGCCCGACCCATCAACCACGATATTGTTGCCTAAATCTACCCCGGCTTTCTGGCGTAACACCTGGCGTACGGCGTCAGCACCGGCACGCCAGGTGCCGGGAACGCCGAAACGCTCGTGGCCAATGGTGCGGAATACGCTATCGGCGATCATGTTGTCGGATTTTTTCAGCATGATTTTCAGTAATTCATGCAGCGGTGCGGACTGTGTCTGGGCAATCACCGTACCGGTCATGCCGGGTAAGGTCTGGCGTTTGAGATGGCCACCTATCTTGATCCCAGCCTGCGTCAGTTCATCTTTCAGGATCGCACCGGCGTAACTGGCACCGTCCTGTATGGCAAAGGCCAGCGGTAGCGGTTCGCTGCGCTGCGTCAGGCATCCGGTCAGCGTAAAGCGGTTCAACTCGCCAGGCACCACGTCCAACTCGCAGTATTGTGCGTCCGCAGAACCCTTCGCCAACGTTCTCACTTGGCTGAACATATTGACCGGATAGAAAGAAGCAACGCGAATAAAGGCCATTTCGCCGGGGTTCGGCGCGCTGTAAAGCGATACCGAGAAGCAGTTGCGATCGACAATTGCCGCTGCCGGCGGTGCGCTGAAGCATTGGGTCATGTCGTTCCACGGCCAGCCGGGGGCTTTATCGTGGCTGGCAAATACCGATGTATCGACCAGAACATCGCCGCTAATTTCACTCACTCCCTGCTTTTTCAGCACCGCCACCATATTGCGCAGGCTCTGGCGCTTGAAGGTCGGATCCCCACTGAAACGGGCGATAAGATTACCGCGCAACACGCCATCCGTGATGTTGCCCTGGCTTTCCAAGGTAGTGGTAAAACGGTAGTCAGGCCCGAGCTGTAACAACGCCGCCAGCGCTGTCAGCACTTTCTGAGTACTGGCCGGTAATGCCATTTGCTGTGAGTGATAGTCGATGGTTGGCGCATAGGCACCAATCTTCTGAACTATCAGGGCAAGGTTGGCCCCATCAGGCAAGTATTGTGTGTAATCTTCGACCGGGGCCGCATTTGCATTAAGAACAAATGCACAGGCCAATGCACTGACAATTCGTGAAAAACGCATAATCTCGGGGTAACAGCTGGATAACGTGTTGCCATACTACGGTGCATTAAGGGAGAAAGTAAACGATGACCCTTAAGGAACTCTAGGCTAAAATGCATCTCAAAATGCAAAATCGATCCCGACTTGGGAGAAAATTCCGAGTCAGGTTTCTTTTGTTTATCGCCTGGAGACGGAAGGCGCAACGCCTGCCGTATTTTCATACGAACACGTCAGGATGACGGCTATTTGAACAGGAAAGATTTAGAGGTATTGAAACGATGAAACAGATTCCGATGACTTTATTTGGCGCAGAACAACTGCGTGAAGAACTTGAATATCTGAAAGGCGTGCGCCGTCCGAAAATCATTTCAGATATCGCCGATGCGCGTGAACATGGCGATTTGAAAGAAAACGCTGAATACCATGCCGCTCGTGAGCAGCAAGGGTTCTGCGAAGGTCGCATTCAGGAAATTGAAGCCAAACTGTCTAATGCGCAGGTGATCGATATCACCAAAATGCCGAATACTGGCCGCGTAATTTTTGGCTCTACCGTATCGATAATGAACCTGGAAACTGAAGACGAAGTCACGTACCGTATTGTGGGTGATGATGAGGCTGACTTTAAAAAGAATCTTATTTCAGTCAATTCACCGATGGCGCGCGGTTTGATCGGCAAAGAGCAGGATGACGTTGTCGTCATCAAAACGCCGGGCGGCGATGTCGAATATGAAATCCTGAAGGTTGAATATCTATAATCCTGGAACAATTGGTCAGATATTCAGCAGTGTTTTGTAAAGAAAGGAAAAAGGCCGCAAGCGGCCTTTTATCTGAACTCGGTGCATGGCACCTTTTCCGTCAAACGGACGGTGGATTAGCGCGGCAAAGTGATCTTGCGCTCTTTCGATGGGCGGTAAAGAATAAGCGTACTGCCGATCACTTGCACATTGCAGGCACCTGTTTCACGCACAATAGCGTCGGCGATCAAGGTTTTAGTCTCGCGATCTTCGGCAGCAATTTTTACTTTGATCAGCTCATGATGCTCCAGAGCCTGTTCAATTTCAGCCAGCACCCCTTCGGTGAGACCGTTATTACCCAGCATGACAACCGGTTTTAACGGATGCGCCAGGCCTTTCAGGTGCTGTTTTTGTTTATTATTCAGATTCATTGTCTTTTTTGCTTAAGTTGGGATTGAAAACGGGTCATTCTACCGCCATCTCATGTATATCACCAAATCGGTCTGCACCGAATGGCGTCTACGTGAGCAGCGAACCTGACATAAGACTCTCTTTTAGGATAGTTGGAAAACGAGATGGCTAATAAAAAGCGTTCGGCTAGCTCCAGTCGCTGGCTACAAGAACACTTTAGCGATAAATATGTACTTCAGGCGCAGAAAAAAGGGCTGCGTTCCCGCGCCTGGTTTAAACTTGATGAAATACAGCAAAGTGACAAACTGTTTAAGCCGGGTATGACGGTAGTCGATTTGGGTGCTGCACCGGGTGGATGGTCGCAATATGTCGTCACTCAGATTGGTGGTAACGGGCGTGTCATTGCCTGTGATATTTTGCCAATGGATCCTATTGTTGGTGTCGATTTCCTTCAGGGCGACTTTCGTGATGAACTGGTGCTCAAAGCGCTGTTGGAACGTGTAGGTGAAAGTAAGGTTCAGGTTGTCATGTCTGACATGGCGCCGAATATGAGTGGCACCCCGGCAGTCGATATCCCGAAATCGATGTATCTGGTGGAGTTAGCACTGGAAATGTGTCGTGATGTCCTCGCTCCAGGTGGTAGTTTCCTGGTGAAGGTGTTCCAGGGAGATGGTTTTGACGAGTACCTACGGGAAATTCGCTCCCTGTTTACGAAGGTTAAGATTCGTAAGCCAGACGCTTCCCGCGCACGTTCGCGTGAAGTGTACATTGTAGCGACAGGGCGGAAACTGTAGTACCCTAACGCTGTTTGTTAACACAGTTGTAATATGAGGTTAATCCCTTGAGTGACATGGCGAAAAACCTAATTCTCTGGTTAGTCATCGCGGTAGTATTGATGTCTGTATTCCAGAGCTTTGGGCCCAGCGAGTCTAATGGCCGTAGGGTAGATTACACTACCTTCATGTCCGAACTGACCCAAGATCAGATTCGTGAAGCACGAATTAATGGACGTGAAATCAATGTTATTCGTAAAGACAGTAACAAATACACGACCTACATCCCTGTCAACGATCCGAAACTGCTGGATACGTTGTTAACCAAGAATGTCAAAGTTGTCGGTGAACCACCGGAAGAACCGAGTTTGCTGGCTTCGATCTTTATTTCCTGGTTCCCTATGCTGTTGCTGATTGGGGTCTGGATCTTCTTTATGCGGCAAATGCAGGGCGG
>Ga0114969_10003406_pt1 | contig 12830 bp, 16 predicted proteins | sample M_130807_MF_Meta_FD_87316 | JGI IMG/M metagenome (GOLD analysis project Ga0114969, IMG submission 87316) | Freshwater microbial communities from Lake Montjoie, Canada to study carbon cycling - M_130807_MF_MetaG | ecosystem: Environmental > Aquatic > Freshwater > Lake | place: Lake Montjoie...
GCCGCCAGCGCTGGGCATACAGGATGGGCCTGCGCCGCGCGTGATGATGGTGGTGCGGCGCGTGCCGCCCAATATCCGCATCCTTTTGTGCTCGCTGCTCAATCGCCCCAACGAGCGCGCGGTGCGCGTGCGCGATAACCGACTCTTTATGCCGGGCATGACGTTTCAAGTGATCGACGGCGGAGCCAACGGCCTGCAATTCACCGGGCGCTTGCCGCGCCGGAAAGGCCGCTGGTGAGCACGAATCAAAATTCCCAACACGGCGAGGCGCACTCCTTCGTCATGCAGCAGGCGTGGCGTCGCCGCAAACCTTGGACGCGCACCGAGAGCGCGCGGTGGCTCAATGATCGCGGGCCGGCGCTGCTGGCGCATTTGCGCCGTTCGCCGGGGCGTTGGCCGGAGGCGTGTCCGCGGCAGATGGGCGAGTGGCTGAAGACGAGCGCCACGCCGCTTTTCGATCACGCCCACGCCGCGCTCGCTGCGCGCAAAACAGACCAGGCCCGCGACGCCCTCGGCCCCACCGACCTTTTGCCATGAAGACAACTCCTGATGGATTCTTTGATCCCGCCGAGCTCTGGACGCAATCCAAAACCGAGCGTTACCTCGCCGATAATCCGTTGCCAGTCGATTTCACCTGGACGCATGAAGATGGCACGCAAAAGCCCGTGCAGCCCCGCGGTGGGATCAAAAACGGCTACGGCTTTTGGTTGAGATACACGCCCTATTTTCCCGGACTCTTTGAGGAGATTCACGTCATCATCGCCCTTACCCCGGCAAAAAATCTTGACGGTACACCCTTTGCCATGACCCCGGAATGGCTTGCCGGCAAACTCGACGCACGGCGCGCAAAACAGACTCAAGACGACCTCGGCTTTTGAACGGTCACAAAAATACGGATTTGGTCACACATGATAATTTCACCCGATTTCTTCGAGCATTGGAAAACTAAAGCTTTGATTGAGCTTTCTCACCGACCCGAGAGCCCACTTTGGGTGATGCGACTTTGGGCGCATTGCCAGACGCGCCAAGAATTTCGGTTTCGTTTGCCGACCATTGCACTGAAAGCGATCTGCGCCGTTCCCTCTGAAATATCGGCGCAACAGTGGTTTGACTGGCTTTTACAATGCCAGTTCATCGACGGCACACCCGAGAAATGGACGGTACACGGATGGGCTGAAGCGAACGCCAGTTTAGTGTCGCGCTGGTTCAACGGTCGCCAAGCGAAGACGAAGCGAAAAGGAAGCGGAGCCGAAGCGGAGAAGAAGCGAAAAGTTGATTCGGTCGAGGATAAGAGAAGAGAAGAGAAGAGAAGAGAAGAAGGAGAAGAGAAGAAGGAAAAGACGGCCAAACGTCCGCTCAATCTTGCTGAAGCAAAGACCTTCTTCGTAAATCAAAAGGCCACCGAAGCTGAAGCCGAACCCTTTTACGATCATTACGAGAGCAACGGCTGGACGCTGAACACGGGCCGGCCGCTGGTCTCGTGGCACGCCGCTGCCCGTCGCTGGATTCGCAACAACTTTGCGCGGCCCTCCGCCGGATATTCCGATTTGAAAAATTTCGGGGCGGGTGGCGCAGGTACGGCCTTGACCAATACCGGTGGCGTAAGCGCGGTTTCTCCCGCGCTCAACGCGTTGTTAAACAACCCCAATTGGAGTGGTGGTGGCTACTCCGATCTTCCTCCAGCGACGCCCTGATGCTTATGACAACTTTCATTCCCTATTCCGCGGTTGATTCCCAACCTGCCTCCAAGCCCCTCACTGTTTTGCCTGAATTTGGCCGATCGCTCCCGCACTCGCCCAAAGCGGAACATGCGCTTCTCGCCTGCTTGCTGATCGACGCCTCGGAAGCGGTGCCGCTGTGCCTGGCCGCGCGCTTCGCGGCATCCTCGTTTTACGATCCGCGCAACGGCTTGGTCTACGCCGCGATCGAAGCGCTCGCCAAGATGCAAAAACCAATCGACATCGGCACGGTGGCAGAGCGTTTGCGCGAGACCGGCACTTTGGAAGATTCTGGAGGCTTTGCTCACCTTGGCACAATCACGAAGGTAACCCCGACGACGGCACAGCTCCGGTTTTGGATCGGGCAGGTGCGGACAAATTGGATTCTTCGCCAGACGATTCGCCAGGCGCAAAAAGCAATCGAGCAAAGCCACTCCTATGCTGGCGAGCCCTTCGCCGAGTTTTTAGCGCCGCACGCAGCTTGGTTTCAGACCGCTACGATGCGTGCGCGCCAAGGCGACACGGCTGCCGTTGAGACGCTCGACGTCGTCATTGAGCAAATCCGCGCCGATGTGGCAGCCCGCGCCTCTGGCACCGAGGATCGCAGCGGCTGGGTTTTCACCGGGTTTCCCGAGTTTGATAATCTTGATTCATCATCTTGCATGATGCCATTCGGCTCGATGCGTGAGGATGGCAACATCATCATTGGCGGGGGCTCTAGCATGGGCAAAAGCGTGCTTATGCGAAACATCGCGACGCTGGCCATCGAGCGCAACCAACGCGCCCTCGTTTACACTATCGAGACGAATCGCTATTCGTTTCTTCAGTCGATGGCAGCCACGAGTGCGCGCGCGAGTGTGCGCGCCCTTAACCGCGCGCCGAAGGATCATGTCGCCCGGCTCGACGCCGCCCTTGTTGCCTTGAAAGCTAAAGTGGACAAAAAATTGTTTCTCTTTCAGCGCTCCGACGATCCCGCTTTCGAGACGATCGAGGGCATCGCCGCCCATGCGCGCGCGTGGTGCGCGCAACACGGCACGCCGCAAATTGTGGTGCTTGACTACCTCCAGCTTATTGGGGTCCACAAGCGGTGTAATTCCCGCGAGCAAGAGGTCGCGCACATTTCGCATACGTGGCAGGCGCTCCAGCGCGAACTGGGCTGCGTGACCATAGGCGGCGCGCAGCTCAACGAGGCTTCGCTTTCGAAATTGCGCCAAATTAAAAGAGACAAAAATGATAAGGTGCTGCACGAGCTGCCCGACCGCGGCTCGCTCCGCGAATCGCAGGCGCTTTACCACGATGCCGATGTTGTCATTTTCCTGCACATGCCCGTCGTCGATGGGGCCGGGCGAGAGCAAGTTAATCTCGATACGGTGAATCCCGAAATGTGGCTTTGCGTCGATAAGCGACGGAGTGGGGTGCGCGGTATCGTAAAGACCCGCTTTGAGAAAGCGCATGGCTATTTTAAGCCCCTGCACGAAGACGGCGCGCCCTGTTCGCCCATCGCCACCGGCTCAACCTCCAAAGCCGATTACTAAAGCCTGGGCCGCGCGATGAAGTCCACCAAGACTACTACCACCACTAACGTCGTGCCGAGCGTGAGCTTCGCGACCGATTGCGCGTCGCGTGCCGCCTCCGAGCTGGTCTTTACTTTTACCTGCCCTGATTGCAAGGCCGTGATCCCGAGTCGGGACCTTCGCGTCGTAAATTTCTTTGCGGACAAAGAATTTTACGAGTGCCCGCGCTGCGCGATCGGCAGTTTGCGGACCGCATGGAAGTTGACCTACCGCCGCGCATGACCGCGACCCCCAAGCTCCGCTGGACGCCGCATCCCGTGCTTGCGCTGCCGACGCGCGAGCAGATTGCCGCGTCGTATGCAAAAATGGGGGATGAGGCGGCGGGTGCCTTCTGGCTGAAATTCCACGGCGAGCGCGAGGCCAAGATCAAGCTGGAGCTGCACGACCCGCTGCGCCACGGCTACGATTCGCCCCTCTACGAGCGCACTAAGCAGATCCTTGATGACTACGATGAACTCCTCGTCCTCGGGGCTAACCGCCTGGGCAAGTCGCGCGATGCGGCCAAGATCGTCGTCGATAATCTGTGCTCCCGCAAACAGGTGTGGGCCGTCTTTGAGGCATCGGAAAAGGCGTCGATTAACAAACAGCAATCGCGCATCCACGACACCCTGCCTCCCGAGTGGCGCGACCTCGGCGCGGCCTCCTCTGAGACCTACGTGAAATACAAGCGCCAGAACGGATTCTCCGGCGCGCAGTTCATTTTGCCCAATGGCAGCACGTGCATGTTTTTCAACTACAAGCAGGACGTGAAAGATTTGGAAGGTTACGAGCTTGATGGCGTGTGGTTCGATGAACTCGTGCCCATCGCGTTTTACGAGGCGATGGCCTTTCGCGTGGGGCGCAACCGCCGCCAGCGCATGCTGATTACCTTCACGCCGCTCGATGGGAATAAACCGGCGTTTACCCCCGTCGTCGCCAAGTTCTTTGCCGGCGCACGCATCACGGAGACGCGCCCCGTGGCCCCGCAGATGCACGGCACGCTCAAGCCCGATGTCGTCCACGTGCGCGATTGCCCGCCTGGCCATATGCCCTTTGAGATGCAATGCGCCAACCCCAAGGCGCGCGTCCTCTTTTACCACTGGGGCATGAATCCGATGGGGGCCAATAACGAGGTGCTCGACCGCCTCGGCGGCCGCCCGAAGGAGCAGTGGTTCGTGCGCGCCTATGGCTGGGTGGATAAGCCCCTCGGCTCCGCGCTGCCCAAATTTGGCAATACCCACCTCATTACCCGCGCACAGTTCGATGCGCTCGCCCACCGTGGCACCGCGCGCTACTGCGTGGCCGATCCTGCCGGCACAAAGAATTGGTTCATCAAGTGGTATGCTGTCACCCCGGCCGGGCACACCATCGTCTATCGCGAATGGCCCGATGCACAGCGCTACGGCCCGTGGGCCGTGCCGCCCGAGGGTGGCGATAAACACGACTGGCGCCCCGGCGAAGCCCAGCGCCTCGATAGCGGCCGCGGCATGGATGGCTACAAACGCCTGATCCTCGAGCTTGAAGGCTGGACGCACGATCCCAAGACCGGCGCCTGGGACGGCTCCCGCTCCGAGCGCATCGAGCGCCGCTTGATCGACCCGCGCCTCGGCGGCGCCGGCATCCCCGGCCAGGAGGAAGGCACCAGCATCATCGACCTCATGGGCAACGAGAGCCTCGATGCCAAAGGCCGCATCGCTTTGCCCCGGATGTTTTGGGAGGAAGCCCCCGGCCGGCACATCCAGCACGGGCTGCAACAACTGCAAACCGCAATGGAGTGGGATGAGAGCCTGCCGATGGACGCCCTTAATAATTGCCCGAAATGGTATGTCGTGGACGACCTGATACAGACGCGCACGTGCTACACCAGCTACATCGGCCCGCCGATGACGAGCGAGCGCGACGCCCTCAAGGACATCATCGACCCCGACCGCTATTTTATCGAAGCCGCCTACGGTTTCGTGGAGCCCGAGATGTTCCGCACCCGCGGAGTGTGCGCGTATTAAAATTTCTATGCCTAGAATAAAAACGACTGAAGAAAGACAAGCATCCGCCGCAAAGCGCGCGGAAGACCGTGAACTGAGAGCCGCACGCACCGCCCACAACTGGGCCGCAAATCGTAAAAAGGCGAACGCGATTAGCCGCGCCTATTACGTCGCCAACCGTAAAAGATTACTCGCGTACTACGCAGCCTACGCCGCCGCCAACCGTGAAAAAATAGCAACCCGCCGCGCCGTGCGCTACGCCGCCAAAAAAGCCGCCGCCTCCGCTTAAATTTATGCCCTCCACCGCCACCGCCCTCCCGCAGCAATACTACCTCCGCCGCAAGTGCGTGGCCGAAGCTGTGGGCGGCGTGCGCGCCCTCGCGCAGGCCGAGCGCCTCGGCGCGATCGTGCCTGTGCGCGGTCTTGCCGGGCTCAAGCAGGTCCGCTACGAGCGGCCGCGCATTTTGCGCTACCTTGATTGCCTGAATGGCCTTGTGGATCTCGCCACCGTCGTGCGCGAAAACGCCGCTGCCCAGCGCTCCACACTCCCTACTTGACGCTACGCCGCGCCACTCTGAATAGACTCACCCATGACACCCAGCGACCCGTTTGACCTGCCTCGCGACCCCGAAGACATCCGCGAACTGCGCACCGAGCTAGAGCACATCATGGCCGATGGCACCCTCGTCTGGCAGCGCCAAGAGGAGGCCCGCGCCGTGCGGTTTAACGTGTGGGCAGGCCAGACTACCGATGGCCGCAAGCACGCCTCTGCGCTTGGCGAAGACCCCTTGCCCTTCGAAGGCGCGAGCGATGCCCGTATCCCCGCCGTGGATTCAATCATCGGGGATAAGGTGGCCCTTGTAAAACAAGCGTTTTTCCGCGCTCAGGTGCAAGCCACCCCCGTCGAGCCCAACGATGCGCCCAAGGCGTCCAGCGTCTCCTCGCTTTTGCGGTGGCTGCGCGATTGCGAAATGCGCGCCGAGCTGGAGACGGAAGTGGAGCTCTCCGCCCAGCATTTCTTCGGGGATGATCCCGCGTTGGCCGTCGTCGAGGTCAATTGGCGGCAGGATGTCACCCTCGTGCGCCGCGTGCTCTCGTTTGACGATTTGGCGATTTTGTATGTGACCGGGGCCAGCAATCCCGACCAAGTGCCCACCGATGATCCCCGGCTGGAGCCCGCCATGCTCGCCGATTTTCAAGACCTCGCGCTCAACCCCCTGCGCGACCGTGAATTTACCGCCTGGCTTACGCGCGCCTACCCCGGCGTCACCCCGTCCGCCGTGAAGACCGCCGTGCGCACTTTGCGCAAGGAAGGTACGGCCGAGTTGCCGGTGCCCGTCGTGCGCGAGAATCGCCCCGGCGTGCAAGTGCTCAAATACATGGAGGATATTTTCTTTCCCGTGGGCACCGCGGAGCTCCAGCGCGCCCGCTCCATCCACCGCCGCGAATGGATTTCCGAAGTCGAGCTGCGCGAGCGCGTCGTCACCCAGCAATGGAGTCAGGCGTGGGTGGATACCGTGATCGACCAAGGCCGCGGCCAGACGATCGGCAATCAGAATTGGCGCAGTGCCATTGAGGAGATTTCTATTTCGCGCCCGGGCGGCATGGTCAATGAAAACAATTTCCTCTACGAAATCTGGTGGAGCTATGAACGCCGAGCCGATGAGCTCGGCGTGCCCGGCGTGTACATGACCGTGTGGAATATCGCCGCCGTGGATACGTGCGCCAAGTGCGAGCTCTACGATGATCCCGATGGTGGTTACCCCTTCTATGCGCGGCCCCGCGAGCGCCTCGGCCGCCAGCTTACCGATAGCCGCGGCCTCACGCGCCCCCTCGCTACGCACCAAAACGAAATCAAAACCCAGCGCGACGCGCGGTGCAATTACACGCAGCTTGTGGCCTCGCCCCCGCGCAAGACCCTCATGCAGCGCGGAGCCTTTGAGCTGATCCTCGGGCCCAACGCGCAAATCCCCGTGCAGCGCATGGATGATTTTGAGCTCGTGCAGATGCCGCCGTTTATGAATGCCAGCGTGGAGATGGAAGCCACCACTCGCCGCGAGTTTGATGAATACGCCGGCCGCCAGACCCCCGAGCAAGACCCGAACCGCATCGCCATGCTCCAGCAGGCCGGCGTGGATTCCTTTTTGGGCCTCTGGCGCGAAGTCATGCGCGCCGTGCTTCGCCAAGCCCGCCGCTTTTACACCCCGGAGGAATTGGCCCGCGTGACCGGCCCCGGCGGCGAAGGCCTCGCCCTCAAGCCGGAGGACATCTACGGCGAATGGGATGTCATGATCGAAATCGACACCCGCGATCTCAACATGGAATTTGCCATGAAAAAGATGAAGGCCTTCGGCGATCTGCGCTCGCTCGATCCCGCCGGAATCTTGGATCTGGGCCCGCTCGTCGAGTGGGCGGCCTACTCGCTGGATCCTGTGCTCGGGCGCCGCGCGATCAAGCCGCAGACCAACGTGACGCAAAAGGAAATCTCCGATGAGAAAAACAACCTCGCTCAAATGGCCGTAGGCGTGGAGCCGGAAATGCCAGAGCAGGGGATCAACGCGCAACTGCGCCTCCAGACCATGCAACAGCACATCGGCCAGAGCCCCAAGCTCGCGCAGCTCTACCAAGGAGACGAACTCTTCCGCGCCCTCGTGGAAAACCGCCAGAAGTATCTTATGCAGCAGGTGACGCAGGAGCAAAACAAGCAAATCGGCCGCCTTGGCACCGCCCCGTTGCAAGGGCCGGGTGCCAACGCCGCCGCCTAAGCTCACCACGCAAATGCTTTGGCCCAATCGCCCATGAAACGCCCCAGCGTCGTCTATTATCCCGCCGCAGCCACGCCGCTCACGCCGGCCGATTTGCGCGCGAGCTTTGCCACGCAGCACGTGAGTGATCCCGTGCCGCGCGCGCTCTACCAGATACTCAGCGAACGCCTCGCGGCGGCCACCATCGCCAGCACGGCCCCGCGCCTGAGCGAGCGCGAGGCAGGGCTCTGCGCCGGCCGCATCGCGGAGATTGCGAGCCTCCAGGCTGAACTCGCCGGGTATCTCGCGCCCGTGGCGAGCACCCGTTAGTATTTAAGAATAGTAAAATCTTTAAAATTTGATTTGAAGCCGCCGAAGGAGTGTGCCGAATTGAGGCATGGAAACTAGCGACACCCCCCGCCCCGCCACGCCGCTCTCGCTCGCCTTGGCTGCCTGCCGTGCGATCCTGTTTGCGGCCAAGCAAGCGCAGCGCCATCGCGGCGAATACAGCCTGCCTGACCTACTCGCCGCCCTCGATAAGGCCTCAACGGAGGGCACGAAATGAGCATTCCCATGGACACGCCGGGAGGGCGTCTGGCCGCGTTGGCCTTGGCAGCCGGGTCTGGAGCTTTACCGATGCACATCGGCGTAGTCATCAGCTACAAACCGCATGGACTCATTGACTTTAATAGGCCTGATCTTCTTTTGCGCGAGATCCGCAAACGCCTGAGCGGTCCTATTTGGATGGATGAAATTGACGGATGGCATGGCGAAAAAGAGGCTTTTTTAGAATTACGGATGGAAAGCGATGTGCTCTTCTTTTCCGACCAACCGCGGCCTAATCAGACAAGGGCCGTCGCAAGCCGGACGGCTTCTTGGGCGAACGTTAAAGCTCAGCCACGACCACGCGACGAAAGGACGGAGCCGTGAAAGCGAATAAGATCATCGAAAAAGGACGCGCCGTGGTCGTTGGCTGTGGCGTCTTGTTGGGCCTTCTTCTTCATGCGTGAAAAAGAACTAGCTGTCTGGTGCGCCCTCATGAGTGTCCGGCAAAAAGCAGATGCTCTTAAATGGGCCGCGATGCCCTCGCAAAAAGAGCTTAAAATCCTCTCGAAATGGTTTGTCTTCAAACGGCGCACCACAGGAACACCGCCATTCTTTGATGTGGAGGTCACGAAGCGAATGGGATTCTTGCTTGAGGCACTTGGTGCAAGTGACGGTAGCGATAACTCTGTCGAGCGGGCTGTTCGGACGGCCTGCATGGACAACATCATTGACGGTGAACCCGACCGATTCCATCGTCTTCCAAAATTCTTCGTCGAAAGGCATGGGAATCTTTCTTCGCCCAACACCTAAGATGAGCCACGCGCGCCGAATCACTCAGCGGTCCCGAGCGTTCTTGGCCCGTGCGACCTACTGCCCCGGCTGCGCGCGTTGGCTCTGGCGCTTCGTTCGGCGTCTGGGATGCTTCGCCGGCATCTGCGGCGGCGTATGCCGCGACGGCGCGTGGCGCTGCACAACCTGCGGGAAAATTCTCAACTATTATGACAACAAATCCTGACGGGAAACCCTACATAGACAACGCCGAGCAATCGGAGGCCGCGAAAGCCGCGCTCAAGGCGTGGGATGAACTGACAGACACGACGCATCCGCGCGCTTTCGGACGCATGAAGGACGCGATGGAAAAACTGCGCGAGGCGGTCGAAGAATGTGAGGCCGACGAAATCAGGCGCGTAGTCGATGCTATGACACCGGAGCAGGTGGACGCATACCTTGAAAGCATGGGCGTCGATCTCGATGATATGCACAAGCGCACGCAGGAAATGCGCGCGAAAATCGAGCGCCGCATGACGCTGCCGACCACCCAACCGACGCACTCGGACATTGCGTGGCATGTCCGCGAAATAACAGAGGCCAAGGCGCGAGAAGCGAAGATGTTCGATGCGCTGCGCCTCGTGGCCAAGCACGCCGACTTCTCGCAATGTCCCGACGGCGTGGAGGAAGCGGTCGATGAGATCATGGCTCAGCATCTTCGCGAGGGATGCTCGCCGTGCTCGTGACTTCTTCGCCCAACACCACGATGAGCCAACCCGGAGGACAATCATGAGCGCACCACAGACCGAAGCGAAAAAGGACGGAGCCTCGTCCGGGTTGGCTCTGGCACCTGTTCGTGGAGCGTGAGCCGTTCCGTGCGCGGTCGCGTCGATCAATTCGACGTGATCGTAAGTGGTGCGCTCTGGCGCACGGGCGGGTTTCGGAAGGTCGTGCGGTGGATCAGGGTGGCAAAGTCCGACCAAAACGCGTCCAAACTGAACCAAACTGGTCCAAACCCGCTCGCCCCGCCCCACACCTCTTGACGGTTTAACCGTCCGCCCCACGCAGGGACGCACTTGCCACAAGCATGAGTGCGACCCTTACCACAACTAGCGCGGCTCCCTCGCCGTCTCCCGCGCAGCCCGACACCTCGCCCGTGTCTGGTGATACTTCAGACGCGGATTTCGGGCCACTAAGCGCCGCCGATATTTCGGCTGCCTTGGATGAGTTGAACCCGACAACTCAAGCTGATGCCGATCCCGCCGCCACCTCTCCCGAGGCCGACGACGAGGCCGACACCGCAACCGAGGAAGCCGTCGCCGCGACCCTTAGCGATGAGGCCGCGGCACCCGCTTCCGACGAATCCACGCCCCCCTCCGAGGGCCAGCCGCCCGAGGGTGAAGCCGCTCCCGTAGCGGCCGATCCTGCCGTGGCGGAGGCCCCCAATAAACGCGATGGTCGCAACGACCGCATCGACGAGCTCACGGCCCGCGCCAAGAGTGCCGAGGAGAAACTGGCGCAAGCCAGCGACCGCCTCGCGACATTTGAAGCGCGGGATACCAACCGGCTCGACCCCGATGTCCTCGAAGCGATCGACGATCCGGCGCAACTCGCCGCGCAGCGCTCCCGGTGGACGAAACTCCACGAGTGGGCGATTCGCCATGAGCACGCCGATATCGCCACCCTGCCCGATGGTAAGGGCGGCACGCAAGAGTTTGACCGCGAGCAAGTCTCCGCCCTTAAGGCGCAGACCTTCTCGTTGTTAAACGAAGCCGCCCCCAAGCGTGAACAGTTCCTACAGACCCGCGCCCAAGTCGATGCGTATGCCACCCAGGCTTACCCCTGGCTGGCTAATGCCAAGGCCGGCGATGGTGCTACCGTTGCGAAACTCCTCTCCGATCTACCCGTGCTCCGCACTTTGCCCGGTGGCAAGCTGCTAGCCTCGGATGCGTTTATCGGCGGCGTGTTTCGCGCTCACGGCATCACGGTGTCCAAGGAGCTGATTGAGCGTCTCGCGAAAGAGGCCAAGGCCGGCGCCCAGCGCACCGGCTCGCTTCGCGCGAGCGCGCCTCTACGTGCCCCTGCCGCGCCGAGCCGTCCCAGCACGGTGCCGGCCCGGCTCGACCGCCGCCAGACGCAAAGCCGCCAGGCAGAACAGCGCATCACGCGCGAAAAGGGGTCCGAAGATTCGTTGGCCGAGAGCATCGCCGCACTCCTATAAGCACTCATCAACCGTCTCTAGTAACCAAATACTCCCATGCCAGCTCTCGTTGAACGCGATGTGGTTGCCAAGGTCCAAGACCTCAGCAACCAATTCGACAATGCGAAATCCTTCGCATTTCCCTTCATGTCCCGCGTGCCGAAAGGCAGCGCTCCCAAACAATCCAAGCTCACCTACGCCGTCGAGAAATACGATACCGCCGATACCTCCGGGGCGATCGACGAGGCCGAGCCATCCAACTTTGAAAACCCGTCCGCCGGCGATGCCGAGCTAGATGTGCGGATTCAGATTTGGGAAAAGGCCGTCTCCATCGGCGGTCTCGCTACCACCACCACGCACCAAGCCGGGATCACCCCGCGCAACGTCGTCGCAAAGAAGATTGCGAAGAAGCTCATCGAGCTGAAGCGCAACTGCGAAGTTACGCTGCTCTCCGATAACGAGAGCCAGCTGGAGACGGGCAACGTGGGTAATCAGACCCGCGGCCTGGTCAAGTGGGCCAGCTCCACGGCGCAATCGCACTATGCCGTGTCGTCTGCCTACCTCACCCCCGCGGCCTCCATTGACTCCTCCACCGCTATTGCCGATTACACCGACGCCACCATCACCGCCGTCATGGAATCGCAATTCGGCCAGACGGGCAATGAGAGCGAGGAAAACGTCCTCTTCTGTGGTTCCACGTTTAAGCGGAACATGGATCGCCTCACGTTCTCCACGCGCGATGTGTCGAGCCGCACTATGGTGCGCCGGTTCAACACCACGCCGTCGAGCACGGTCAATCTCGGTGCCGTCAAGGTACTGGAGACGGGCTTTGGCGATATCGAGCTCGCGCTCTCGCAGCATATCAATGCTTCGGGCGATCCTACCACGGCCGCTTCCAAGCGCCTGGCGGTCGGCGGTCCGATTGATAACATGGAGCTCCGGTGGTCCGATGCGCCGAACATGATCCCGCTCGGCAAAACCTCGCGCAGCACGCGCTTCATCGTCACCGCCACCGGGGCGCTCTGCGTGATGAATCCGCTCAAATTGATCAAATTCGCGCCTGGTAGCTAAGGCACAACCACCACCCATCAACTCACTACTCAGATGGCCACATTCCTCCAACTCAACGCCGCCGATCAAGCTCGGTTTGGCTTCACCCACAAAGCTGTCATCACGTCTGCCGATCTCGTTGCCCTCGGGGCAGTGGCGTCCGGCACCGTCGCGCTGGCTACCTACACGGCCGGCCTCGGCTGCACCAAGGCGGCCTACCGCCTCGTGACCGCCTTCGATGGTGGCGCCACCTCGGCGCTCGCCCTCGA
>Ga0114969_10003407_pt1 | contig 12828 bp, 16 predicted proteins | sample M_130807_MF_Meta_FD_87316 | JGI IMG/M metagenome (GOLD analysis project Ga0114969, IMG submission 87316) | Freshwater microbial communities from Lake Montjoie, Canada to study carbon cycling - M_130807_MF_MetaG | ecosystem: Environmental > Aquatic > Freshwater > Lake | place: Lake Montjoie...
CGGTCGACGCCCTGGCCGTGCAGCGAATTGACCTGAACCGTCGTGCCCGCGAGGCCGGGCGCCATCCCCGCAAACATACCATTCGGAACGATCCGCACGGCATGCGCCGGCCCGTATTGCTCCTCAACGCTGTCTTTCTGATTTCCCGTGCGGTGATCCGCGAACCCGTTCACTTCGTGCAGGTGCTGATGCAGGGTGCCGCCAAAGGCGACGTTCAACTCCTGAAAGCCGCGGCAGATACATAAAAAGGGTACACCCGCTGCTTCCGCGGCGCGCATCAGCGGCAGGGAGGTTGCGTCCCGCGCCTCATCCAGCAGCGTATGCCGCCGGGGCGGTTCACCGCCATAACGGTGGGGCGCCACATTGGACGTCGATCCGGTGAAGAGCAGTCCGTCCACGCCCGCCAGGATCGCCTCTGCGTCCAAGGGCGGAGAGAGAACCGGAATGAGCAGGGGTAGTGCGCCCGATCCCTCGCGCACGGCGTCGATATATTTTTCGCCTACCATATGAAAGGCGTGATCGCCCACGCGCTTGCGGTCGCAGACAATGCCGACAATGGGAAGGGGTGTGGTCATAAGGATGACTGTAGAGCCGCAGCGGAAATGGCGGCAAGGCGGCGCTTCACCGCCCGTTGCGCTTGAACGGGCTCAAATCGCGAATGACGAACAGGGCCGCCGGGATGTCGGCGACCTGGCGCATTTCGGTGACCACCAAGGTCGTCCGCGCACCTTGTGCGTCGACGACCTGCCACTGCCGCAGTTCAAGATTGCCGCCGGAATCGGCCAGCGTCAGCGTGATGCTGCCGGTTGCAGGGCCGGAAGCTTCGCGTGCCGTAACGGAGACCGCCCCCGCTTCGCGTTTAATGGCGCTGACGCGCGGGTCGAGCGACAGGTCCATATTCTCGCTGAGCAGCAGGCGTAAGGGAGAGGTTGTAATCGGGTAGCGATCCGTCGTCTTCAGGTCGCTGTTTTCGACCGCCAGCGTCGTGCCGTCCGCGACCACGATATTGGGATTGGGCTTTTGATACTCGAACCGCACGCGTCCGGGCTTCTTCAGATAGAACGCGCCCTGTTCGGTCTTGCCGTCGCCGTTGACCTGGGTGAAACGCCCCTGCACGCTTTTCAGCGCGTTGAGATAGGCAGAGACGCGTTTTAAATCCGCCCGCTCGCTGTCCGAGAAGCTGGGGCGAATCGCAGGCGCTGCCAGTTCCTTCGAAGGCGCCGCAGCGTGCAGAGAAGCGGGAATAGCCCCCACGATGGCTGCGGCAAAAATCGAAGAAAAAAGCACGTGGCGCATATTGTCCTTGTAGAAAATCTTTATGGCGGAAAGAAGGGGCGGCATGATGCGCTCCGCTGCGGCCCCGATTGGGCTATCTGATTTACGCCCTACAATTCATAGGATTGAGCCCCGTTCCATGGCCCCTTTGTCGAATGACGAACGCAATCGCGCTGCCGCCCACACCTCCATCGGGGTAATCGGCGCCGGGGCTTGGGGCACCGCCCTTGCCATCGTTGCGGCGGGGAATGCGGAAAAGGTTCTGCTGTGGGCGCGCGAACCCGAAGTGGTCGAGAGTGTTTCGGCACGCCGTGAGAACACTTTGTTCATGCCCGGCGTCCGTCTTCCCGGCGCCATCCAAGCCACGGCCGCGCTGAGCGATATCGGGGGTGCGGATGCGCTGCTGCTGGTGACCCCAGCGCAGCACATGCGCGCGACGCTTGCCGGCCTGCGCGGAATTGTGAAGCCTCACACCCCGGTCATCATCTGCGCCAAGGGCATTGAGACAGGCAGCGGCTTGCTGCTGAACGAAGTGCTGGAAGAGGCGCTGCCGCAGGCCGAGCCGGCTATTCTGTCCGGCCCCTCCTTTGCCCGTGACGTCGCCCGGGGGTTGCCGACCGCGGTGACGATCGCAGCCCGCGAAAGCGTGGCTGTGCGCTTGCAGGCAAGCCTCAGCCAAAGCTGGCTCCGGCCCTATGTCACTGAGGACGTGCGCGGGGTGGCGTTGGGCGGGGCCGCCAAGAACGTTTACGCCATCGCTTGCGGCATGGTCGAAGGCGCGGGCTTCGGCGAGAGCGCCCGGGCTGCGGTCATCTCCCGAGGCTTTGCCGAACTATTGCGGTTAGGGGCCGTTCTGGGGGCGCGCAGCGAAACACTGATGGGGCTATCCGGCCTCGGCGATCTGGTGCTGACGGCAACCAGCATGAGCTCGCGCAATTTCTCGCTCGGCGTGGCGCTCGGCAAAGGAGCGCGCCTGGACGAAGCATCCGGGCCGGGCCGTCCGCTGGCCGAAGGTGCGGCGACCGCGCCCGCTCTGGTCGCGCGCGCCAGCCGGCACGGGATTGAGCTTCCCATCGCGGAAGCTGTCGCCGATGTTCTTGCGGGCCGCCTGCAGGTGCGCGAGGCCGCCGAACGGCTGCTGTCGCGCCCGCTTAAATCGGAGTGAAACCCATGGCCTATTGGCTATTCAAAACGGAACCCGACACCTTCTCCTGGGACATGCAAAAGAAGCGGGGCGCCAAGGGCGAGCCGTGGAGCGGCGTGCGCAACTGGCAGGCTGCCCGCAATATGAAGGAGATGAAGAAGGGCGATCTCGGCTTTTTCTATCATACGGGCGATGAGAGGCAGGTCGTCGGCATCGTCGAAGTGATCGGCGAATACCGCACCGACCCGACAGACGAAACGGGCCGCTTCGGCCTGGTCGACGTGAAAATGGTGAAAGATGTGCCCAAGCCTGTGACACTGGCCACGATCAAGGCCGATACGGCCTTCGCCGATATGGTGCTGGTGAAAAATTCCCGTCTCTCCGTGCAGCCGGTGACGGCGGAGGAATGGAAACGCATCTGTAAGATGGGTGGTCTTTGAGCGAGATTTTCCTCTGCCGCGCCGAACAGCTTGAAGAACCCGGCACCTGGAACACTGTGCTGACCGAGGATGGCGAGGAGCTGGACATCGTCGTTGTACAGACGAATGGCGCGCGCCACGCTTACATCAATTCCTGCCCGCACCAGTTCATCCCGCTGGAGACGTTTCCCAACCATTTCCTGACCGAAGACAAACAGTTCCTGGTCTGCTCCGGCCACGGCGCGCGTTTCGAATTGGCAACCGGCGCGTGTTACAGCGGCCCATGCCGCGGCAGGGGGCTGGATCGTCTAAAGATTGAAGAACGCGACGGCGCGATTTACCTCGCCGAAGAACTCTCACCCGGCATCATCGCCCGCAACAAGCGCATGAGCCGGCGTTGGTGATGAGCCACTTCTAGATTTCCGCGGACAAAAATTCTGGTGTCATCCTTCACTTTCAGGATGGCCTCGAATGTGTGCCCGAATTACAGTAGATCAAAACGTGAACAGGGGCGGCCATGCGCAAGAATTGCAGGGTGACATGCGGGCTTCTGACGGCGGCGCTTATGGTGCTTCCGTCGCTTGTTGAGGGCGCGCAGCAGCCTCCGCCTTTGCCGCCCATTCGCGAGTTCGATATTGCCACCGTCGAGCGGCTCGGGCGGGCGATTTACGAACAGGATCAATTCGCTTGGATGGCGAGCGACGTTGCGGTCGCCAAACGCGGCGGCGGGCAGATCCTTGAGCGCGATGGGCTGCGCGGTTGGATCACGGAGCGTCGCGACGGAAAGGATGTGGTCCGCTTTATTCGCGTTGGCGCCAATGGTCCTGAAGCCCTTTACGATGTGACCTTCGCGCAAGGCGCTGAGCCCGTCTTCACCACACCAACCGATCGCAAGCTCAGCGAAAGCGAACTTGCGCAATACAATGCGCGAATGCTGGCGTTGGCGAGCATCCCGCGCGCATGTACCGACCGTTACAATTCGGTGGCCTTGAAAGATCCGGAAGGCGATGGCTGGCTCGTTTGGGCGCTCGCCTCCACGACCGATCCCGACCTGATCGTTTTGCGGGGCCATTACCGGTTCACCATCTCCGACGACGGCAAAACCATTCGTGCAACCGACGCGCTGTCGGCAAACTGCGATCAGATCAGCCGGAAGAAAAGGGCCAAGGATATGCCGCCCGGCGCCGAACCTGCGGGCTTGCTTTCGTCTGACATTGTTTCCCTGACACCCGCCGAAACCTACGTGTTTGCGAGTTTGAGCTATGACGTACGCATTCACGTCGGCACCGAAGACGGCAATACATGGCGAGTCGATAGGGATCACGTGTCAGCCGTCGATCAGGCGGCGCCGGGCGAGGACGGCTCTACGGCGCGGTTTATGGCGGGGGAACGGGAGGTTTGTGGGCTGATCACATCGAAGCTGAATGAAACGCCGAAACGCTACTATGTCGCCAACGGCGCCACGCACGTCATTTCCATTACCGAGAATGCGGAAAGATATCCTGTCTTGGCGGAGCCCGGCTTTAAAGCCGAAGCGCTGGCCTGCACCCGCCAGGATATTGTCCCCTCGCCGAACGATTACAAAGTGCTTGCCGCGGGTCTGAGTCTGAACATCCTCGACAGGGGAGCCGGACATCCCGACCGCTCGGGCACGCTGGAATGGGTGGACGGCAAGGCCCGGTTCAACGTGAAGGGCGCACCCCTCACGGATGATTTGTCGGTTCGGGTGAACGCGCGACTCGAGGCGTTTCAGAAAGCCCTTCAAGCCGCGCGTTAGCGCACGTCATGCAGACCGAGGCTCAAACAGCTGTAGGCCGGGATAAGCGGAAAATGCGGCGTCCCTCGTCATAATTGTTCGGCCCGTGACAATCGCCTGCGCGATCAGAAGCCGGTCGAAAGGATCGCGGTGGATCAGCGGAAGCTGGCGCACATATTCAGCTTCGGGTGCGGCAATGGGAAGAATTGGAATTTCCAGCGATTGGGCGGCGCGCTCAAAGTGATCGGCCGGGATCGATTTTTTCCGCCCTGGTGCCGAAAGAAGCCCTTTTGCAATCTTGATCGACAATTCCCAGATCGAAACAACACTCACGCTGACATCGCGTGAAGGATCGGAAAGGATGGCATGCTCCGCCGGGGTGAGCTGTTCCGGAGCCTCAATCGCCCAAAGAAATATATGGCTGTCGATCAGGAACCGGGCCACAGCTTGCTGTCCTCGAAATCACGTGCAATTTCCGCGTCCGCGATCTCACGGGGGACAACTTCGATAAGCCCGATGCGGGAAGCGCCCAGCTTCCGTTTTTTTAAGCGCGACGTCATTGCAAGCGGAACCAACCGCGCGACCGGCCTATCGTTTTTCGCGATGATGATCTCGTTGCCCTTTGCCGCCTCTTCCACGAGTTCGGAAAGGTGCGTCTTGGCTTCGTAGAGGTTTACCTGTTTGCTCATGCCAACAATGTAGTAGGAACGCAGAAGTTGGTCAAGTTGACCAACTTCTGATCTACTGTGGTGTGACGCCCATCCCATAGCTCGCCACCAGAGAACCTGCGACCAGGCGCCAGCCATCGACCAGCACGAAAAAGATCAGCTTGAAGGGCAGCGAAATCACGATCGGCGGCAGCATCATCATGCCCATGGACATAAGAATAGACGCAACGGCCATGTCGATGATGAGAAAGGGAACGAACAGCAGAAACCCGATCTCGAAAGCGCGCTTCAGCTCAGACAGCATGAACGCCGGAACGATGGCCTGAATCGGTGCGCCTTCCACCGTCTGCGGCATCGGCACTTTCGCCATATCGACGAACAAGGACAGGTCCTCCTTTCGCGTATGTGCCGCCATGAATTTCTTAATCGGTGTTTCGGCCCGCTCCAGCGCCACATCGGTGGTGATCTGCTGCGCGGCGAGCGGCTGCATTGCATTTTGATAGATGTCGGTAATGGTCGGCGACATCACAAAAAACGTCAGAAACAGCGCCAGACTCACAATCACGCTGTTGGGCGGGCTCTGCTGAACGCCGATGGCCGTGCGCAATAGCGACAGCACCACGACGATGCGCGTGAAGCACGTCATCATGATAAGGATGGACGGGGCCAGGGACAGAATCGTCACCAGTCCGACAATCTGCATCAGGCGCTCGGTCATCTGACCGCCGCCGGTCAGGTCCAGCGTCAATCCCTGTCCCGCAGCCGCAGCGGCAGAAGCTGCCGCGCCCGCTTGTGCCGCCAGCGCGGCCGACGGCAACAGCACCGCCGCAATTAAAAGCACGCTGCGGGTCAGCCACAGCATCGAACCACGCGACACGCTCATGCCAAAACATCCGTCCGTTTGCCCGGCGTGCTGGAAAGCACGGTGGCGCCTTGTGGCGCGGTGACGAGAACATGCTCTGTGCCATCGCAGCGCACGATGAAGAGGCGGTGGTTCTTTCCCAGCATGAGCGTCTCGACGACGGTCAAACGCCGTCCTGACCCACCGGCAATTCCGGGCAGCCCGTAGCGCCGGACCGCCAGTCCTGCGCCGCCGACCAGCGCCAGCACCAAAGCAAGCGCGCCGAAATAGCGAAGGGCGTCCAAGACATCCATGAAAAACGCAAACCTTTCCGGGTCTTCCTGGGCGGCCCCCGGCAAATTTCGCCGGGTTACCTGCGGAAGTGAGGCCCATACTCGGTTTGCATGCTTAATCAGGGGTAAACGAACCCGGCAAAATTTTCTTAGTGTTGAATAGGTAAATTAAGACCCCGTTAAACATGAGCGCCGATGCTGCCGGATTGAAGGTGAAATCCTCATCGCAAGGTCTGGGCCATGGACATGAACGGCGTACCGCTTTTCTCGCTTCTCTCGGGGCGCATGTCCTGGCTGTCACATCGCCAATCGCTTCTCGCCCAAAACGTCGCCAATGCGGACACGCCCAATTACGTGGCGCGGGACATGAAGGCGATGAATTTCGAGCGCATGGTCGCGGGTCAAAGCTCCGGCAACAGCCTTTCCCTCACCAATGCGCGCCACATCGCCCCGCTATCGTCTTCGGGCGGCGGCGATGAGGAAGATGCAGTGGGCGAAGGCGGTTCGCCGACGGGCAATGCCGTCTCCATTGAACAGGAGATGATCAAGCTGTCCGAGACACAAATTCAATATCAGGCCGCGACCAACATCTATCAGAAGGCCGTTAACATGTTCCGCACCGCACTGGGCGGTCGCGGGTAAAGGAGTCGAGCCATGGATTTCACGACATCTTTGTACATTGCAGCGTCGGGTATGCGCGCTCAATCCGGCCGTATGCGGATCATCGCGGAGAACCTGGCCAACGCCGATTCGTCGGCGCCGTCGGCAAATGGCGAGCCCTATCGCCGCCGCATCGCCACCATGTCATCGGAATTCGACCGGACGCTGAATGCCGACGTCATAAAGCTGAGCGATCCCGTACCCGATCAATCCGAATTCCGGCTGCAATACGACCCAGGCAATCCGGCGGCGGACGCTCAAGGCTACACCAAACTGCCCAACGTCAACGCGCTCATCGAAATGATGGATATGCGCGAGGCGCAGCGATCCTATGAAGCCAACCTTCAGGTCATGGAAAGCGCGCGCGCCATGCTCGTCCGCACCGTCGATCTGCTACGCCGCTAGAGGATTAGACCATGGCCATCAGCTTCGTTCCCGCGATGAACGCCTATCAAGCCGCCTCGCGCTTAGGCGGCGGCGGCGAAGCCGTTGGCTCCGCGGGCGCCATGCAAGGCGCGGGAAGTTTCACCGATGCGCTCGCCAACGCCGCCAAGGGTGCTGTCAGCACCCTGCAGACAGGCGAGGCCGCAGCGGCGCAAGGCGCCGCCGGACAGGGCGAGATGGTCCATGTGGTCAACGCGGTAACCGCCGCCGAGCTCGCTTTGGAGACCGTGGTGGCGATCCGCGACAAGGTTATCTCCGCCTATCAAGACATCATCAAAATGCCGATCTGAGGTTTCAGAATGACGCCCGCCGAGACTTTGGATTTTGCCCGCGAGTCCATTTACCTGCTGATCACCATCGCAGCGCCGTCCATGATGACAGCGTTGATTGTGGGTGTGGTAATCGGCCTGTTCCAGGCGCTGACGCAGATTCAGGAACAGACGCTGGTCTTCGTGCCGAAGATATTGGCGATCTTCGTCGTGCTGCTGTTTGCGCTGCCTTTCGCCGGCGCCGCCATGGCGACCTACATGGACAATGTCGCGGCGCGAATCGCGCAGCCATAACGGAACGCGCATGACAATCATCCTGCCGCCATTGCAAGGCGTGGTGCTGGTGTACCTGCTGACGTTTGCGCGCGCAGGCGCCATGATCATGCTGATGCCGGTGATCGGCGATGCGGGTGTCCCGGCGCGGGTAAGATTGTCTTTCGCGCTTGCGGTTTCCGCGGCCCTCGTCGCTACGACCAGCCGGTATTATCCGTCAGTCGCCCCGCCGCCGATAGAACTCGCCGCGATGATTGTACGCGAAGCGACGGCCGGCGTTCTCGTCGGCACAATGGCGCGGCTCATCATGAGCACGCTGGAGGTCGCCGGCAGTCTCATCGCAATACATACCGGACTTGCCTTCGCAACGACGATCGATCCGGGCCAGGGCGTTCAGAGCGCGATCATCTCTACATTTCTGTCGCTGGTAGGTGCGCTGCTGGTTTTCGAAACAGGCCTGCATCATCTGGCGATCGGCGCTATCGCGGGAAGTTATAGCCTGCTGCCGCCAGACCGGCTCATGCCGGCCGGGGATATGGCGGAGATGGCGTTGACGCTCGTCTCGGGCTCGTTTGCGCTCGGGCTGCAATTGTCCGCGCCCTTCATGGTTTTCGGGCTGTTGGTCTATGTAACACTCGGCGTGCTGTCGCGCCTGATGCCGCAATTGCAGGTGTTTTTTCTCGCGATGCCGATCAACATCATGGCCGGCTTCGTGCTGCTGATGATGTTCCTGGGCGTCATCATGACGGCGTTCCTTGAATTCTTCGCCACGCAGATGCGCGTCTTCGGAGCATAGCGGGCGATGGCCGAAGGACATGACGACGCAGAACGCACCGAAGAACCGACACAAAAACGCTTGGATGACGCGCTTAAAAAGGGCGACGTCATCAAGAGTATGGAAGTGGCGGCCTTCGCGATGCTGGCCGGCGGCACGCTGGCGCTGGCCATGTTCGCGCAATCGGCCGCGCGCGATTTCACCCGCACGTTCACGGTCTTCCTCGCCGATTCGTCCGCCTTCCAGCTGGATGCGGGCGGCGCGGCGTTGCTGATGAAGAAATGTGTTTTCGCGTTTTTTGCCTTGGTCGGTCCGGCGGCGGGATTGCTGATGGTGACCGCCGTGGGCGGCCATTTGCTGCAGCACCGGCCCTTTATTTCGACCGAAAAGATCAAGCCTAACTTTTCGAAAATTTCGCCGATAGCGGGCTTCAAAAAGCTCTTCGGCATCGATGCGATCGTCAATCTCATCAAGGGCGTCGCCAAAATTATTCTGGTCGGCGCCGCGGCCTTCCTGGCGGTTTGGCCCGAACGGGGCCGTCTGGAGTCGTCGCTCGATATGGACGCCACCAGCGTTGCCATGATGTCCATGACGTTGATCGGCAAGGTGCTGATTGCCGCTTTGATCGTGCTCGCCCTGATTGCGGTGCTTGATTATGTCTATCAGCGCCAAAAGTTTATGGCGCGGCACCGCATGTCGCGTCAGGAGTTGAAGGACGAAGTCAAACAGAGCGAAGGCGACCCGCACGTCAAGGCGCGCATCCGGCAGATTCGCATGGAACGCTCGCGCAGGCGCATGATCGCCGCGGTTCCCGAAGCCAGCGTGGTGATCATGAACCCGACCCACTATGCCGTCGCGCTGAAGTATGAATCGGGCAAAACCGCTGCGCCCATCTGCGTTGCCAAAGGCATGGATCATCTGGCGCTGACCATTCGTAAGGTCGCCGAAGAACATGGCGTCCCGGTGGTGGAGAACCCGCCGCTGGCGCGCGCGCTTTATGCCGCGGTCGAGCTTGATGAAGAGATTCCGCCCGAACATTACAAAGCCGTGGCCCAGATCATCGGCTACGTTATGCGGGTGGCAAAGAAGAACGGCTTCTGGCGCAATTGAGAGGGCGACAGCATGAGGACGCTAAATTGACCGAGGTGGCAGTCTTACTCAGCCGCAGCTTCTCGCCGCAGGAGGCGGGGGGATCGTCGCGCTTGGCCGCGCTGATGTTTTTCGTGCTCGCTGTCATTGGCTCGGTTGTGGTTTTGCTTGCGCCCGATACGGCGCAATGGGCGGGCGTCATCATGCTGGGCTTGCTTGCGATTGGGGGAAGCCTGCTGCTGATCGCCGCCTGGCCCCGGCAGGCGCCCGAAATCGAAGACGCCCGGCGCGCGGCTGCGGCCGCGGCCTCCTCCAATATGGCGTGGGCGGTCACCGCGCGCGATGGGTCTGTGCTGGATTGCAATGTCGCCTACAGATTCCTGGCCGGCGCCGGGGAAGGCGAACCGCCCGCGCCGCCGCAATTGGCCTTTCCGGGCGAAGGGCCGGCCGGAGCGCTGTACCGGCTGGTCCGTGCCGCCAATGAAGGACGCATGCGGGAAGAGCATTTCGAAACCGATGCCGGTCAGAAGCTGACCGCGGCGGTTCGGCCGCTGCGCGTGGGCGAAACGGCATGGTGGTTTACGCCGCGGCTTCCGGAAGCCGCTCCACCCAAAGGCAGCATCGTCGAGAAGAAAAATACCTCACCCCTCATCCGGGTGTCCGACTTCTTCCGGAATGCGCCCATGGGTGTGGCGGTCACCTGTGGCGATGGCGTCCTCGTGGAAGCCAATAGTGTGTTCGCGACGTTTTTTGCTTTGGGCGCGAATAGCGCCGGCGCGCGGCTCGACGCCTTGATCCGCGAGGAAGAGCGCGCCGGTGCGTTGGAGTTGATTGCCAAGGCGGCGGCCGGCGATGTCAGCCGTGCTCCCGTTGAAATACGCCTTTCCTGCAGCCCGAAATCGTTGCCGCTCACCGCGCAACTCTTTGCCAGCCCCTTTATGCCTGGGCCGGAAGGCGAGGCGCGGGCGATTTTGTACATTGTGGACAACTCCGAGCAGAAGGCTCTGGAGATGCAATTCGCGCAGGGCCAGAAGATGCAGGCGATCGGCCAGTTGGCCGGGGGCGTCGCGCACGACTTCAACAATCTGCTGCAGGCCATCATGGGCAATTGCGATCTTTTGCTCATGCGCCATCCGGCGGGCGATCCGTCGTTTCCGGAGATCAATGAGGTTCGCCAGAATTCCGTGCGTGCGGCGGGGCTGGTGCGGCAATTGCTGGCGTTCTCGCGCCAACAGACCTTACAGCCCAAGGTGATTTCACTATCGGATACTCTAACCGAGTTGATGTTGCTGCTCCGGCGTCTGGTCGGCGAACATATTCAGCTGAAGATCGAGCACCAGCCCGATTTGTGGACGGTCAAAGCCGACGAAGGCCAGCTGTCCAATGTCGTAATGAATTTGGTCGTCAACGCGCGCGACGCCATGCCGCCGGAAGGTGGGGTGGTGACGATCCGTACCGCCAATGTGACGTTTGCGACACCGCAGCCGATCGGGCTCGGCCACATGCCCGCCGGCGATTATGTGCGGGTGGAAATCAACGACACCGGGGCGGGCATTTCCAAGGAAAACCTTGGCAAAGTTTTCGAGCCCTTTTTCACCACCAAGCCGGTGGGCCAGGGCACGGGTCTGGGTCTGGCCACGGTTTACGGCATCGTCAAACAGACGGGCGGCTTCATCACGGTGGACAGCGAAGTCAGCCGGGGTACGGCGTTCCATGTCTATTTGCCGCGCCATGCCGCGCTTCCGGGCGCGGTGGAACCCGTGGAAGAAGTGGAAAAAAGCGGGACGCGGGATGTCACCGGCCAGGACACGGTTCTTCTCGTCGAGGATGAGGACGCGGTGCGCAGCTTTGCGGCGCGTGCGCTACGCTTGCGCGGTTACACGGTGCTGGAAGCGTCCGGCGGCGAAGCGGCGCTCGATATTGTGCGCAGCCGCGCCGAATCGATCGATTTGCTGATCACCGACGTGGTGATGCCCAACATGGACGGACCGACGCTGGTGCGCGCCGCGCGTCCGCTGCGCCCCGAAATGCGAATCATCTTCATGTCGGGCTACGCGGAAGATGCGTTCCGCCGGAACGAGGAAAACGCCGAGAACCTGCATTTCCTTCCCAAGCCCTTCGGCCTGAAACAGCTCGTGGCCAAGGTCAAAGAGGTCTTGCAAGGCGGCGAACCGCAGCGCGGGCGTTCTACAGGGACCGACGCGGGCGCCTGACCGGGAACATCAAAAGAACACGCGAAGAAATTGTTATTTGCAGCAGTATGTTACAAACCTGCTTGTCAATAAGAACAAATCATGTACATTTCGCCTGTGGATCGGCCGAGGGCGGCCCTTCGCATTTCGTAAATGCTATGAAATAAGGGAGCGGGATATGACACAGGCGGTTCTTCGCGTCGTGGCCAAAGAGGAAAACACCGAGAAGAAGCGCGCGCTCGAAGCGGCGCTGTCCCAGATCGACCGGGCGTTCGGCAAAGGCTCCGTGATGAAGCTGGGCCAGCGCGAAAAGGCGGTCGACACCGATGTTGTGTCCACCGGTTCGCTTGGGTTGGACATTGCGCTTGGCATTGGCGGTCTGCCGCGGGGCCGGGTGATCGAAGTGTACGGACCGGAATCCTCGGGCAAAACGACGCTGGCTCTTCATGCGGTCGCTGAGATTCAGAAAAAGGGCGGTGTTGCCGCCTATGTGGACGCGGAACATGCCCTCGATCCGGGCTATGCGCGGAAATTGGGCGTCGATATCGACGAGTTGCTGATTTCCCAGCCCGACACCGGCGAGCAGGCGCTGGAAATCACCGATACGCTGGTGCGCTCGGGCGGTGTGGACATTGTGGTCATCGATTCGGTTGCCGCGCTCACGCCAAAGGCCGAGCTTGAAGGCGAAATGGGCGATCAGCTCCCGGGCTTGCAGGCGCGGCTGATGAGC
>Ga0114969_10003409_pt1 | contig 12824 bp, 9 predicted proteins | sample M_130807_MF_Meta_FD_87316 | JGI IMG/M metagenome (GOLD analysis project Ga0114969, IMG submission 87316) | Freshwater microbial communities from Lake Montjoie, Canada to study carbon cycling - M_130807_MF_MetaG | ecosystem: Environmental > Aquatic > Freshwater > Lake | place: Lake Montjoie...
CAGCAGGTCTTCGATTTTTTGGATTTGGTTTTCGACGAGCAGGCGGAGGTACCCTTGGTTCTTCAGGCTGGTGAGGATCTCGGGCCACGTGAGATTCGCGGGTTTGGTGATTTTGAAGCAGACGAGGAGCGTGCGGTCGGCGTGGGCCGCGGAGGTTTTTTCCCAGATGGATTGGGGGTTGTCGTCCTCGACCTTTTCACCGGTCGTCGGATCGAAACATTCGGCGACGTGGCTGAACCAGACTTTGAAGAAGTCGGTGAGCTCCGTCATGGTGCCGACGGTGGAGCGGGAGGTCTTGACGGTGTTGGTCTGCTCGATGGCGATCGACGGACGGATGTTTTCGATGGAATCGACTTTGGGTTTGTCGAGCAGATCGAGAAACTGGCGGGTGTAGGCCGAGAAGGTCTCGACGTAGCGACGTTGGCCTTCGGCGTGGAGGGTGTCGAAGACCAGGGATGATTTGCCCGCGCCACTCAGGCCGGTGACGGCGATGTAGCGGCCGAGGGGCACGTCGAGATCGAAGCCTTTGAGGTTATTTTGGCGGACGCCGCGCAGCCGGATGCACTCGGGCTTTGCGGTGGAGGACGAGGGAGCGGGAATTTTTTTAACCACGGATGGGCACGGATGAACACGGATCGCGAGAACGCAATCCGGTGTCGCACTCTGGTGCCGTCTGCTGACAGGACGCTTTCAGCGGCGGGCCGCTCCGAACTGAGTAAAAAGATCGAGATAGGCCGAGACTTGGCGTTGCGGGTCGAACGTGGTGCGGGCGTAGGCGCGCGCGTCGGCGGCGCGGGTGGCGCGGAGGGCGGGGGGCTCGGCGATGAGGCGAACCAAGGTGGCGCGGAAGGCGGAGCGATCGTCGCGGGGAATGGTCCAGCCGGTGCGGTCCGGTCGCCAGCATTCAGCAATGCCCTGGGCCGCATAAGCGACGCCAGCCAGACCGTGGGCCTGCGCTTCGATGAGGAAATTGGAAAGCGCTTCACTCCACGATGCGTGGACGGCGAGGTCGGCGGCCCCGTAGAGCGGCGACGGGTTGCGGTGAAAACCGAGGAAACGAACGCGGGCTTCGAGGTGAAGGCGGGCGACGAGGGCTTCGCAGGCTGGGCGTGCGGGTCCGTCGCCAGCGAGCCACAGTTGCCAATCGGTGGTGGCGGGTAGGCCGGCGACGATCTCGATGAGCTCGCGCTGGTTTTTCTCGGGGCGGAACATGGCGACGGTGAGCAGGACGGTGGTCGCCGGCGTGGCACCGTGTTGGCTGCGCAGGGTGTCACGCGACGGGGGCGACGCGTCTCCCGCGGGCGGGTCTGAGGGAAAGACGAGCGAGTTGTGAATGACGGAGATTTTTTCGGCCGGGACGCCATACTCGGCGACGAGGGTGGAGCGGGCGTCGTGGCTGTTCGCAACGATGTGGCGGACCGAGTGGAGGGAGGCGCGGAAGAGCGCGGGCAGGCGTTTTCCGGTGCGCATCGTGCCGACGACGTCGGTCGCGGGCAGTCGATTTTGCAGTCCGCCCGCGTAACTGTTCGCCATGCGGCCCAGGCAGAGAATCACGTCAAAAACGTGAGCGCGGGTGGCGCGGTACAGTCCAGGCGCGAACCAATCGAGACCGACGTCGAAAGGTTGGAGCGCGATGCGAGCGACGGCGGAGGACACCGTCGCGGACAAGGCTCCGCCGGGTCGAAACGTCAGCAGCGTCGTGGCGTGGCCCGCGGCGGCGAACGCATTGGCGAGGAGGATGGATTGGCGCTCGGTGCCACCGCTGCGGAGGTAGTCCTGGACGACGAGGATTTTCATTGCTCGGCGTGCGGACGGGACGTGAGTGTCAGCGGAAATGAATCCACGGTTAGTTCAATTGCTCGTCCACTGGGTGGTGATGGCGCTCGGCGTGACGCTGGCGACGAAGCTGGTGGACGGTATTTCCTGCGACAGTACCGCAACGTTGATCGTGGTCGTGCTATTGCTGAATTTCTTTAACGCGATCATTAAGCCGGTGCTGGTGTTGTTCACGTTGCCATTCATTGTGCTGACCTTGGGGCTGGGAGTGGTGGTGATCAATGCCTTGTTGTTTATGTTTGTCGGACGGCTGGTGGACGGGTTTCACGTCGCTGGATTTTGGCCGGCGGTGTGGGGGGCGTTGGTGGTGAGCGTGACGAATTTGATCTTGAGCCGATTTACGCGGAAAGCGGCCGTGCCGCGAAACGAGGCGCCGGCCGAGGGCGCGCCGCCCGAGGGAGCGTCGCCAGTGCGGGCCCCGCGAGTGAAGAAAAAGCCGGATGACGTGATTGATATTTGAGGGGAGGAAAATCCGTTTGACGGTGTCGCGGACCGGGGCAGGTTGGCCCCATGGCTGAAACTATCGAATACGATCTCATTGTCATTGGTGGTGGTCCTGCGGGCTATGCGGGCGCGATTCGGGCCGGGCAACTCGGCAAAAAAGTCGCGTGTATCGAGCTGGAGCGCGCGGGGGGCACGTGCCTGAACTGGGGCTGCATTCCGACGAAGGCGCTGCTGAAGAGCGCGGAGCTCTATCAGAAAATTAAGAAAGCGGAGACGTTTGGCATCACTGCCAAGGACGTCACCTTCGACTTCGCTAAAGTGATGGAACGCTCGCGCGGCGTCTCGCAGCAGATGGCCAAGGGGATCGAGTTTCTGTTCAAGAAGAACAAGGTCGACTACTATGTAGGTCGTGGGCAGGTGCCCGCAGCGGGCATGGTTGAAATCACCGAGGGCGAGCATCAAGGGAAGTTTTTCAAGGCGAAGAATATCCTCATCGCGACCGGCTGCAAAATGCGGCGCATTCCGGACCTCGCAGTCGATGGCGTGCGGGTGATGACGTCACGCGAGGCGCTGGCCAACAAGACGCTGCCGAAGTCGATTGTGATCGTCGGCGCGGGCGCGATCGGCGTGGAGTTTGCTTATTTCTACAATGCGTTTGGCTCAAAGGTGACGCTGGTCGAGATGTTGCCACAGATCTTGCCGGTTGAAGATGAAGAGGTCGCCAAGACCTTGCACCGCTCATTCGAGAAACAGGGCATCGCGATTCACACCGCGACGAAGTGCGAGAATTTCCAAGTCGGGAAGAATTCCGTGAAGCTTCACCTCGTCAAAGACGGTCAGGGCACCGCGATCGAGGCTGAGACGGTGCTCTCCGCCATTGGCGTCGTTGCGAATCTCGAGGGTGTGTTCGGGAAATCCGTGTCGGTCGAGCTCGACCGCAATTACGTGAAGGTTGGCGACGATTATCAATCGAGCGTGAAGGGTATCTACGCGGCGGGTGACATCATCGGGCCGCCATGGCTCGCGCATGTGGCGACGTTCGAGGCGGTGAGTGCCGTCAACGGGATGTTCGGCCACGGCAAGGCGAAGCGCGTGAAGAATTTTCCGGGCTGCACGTATTGTCAGCCGCAGATTGCGAGCACGGGCCTCACCGAGCAGGCGGCGAAAGAAAGGAAACTCGATTACAAAGTCGGCAAGTTTCCGTTTACCGCGTCGGGCAAGGCCGTCGCATCAGCGGAGAGCGAAGGGTTCGTGAAGGTGATCAGCGATGCAAAGACGGGCGAGATCCTCGGCGCGCACATCATCGGCGCGGAGGCCACGGAGCTCATCGCGGAATACGGTCTCGCGGTGGAACTGGAAGCGACGATTGAGGATATCCACCACACGATCCACGCGCATCCGACGTTGAGCGAAGCGGTCATGGAGGCCGCTGCGGCGACAACGGGTGAGGCGATTCACATTTGATAGCGCCGCGCAACTCAACCCGCCCTACTTCTTTTTCTGAAATGGGGCGGCAGTGCGCGTGGTAGGCAGAACGCCATCGGCGGCCATTTCCTTAAGCAGGCTCGCGAGGTAGGGGATGAGCTGTTTCTTTCGGCTCACGATGCCGGGCAAATCGAAAATCTCATCCTGCTCCACGTGCGCATAACTGATGCGCTGGATGAGCGTGGCGTCGCCTTTGACGAGCAGCAGCGAGTTTTGGGTATTGATGTCGGTGACGAGGAGGGCGGCGAAGGCCAGGCGTTCCTCGTCGCGCAGTTCGCCGAGGGCGGCGGCAATGGGTTTCGCGTGGTCCCAGAAATTTCCAAAGCCGAGTTCCTCGACTTGTGAAACGGCAAAGCGCATACCCTCTTCCTCGTAGATCTTGTAATCGGAGCGGACGATTTTCTCGGGCGGGTTGGCGAGGATGACGGAGCCGGAGTTGAAAATCTCGTCGGCCAGTTGCTTGGAGTTGACGCCGGCGATTTCGGCGAGCCACGCGAGGATAATAGCATCCTTGGACGTCGTGGTGGGCCCATTGAGGTGGAGCGTGTCCGAGATGAGGCCGGACATCATAATTCCGGCGATGTCGGGCGAGGGCTGGAGGCCTTCGCGGCGAAAGAGATCGGCGACGATGGTGCAAGTGGAACCGACCGGCTCATTGATAAAGAGGATGGGCTGCGCCGTGTTGAGGGGACCGAGGCGATGATGGTCGATGATTTCGGCGATGAGTACTTCGTCGGCACCGGGCACGGCCTGAGTGATTTCGTTGTGGTCCACGAGTATGAGGCGGGTGGCAACGGGCTTCAGGATGTCGGTCTTGGTGATGATGCCGATGAGCGCACCGTCGTCGGAGACCACGGGAATGGAGTGCGTGTTGCCGGCCGAGAATCGCTTACGGACATCGACAATCCGGACGTCGGCACCGACGGTCGGAACGTCGCGTTCGATGACGCGTTCGATGGTGGAGGCGGTGCGAACCACCCACGCGGTGGTGGCGGAATCGTAGGGGCTGACGATGACGCTGACGCCGCGGGCTTTGGCGAGTTCGAGGGTGTCGTCGTCGGGCTCGAGATTACTCGTAATGACGAGGGCGCGGATGCCGAGTTCGATGGAGCGACGTTGGATATCATGCCGATCGCCGACGATGACGATGGCTTGGTTTGCCGGGATGTTCTCCCGGACCGATACACTCCAGAACGAGGAAATATCCATCGTGCCTAGACGGATGTAGAGCTCCTCGACTTTTTTATCGCCAACGACGTGGAGCGCGCGGGCGTCCAGGGCGCGGGTGATATTGGCGAGCGAAGTATTTACCTGCCGCATAGCGCGCGGTTCACTCACGCGGGGGATGAAAATACCGCCGAGTGCCGCGAGAGAAACGACGCCGGCCACACCGGCGATGCCCTTGCGAGAGCAGGTCACGGGAAGGACGCGGACGTGGTGACGGTCGAGGAGTTCGAGGGCCTCGGCGCAGGTGGCATGTTCGGAAACGGAGAATACCTCCGTTGCCATGAGGTCACGCACGCGAGGGGAGATGTCGCTCAAGTAATAGGGCAGCGGGGTGCGGAAACGCGCGAGGATGGTATCGATCCGGACATTCGAGTTGCCGCAGCGAGCGGCGATATAGCCGCGCTCACCGCGCGCGTGTTTGAAAGCCGCATAGGCGATCGCCGAGCAGATGGCGTCCGCATCGGGATTCCTGTGACCGACGATGTAGGTCGTGGGAGTGGCGGGCGCGTGGTGGGTGGCGGGCGTCATGGAACGGTCAGGATAGAGTGGGGGACGAACTACCGAGGGGAAAGCGATAAATAAAAAACCCGGTCGCGCATGCGGCCGGGTCGAGAGGGAGGGGCTATGGGCCTGAACTCACGGTCCGCGAGCGGCGGGTGTGCCGGCGGCACGGCCCAGGATGGTGCCGGCACCGGGTCCGGTCGGCGGCGTGCCCCAAATGAAGCCGGCGGTGGGGATGGCTTGCTGGATGTTTTGCGTTTTCCGTGCGCTGAAATTCGAGGTGAACAGACCGTTGGCGGTGCTGTTCCCGGCGTTGCTGTAAAACGCCACATTGCCACCCAAGAATCCGATATATCCGCCCACATCCTTGTACGTCCCACTGGTCAGACTCCACGAGCCGTTGGTTTGCAGGCCGCGGGTCCACGCGACGGGCATGGCCGAGCCGTCACTCATTTTGATGCCGCTCGCAAACTCCCACGCGAGGGCGGAAGCGCGCACAAACGTCTGATCCAACGTGCGCTTCGTCGTGTCGGTGGTGCTAATAATGGAGACCGGGTAGGTGCCGTTGAAAAACGGATCACTTTTTGAAAAGTAAAAAGTAGCGTCGGTCAGAATGTTGTTGCGTGCGATGATACCGGGCCAGAGGTGCGATTGGGGATTCGCGGTCATCGTGGCCGGCGGAACCGCACGGGGGTCTGGGAGTCGGTCATTATTGTCACCGGCGTAGATTTGCGCGGCTTTGATGATCTCGCGCAGGTTGTTTCCGTCGACGGCACGTTGGGCCTTTTCGCGGACGGCTCCGACGGTCGGGATGATAATGGCGGCCAAGATGCCGATGATCGCAATGACGGTCAGCAACTCGATCAGCGTAAACGCTGAGGTGGACGAACGGGGTGAGATGCGCATATTTTTTTAAAAAGGTACGTAGGTGAGACGCAGAAGCGGTGCGACAGTTTCGGTGAAAAATCGTGAGTACAAGCAGATTTTCCCCGCGCAGGGCTCGACAAAACTTTTTCCGCCGCCCTAGGCTTGCGACGATGAAGATCTATCTGGATGGCAAGTTTGTCGATGACGCCGACGCAAAGGTGTCCGTGTTTGACCATGGCCTGCTTTACGGCGACGGCGTGTTTGAGGGTATCCGGCTGTATGGGAAAAACATCTTCCGACTGGATGAGCACCTTGAACGCTTGGAATACTCGGCCAAGGCAATCTTGCTGACATTACCGCTGACGCGGAAGGAGTTGGCCTGGGCGACGGCCGAAACCTGCCGCCAGAACGGGATGACGGACGGCTACATCCGTTTGGTGGTCACCCGGGGTGTCGGCGACCTCGGGCTCGCGCCTTGGTCCTGCCCGAAGCCCACGGTGTTCATCATTGCCAGTAAGATTTCCCTGTACCCGCAGGAGCATTACGTCAACGGACTCGCCATCGTCACGGTGCCGACGCGCCGCATCAATCCGGCCGCGCTGCCGCCGACGATCAAGTCGCTGAATTACATGAACAACATCCTGGGCAAGATCGAGGCACGGCAGTTTGGGGCGCTCGAGGCGATTATGCTCAACGACCAGGGCTACGTCGCGGAGTGCACTGCGGACAATGTGTTCACGATTCACAAGGGCACCATTTTCACGCCATCCGCCTCCCAGGGAGCGCTGAAAGGGATTACCCGCGGGACGATTTTCGACATCGCGCAGGAGATCGGCGTGCCGATTCAGGAGGTGAATATGACGCGGTATGATATCTGGTGCGCCGATGAGTGTTTCCTGACGGGCACGGGCGCCGAGGTCATTCCCGTCGTAAAGCTCGATGGTCGCGAAATTGGGACCGGCAAGCCGGGGCCGATTACCCAGCGCGTGCTGACCTCGTTCCGTCAACGCGTCCTCGTCGAAGGCGAGCGGATTTGACTTCGCACGATCCGGTTGTCGTCGGCCGTTTGTCGGCTGGTTTCGTGCGCTGTTTCGGTGTTTCCGGAGTGACACGATTACCCTCTTGGTGCTCAGCCTCGGGACAGTGCGTCCCAGCGCCACGGACTGCGCGCACGCACTTGCCAGCGAGAGCGGGTGTGGCATGGTGCGTGCAGAACCAATAAAAAATTTCATGGCCAACCCGCTCAAATGTGATCTCTGCGCCAAACCTGCGACGGTCCACCTTACCCAAATTGTGAGTAATAAGGTTCACAAAGTGGATTTGTGTGAGACGTGCGCACAGGCCAAAGGCGTGACCGATCCCAGCGGTTTTTCACTCGCGGATCTCTTGTTGAAGGCTTCGCTCAACCCAGATGCGTCTACGGCGGGCGTCCGTTGCGAGCAGTGCGGATTCACGCAGAGCGATTTCAAGAAGCATGGACGCTTCGGTTGCCCGACGTGCTACGAGGCCTTCAAAAGCGTGGTCGAGCCGATGCTCGACACGATGCACAAAGGGACGACGCACACGGGAAAAGTCCCGCAACGCGCCCTCGAGCGAAAATCCATTTACGACCGTCTTACGAAACTCGAGCTCGACCTGACTGAGGCGATCAAATCCGAGCGTTATGAAGATGCAGCCCGTGCCCGCGATGAAATCAGCCAAGTCAAACAAACCGTCCCGCCCAACCCGAAGTCCGCGCGTTGAACCGATGACCATTGCATCGCTCATCGACAGCCCGTCTGAGTTGACGGACGCTGCCAGCAGCAAGACGGCGATTGTGCTGATGACGCGGATACGCCTCGCTCGCAATCTCTCCGGTACGGCTTTTCCTGGCTGGGCCAAGCCCGCGCAACGCGAGGAGGTTTTGCGAATTTGTCGCGAGGCCGTTGCGGCGACTTCGCCGATGAAGCGCTCGCTCAATATCACGGTGGGCGAGCTCAGCGACCTCGAGAAACAGATCCTCGTCGAGCGCCACCTGATCAGCCGCGAACTCAGCGGTGCCAAGGGCGGCGCGGGCGTCGTGATCAGCAAGGACCAAGCGTTTTCAGTGATGGTTAACGAAGAGGACCACCTGAGGATCCAAGTGCTTCGCTCCGGCTTCCAACTGAAGAAAGCTTGGAACGCGATCACGGAACTGGATTCGGCACTGGAGGATCATCTCGATTACGCGTTCACGCCGACCTTGGGCTACCTCACGGCCTGCCCGACGAATCTCGGCACGGCGATGCGCGCTTCGGCGATGATGCATCTGCCGGCACTCGTCATCTCAAACCAGATGGAAAAAGTGGTCCGCGCCGTGAACCAACTCGGTATGGTGGTGCGCGGCCTTTTTGGGGAAGGATCCGACGCCAGTGGTAGCATTTTCCAGATTTCCAACCAGACGACACTCGGCGAGTCCGAAGGGGAAATTATCAAGCGACTCCACACGGTGTTGCAGTCGATCATCGAACATGAGCTCAACGCCCGTGAAAAACTCCTCGAGGCGGACGCGGGAAAACTTTTCGACAAAGTCGGCCGGGCCTTTGGCATTCTGCAAAACTCGCATCTCTTGAGCTCGGGGGAAGCGATGAATCTCCTGTCGCTGATCCGCTTGGGCATCGACCTTGCGGTGTTTCCCGACGCGAGCCGCAGCGTGATTGACCGCTTGTTCATCGAAGCTCAACCCGGCCATCTGCAACACGCGCAAAAAGGTGAGTTCGATCCGGCCCAGCGTGATTTGTTGCGCGCGACGCGACTGCGGTCCGAGTTTGCCCATTTCGTGCACCCGAATTTTTCCTTCACTACCAACGGTAAAAACTAAATCGCCCTCAGACCCCCCGCATATGTCCCAGGAACCGATGAATAACTTCACGCCGCGAGCTCAACAGGTGCTCGCGCTCGCCCGCAAGGAAGCCGACCGCTTCCACCACAACTACGTCGGCACCGAGCACATTTTGCTTGGGCTGATCAAGCTGGGCCAGGGCGTCGCCGTGAGCGTTCTCCAGAAAATGGGGCTCGATCTCGAGACCGTTCGCAATGCCGTGGAGAAACAAGTCGGGACCGGCCAAGAAACGAAGACCCAGAGCAGCATTCCTTACACGCCGCGCGTGAAGAAAGTCCTCGCGCTCGCCGGGAAGGAAGCGAAGACCCTCAACCATTCTTATGTCGGCACGGAGCACATTCTGCTGGGGCTCCTCCGCGAAGGCGAGGGCGTCGCCGCCCGCGTCCTCAAATCCCTCGACATCGACATCGAGCGCACTCGCAACGAAATCCTCCGCGAGCTCGATCCCCAATTTTCGGGCAGCCAAGGGGCCGACGGTCCCGCTGAGGAAGCCGTCGCCGGAAGTCCGCAACGCCCGGCTGGCCAGGCCGAGGACAAAAAGGAAGTGAAGACCCCAGCCTTGAAGGCGTTCGGTCGTGATCTCACCGAACTTGCGCGCAAGGGCGAGCTGGACCCAGTCATCGGACGTAAGAACGAGATTCGTCGCGTCATCCAGATCCTTTGCCGTCGCACCAAGAACAATCCCGTCCTCATCGGCGAAGCGGGCGTCGGCAAGACCGCGTTGGTTGAGGGACTCGCGCAGGAAATCGTGAGCGGCAACGTCCCGGAAATTCTCGCCGAGAAAAAGGTCATCACCCTCGATCTCGCCCTGATGGTCGCCGGGACCAAATACCGCGGCCAGTTTGAAGAGCGCATCAAGGCCGTCATGGACGAGATCAAGCGCGCGAAGAACATCATCCTCTTCATTGACGAGCTCCACACCATCGTCGGCGCCGGTGCCGCCGAGGGGGCCATGGACGCCTCCAATATTTTCAAGCCCGCGCTTTCGCGGGGTGAGTTGCAGTGTGTCGGCGCGACTACGCTCAACGAATACCGGAAATACATCGAGAAGGACTCGGCTCTCGACCGCCGTTTTCAGTCCGTGAAGGTGGAAGCTCCCTCGGTGGACGACACCATTCTCATCCTCAAGGGCATCCGTTCGAAATATGAGGATCACCATAAGGCGACCTTTAGCGATCTGTCACTCGAAGCAGCGGCCAAGCTCTCGGACCGCTATATCACCGGGCGTTTTCTCCCTGACAAAGCGATCGATGTTATGGACGAGGCCGGTTCCCGGGCGCGCATCGGGGCGCTCGTCCGACCGCCGGATGTGGAAAACCTCACGAAGGATATTGAGGGGATCTGCGTACAAAAGGAAAAGGCCATTGCCGAACAGCACTTCGAAGAGGCCGCAAAGTTCCGCGACCAAGAGAAGCAGCTGCGCGCGAAGCAGGAAGACATTATCGGACAGTGGAAGAAAACCCGCGATGAGAAGCGGATCGCCATTGACGAAGACCTCATGATGCAGGTCGTCGCCGACTGGACGGGCATCCCGCTCTCGCGGATGGAGAAGAAGGAAAATGAGAAGCTGCTAGCGATGGAGTTTGAACTCCAGAAGGCCGTGATCGGACAGGACATCGCGTCCGTGTCCGTGGCTCGTGCGCTGCGTCGTTCGCGTGCGGATCTCAAGGATCCCCGTCGGCCGATCGGGTCGTTCCTGTTTGTCGGGCCGACCGGCGTGGGTAAGACGATGCTCGCCAAGCAACTCGCGCTGCAAATGTTCGGAAACCAGGATGCGCTCATCCAGATCGACATGAGCGAATACATGGAGAAATTTGCGGTCTCGCGACTCGTGGGTTCGCCTCCGGGCTATGTGGGTTACGAGGAAGGCGGCCAGTTGACTGAGGCCGTGCGCCGCAAGCCGTATGCCGTGATCCTTTTTGACGAAATCGAAAAGGCCCACCCGGATGCGTTGCAACTGCTGCTCCAGATCATGGAGGACGGACGGCTGACCGACTCGCTCGGCCGCGTGGTCGATTTCCGTAATACGATTATCATCATGACGTCCAACGTCGGTGCGCAGCTGCTCCAACGGCAGACGTCGATGGGGTTTGCGGCCGCGGGGTCGAGTTTCAACGACGCCGAGAAGATGCGCGAGAAAGTGCTCGAAGAAGCGAAGCGCGTGTTTAAGCCCGAGTTCCTCAATCGTATTTCGGATATCATTTTCTTCCGACCACTGGAAAAGGCGGACCTGATCAAGATCGTCGAACTGGAGACGGCGCGATTTGCGAAGCGTCTGACCGATCGGAAAATCGCGCTGGAGTTTACCCAAGGTGCGAAAGACCTCCTGATTGAAAAAGGCTACGACGAGAAATACGGCGCGCGGCCGCTCCGCCGGGCCGTCGAACACTACCTCGAAGATCCTCTGGCTGAAGCGCTCCTTCGCGGTGAAGTGAAGGACGGCGAGGCCTGCCTCGTCGACCGCGACGGCGAGAAACTGATTTTCAAACAAAAGACGCCTACTGCCGATACGGGCGTGGCACCCTAAAAAAGCGGCCCACCGCCGCCTAACGAAAACCCCGGCCCCGAATAAAACGGTCCGGGGTTTTTTATTCCCACCGGGGGCGCGGTGATCACCATGCGCGGATCGTGCTGATCCGGCCCGATGTGAAACCTACGCCAACCTCGCGCTCGCCATCGCCGTCGTGTTTGCCGAGCACAGGGTGCGCTTGCAATGTAACCGGCGGAGGCCGCGCGTGCCGTAGAACGGGCGCGTCGCGCTTTGCAGGTCGGAACCTGACCGCCAGTGGGGAAAAGAACTACCGAGCCTCCCCCAGGAGATCTAGGTGGCGAAGTGATCCGCCTTCTGCGCGGGTGCGCCGATCAGATTTCTGGGAGCGGTAGCGGCTTCAGCGAGTCCGCTTCGCTCAATGAAAAATCATCAAACTCGGCCCAGTCACCGCTCATTTGGTTTTGCAGATGCACGCCGATGCCGACCCAAGCGGCCCCTGGGGGAGCGAGCCCCCCTTGTTGCAATTGAATCCAATCGGGCCAAAAACCATCAGGCAAGCGGGCGGCCATGGATTTCCCGAGATGTCGGCCCTGCGCGTCGAGCCAGCCGAAGGTCAGGAAAACGGCATTGCTCGACGCGACGTGGCCCCGGGCGCGGACCGATGCAACATAGAGCTGACCGGATTTCGCGGGGATCCATTGGAACACGGTGGTGTTCACGGCCCCGCTAATGCGCAAACCGGCCGCGCCGCTCCGGGCCGCGGCGCTGGTCACCTCGCCGACGTGCGTTTGCGTCGGCTCGATCTGACTTTGCCAGGCCCCGGGCAAAGCGATCCCATAGGGCAGTCCGGCGATTTTCCGCCCCGCCCCGACCGGACCCTCCAGCCCGCCATCGGTGAGCCGTTCAGTCATCGCGCCCGCCGCCGCCGCCCGCGCAAACGCCAGACCGTCGGCCACGCCCATTTCCGGGCGACCGCGGATGGTGGCGGCCAGCCGATCGGCCGCCGCGTGCGGCGTATCCGCTAAAACAGCACTGAGGGCCGCCACCGCGGCAACCGTCGGATCGTTGCGCAGAAAGTCGTCGTAGAGAATGCTCGAGAACGCCAAGGGCTGC
>Ga0114969_10003412_pt1 | contig 12818 bp, 20 predicted proteins | sample M_130807_MF_Meta_FD_87316 | JGI IMG/M metagenome (GOLD analysis project Ga0114969, IMG submission 87316) | Freshwater microbial communities from Lake Montjoie, Canada to study carbon cycling - M_130807_MF_MetaG | ecosystem: Environmental > Aquatic > Freshwater > Lake | place: Lake Montjoie...
ATCAACCCAATTGTAGAAGACGACATGCGAGTTGCAGATCTAGTTAACGACTATGGCTGGGATATTGCCAAAGCAAAGCCAGAGGTACGCAGGTTGCTACAAGATCTTGGGGTAGGTGCTCGCAAAATATTTGGTGAAAACTTTTGGGTTAAGCAAGCCCTAGGTTCACATAGGCCGTGGGACAACGTAGTTGTTACAGATGTTCGTTTTACAAATGAGGCCGACTATATAAAGGGGTTCCCAGAAGCACAGTTGTGGCGTATAAAGCGTTTTGGGGTAGGTGCTGTAAATAGCCATGTATCAGAGCATGATATGGACGGATACCCCGTAGATCAAATCTTTACTAACAACAGCACCTTAGAAGACCTAAAACTTTTAGTTAAGACAAGGATGATGGCACTAGTATGAGTTTTACAGGAACACTTTTACCGTATCAGGTTGACGCCGTAGAGGCAATGGTAAGCCGCAAGAAGATGCTTGTGGCCTACGACCTTGGCTTGGGTAAAACTGTTCTTACTATTGCAGCATTAGAAGAGCTTAATCTTGAAGAGCCTGGTATTGTTATCTGTCTATCAAGCCTTAAATATCAATGGGCGGAACAGATTAGGAAATTTACAGATGCTGGAAACCCTTTGGTCATTGATGGCACGCCGAAGCAAAGAGCCCTCCAATACGAACAAGCGCTCACTGGAGAATACACTCATATCATTATCAACTATGAGCAAGTTGTTAATGACTGGGAGCAAGTACGATGTCTCCCACAAGGATTCATTGTATGCGATGAAGCAACGGCAATCAAATCTTTCAGATCAAAACGATCCAAACAAGTAAAGAAGTTAGAAAGCAAAGTTAAGTTTGCACTCACCGGTACGCCAATTGAAAACGGTAAACCGGAAGAACTGTATAGTATTATGCAGTTTATTGATCCTAAGATCTTAGGGCGTTTTGATTTATTTGATCAAACCTTTATTGTACGCAACCGCTTTGGTGGTGTAGAACGGTACCGTAATATACCTACGTTAAGCAAGACACTTAGTACTGCGACAGTACGTAAACGCCAACAAGATCCTGATGTGGCTCCGTACTTGCCTACTACTATATTTGCTGAGCCTATACTTGTATCTTTTGATAAGGCAGGGGCAAACCTTTATAAGCAGATTGCTCGTGAAATTCTAAATGATTTAGATGACGCTTTAGATAGCTATGGAAGTTCCTTTGATATATTTTCACACTACTCTGGTGAGCATCAGGATGAGGCTGCCAATGCTCTTAAGGGCAAGATTATGTCTAAATTAACTGCCCTACGTATGCTTTGCGATACCCCCGCTTTGTTATCAAATTCGGCTGGTAAATACCGTAAAGATAAGGATAGTGGCTCTAAGTATGTAAATGATCTTGACGAAAGTGGGGCACTTGCTCTTTTAAAATCCTCACCTAAGCTGTCTGCTCTTAATAATTATGTAGGAGAGTTCTTAGATAGTTATGACGGAAATAAGTTAGTTATCTTTACTAGTTATGTACATATGGTAAAGATTCTAGCAAAAGATCTTGAAAAGTATTCGCCTCAAATTTACACAGGAGAACTAAATGCTAAAGATAAAGAGACTGCGAAGGTTACTTTCCAAACTGATCCAAGTTGTCGTATTCTTATTAGTTCTGACGCCGGTGGGTATGGTGTGGATTTGCCTCAGGCTAATCTACTCATTAATTACGACCTTCCGTGGAATGCCGGCCTGGCGCTACAACGCAATGGCCGTATACGAAGAGCCTCTAGTACTTGGCCTTCAATTGTTATTCAAGACTTCTTAATGGAGGGGTCCATCGAGGAGCGTCAGCATTCTATGCTCGTACAAAAAATGGCTGTAGCAAATGCAGTATTAGATGGTGAGGGTATAAATGATGCTGGAGGAGTTACTTTGACTGCGGGCACACTTAGGGCTTTTTTAACGTCAATTTCGGTCTAATATATACTTACTATGCCAAATGCACCTAAGACACCCACACGTACTATACGTGTATCCACTGAACTTTGGACTGCCGTAAAGGACAAAGCCGCTATTGAAGAACGTACCGTTACGGACGTTATTATTCAGGCTTTAAAGGCATATATCACGGATTTGCATTCTCCGGAGTTATAGTATATAATATTTATATAGGGGGGTAAAGATGCCAAAAGTTGTGCACAAAGAGTTACCAAAGACTGAAGACCAATTTCTTTCTAAAGTTCGAGAGTTCCTTGGTCTGCGTAGTCGTGTAGAAGACCTAACCGCACAGAGAGATGCGCTTAAGTCAGAGCTTTCAGATATTGTAGATACAGACGGTGAGCCGGATGAAAAGGGAAGCCTGTACGTTCAGCTTCCAGAAGAAATTGATGGGTACACCGCTTTAAAGCGTCAGCGCAAAGTGTCCCAGTCTCTTGACTCAGAAGTCGCTGAGAAGCTTCTTAAAGAAAAGAATCTTTTTGATCGCTGTTATGTAATGGAGCCAGTACTTAAAGAAGACGAGGTTATGGCCTGTCTTTACGACGGTTTGCTTTCTGAAGAAGAAATTGATATAATGTTTCCTAAGAGAGTTTCATTTGCGTTTGTTCCAGTAAAGGCGTAGCAATGTCAGATAAGGTCGAAGACTTCTTTGGGGCTTTGGATGATTACTATCCAGGCTCTAAAAGAAAACGTCGTCCTATTGATCCAATTGTTTCTGATAAGAAAAAGAAGAAGTCCGAAGAAGATTCCTGGGATGCAAATCCTCAGGTAAAAACCTTACCTAACGGTAAGACAGTAGAATTGTTTAGTGCAGGGTCATTGTGCCAAGCACTAGGCAGACCGATAGTAACTCTAAGATTGTGGGAACGTAAAGGTTATATACCACGTGCACCTTACAGACTACGATCAATGGTTATAGACGGAGTAAAGAAGCCAGGTTGGCGTATGTACTCTCGGGCTATGATTGAGACTACTATCAAAAGTTTCGAGTCTAGGAAGCTTATAGATGCTCCCCGGATTGATTGGAATAGGCATACAGAACTATCATTTGAACTAATGGAGGCCTGGAAAGTTATTCACGATCAAGAAACTGCGTAATCAACCTAGCGTAAAAGCTCACCCGAGCTTAGCTATCAACCCACAACCGAAAGGACGCCATGAGCGCCGCATCACTAAAGCTAAAGAAAGAAACACCTAACGTAGATTCATATGGATCTGCTGACATTGACGAAGATCTGTTTGAAGTTGAAGACGAGAATGAAACACCTGCTCGTTCATCTTCAGTACAATCAGGCTGGGCTGCTGCTAAGAAAGTAGCAAGCTCCCAAACTAAGTCTTTCACAACTGATTTCAAGTTTGATGAGGACGTACAACTTATTAAATTCATCTCTGATGAACCAATGGCTTTCATGCAGCACTGGGTTAACCGCCCAGGCAAGAAGTCATTCATCAGTACCGGTGAGGATGATCCACTACTAAAGGTCGGTAGCATTCCTTCTCCTAAGTTTGCATTTACTGTATTGAACATCTCTGATGAAGAACCAGAAGTTCAATTGATGACTGTTGGGGTACGCCTATGCGGTCAGCTTGAGAAGCTTGCTTCAAATCCGAAGACAGGCCCTCTCAACCGTGCTGATCTTTATTGGGCGGTAAGCAAGTCTGGTCAAGGCACTAAGACTTCTTACTCTGTCGTTCCTGTTAAAGAACGCGACCTTGCAGAGGAATGGGAACTAGATCCCGTTGCTGTTGCTGAGTTAGTCAAAACCGCTAAGCCATTAGGGTCTGAAGCTCTCCAGACCTCAACTAAAGCTGAGTTGGCAGAGATTGCTCGTGAAATTGCAGCAAGCAACTAAGTAACACCAAACTGCTGGGGGGGCCTGGTTTTTGACCTCCTTTCTACGGGTCCCCCTAGCATTACTTAAGGAGAGCAATGAATATTATTACGACAGCAGAACAGCTTGCTGAGTTTGTTTCCGCCTACAATAAAGTAGATGCATTTGTCTACGACGTAGAAACTGTTGGTGCCCATAGAGGCGACCCACGACAGAACATTGTTACGTGGATTGCTTTTGCTACCCACGACCGTGTAGATGTTATTCCTATGGGTCACCCAAACGGAGATTATATCCGTACAGATTTTCCTTTGCTTCCTTCAGCACAAGACAGAATTATTAAAGGCCTTGCTATTCGTTCCTCTGATTACAGCAAGGATGAGCGTAAAGCCACTAAAGTATTTACAGATCCACCAGAGCAACTCACTGCCGGTGAAGTATTCAAAGCGCTTAAACCTTTGTTTAGAAGTGACAAGTTAAAGATCGGACACAACCTAAAGTTCGATCTGCAGAGTGTTACCAAGTACCTTGGTGCCCTGCCAGCGCAGCCATATGCATGTACCCTCAATGCTGCGTTTATTATTAATAGTCAGAACCGTCTTAACTTAGGTCTTGATGACTGCTTAAAGCGTGAGTTCGGGTACGAGATGGTTAAGGGTGTTGGTAAAGAAGTAGAGGTCTACAGCTTTGATGAGGTTGCTGCCTATGCTGCTTTAGATGCTGAGTGGACTTGGAAACTGTGGCAGAAGTATTCTGAGGATCTTGATCGTGACAACCTTCGTGGACTTTTTCGCTTAGAGATGGACGTGCTTGAGGTTATCTCCAACATGGAGTTACACGGAGCAAACATTGATGTAGATCAACTCAGTAAGCTAAAGACTGAACTAGAGGTTCAGTTAGAGACTACTAAAGCAACTATCTACCGGTTAGCTGGTAAAGCTTTCAACATTAATAGCATACCTGAAAAGCAGAAACTAGTATTTGGTTCAAAAGCAGATGGCGGTCGTGGGTTAAAACCTAAGGGGCGTAACGCTTTAACTCCAAAAGGTAAGGCTAACGAAGAAACAGGAAACGACCTTACTATCACAGACTACTCTGTGTCAGAGCCTGCCTTAAAGATCTTTCAGGGTAAGGATGCTTTTGTTGATGCCTTGCTTAACTACGCGGATCTTAATAAGCTTTTAACTACATATGTAATTCCGTATTTAGGTGGGGATATTACACGCACAACTTCTGGTAAGTCTAAGATTGTGGCTAAAAAGAGTCTCCTTGTAAAGGGTAAGATCCACACAGACTTTATCCAGTACGGTGCTGAGACTGGCCGGTTTGCTTCCCGCAACCCTAATCTTCAAAACATTCCTAACTCTAAGAGCATAAACGGTAAAGCTATTCGTAACCTATTTGTTGCACCAGAGGGCTACAAGATGATCGTAGCCGACTACTCTCAGATTGAACCTCGTGTTACCGCTTCCTTTAGTGGTGATCGCCTTATGTGTGAAGGTTACTTGAACGGTGAAGACGTCTATGTAACTATGGGTAAACTTCTTGGTATTGACGACCGCCCTAAGTGTAAGACTCTGTTCTTAGCGGTTATGTATGGTGTTGGACCGGATAAGGTAGCAGCCGATATCGGTTGTTCAGTTACTGAGGCTAGAGATCTTTTAGATCAGTTTGCTGCTAAGTTTCCTACAGTAATGCGCTATAAGAAGCAGGTCATTAGCGATGCTCGCCGTCGTGGTCCTGTACCTCATGCTTTGACCTACTTAAAGCGTCGCCGGTACTTACCTAACCTTCGCTCCAATGTGATGTGGGAACGTGCTCAGGCAGAGCGCCAGGCCTTTAATACGGTTATCCAGGGGTCTTCAGCAGATCTTATAAAACTTGCTATGATTAGGGCACATAACTTAATACCTGATAAAGCAAGCTTAATTCTTACTATTCACGATGAACTTGTAACTGTTACTCCAGAAAACCTAGTAGAGGAAACAGAGGCAGCAATTCGTGAAGCTATGGAAGGCATAAATGCTCTCAGCATACCGTTGTTGGCAGAAGTAACTATTGCTAATAGATGGGGAGATGCAAAATAATGTTTGGTAAAAAAAGAAATAAGGAATGGAAGCTTCATCGCATGCTAACAATTCCGCTTCCTGTTTTAATCAGGCAGGTAATCTATGATTCAATGCTAGAACCTGCAGAAGACATTGCTGAAGCTTTAGGGCTTCCACCAATTTCTGACGAAGTTGCAGAGATGGAAGAGCGTGCAAGCCAAGATAGATTAGAATATTTTTCTCACCTATTACCTTTTATTGACTCTCATGCAGATATCGCTGCAAAGATTGCAGCAGCGGCCTACGTATTATCTGATGAGGTTGACACAGAAGAGAAGTTAAACAGTATAGATATAGAAGACATGACTAAGTTATTCAGATTAGTCTCTTTATCCTCGTCAGTTTCTTGTATCTCTACGCTATACAGTTTAGACCTTATACATTCGAATGGAGCAAAACATGGCAAATAATGACTGGTGGGCAAATAAACTAGGAGGAAAAGGACTATCTAGTCCCACGCCCCCCACAGGACCCGCTCCAAGTCAACCGTATGTTCCTCCTGCACAACAGCCAAACGTGCAGGTTAACTACGATCCAGACAACGATCAGCTAGTAACTAAGGCTCGTACATCTCGTATGAGCGATCGTTGCCCTGAGTGCAATAGCGGAAATTATTTTGCCCCACAGGGCACACAACGTATGCGTTGTTATGACTGCGGATACCCAATTACCCAAAGTGGGTCAGGATCAATTAGCACCGGAAGCAGTAGTAGCGGACCTACTCAAGCAGCAAAACAAATGGGACAAAGTGGCGGGTTTAATCCAGGAACAATCGTAGATAGGATCGGGTAATGGGAGTTATTAATTCAGAAGCACTAAAGGTTGTAGCAAACATCAATAAGAAGGTCGGTGCCGGTACAGTAGTACTGGCTAGTCAAGTACGCCTACCAGAACGCATTACTACCGGATCACTTACCTTAGACGTTGTCCTTGGTGGTGGATGGCCCATGAATCACTGGGTTGAGTTAGTTGGTGAAGCTTCTCATGGAAAGACTGCACTTGCACTACGTACTATTGGTGCTAATCAAAAACTTAATCCAAACTTTACCGCTGTTTGGATTGCTGCTGAGGCGTTCGATGCTCAGTATGCAACATTATGCGGGGTGGATACAGAGCGTGTCCTCTTAGTAGAGACTAACAGTATGGAGGACGCCTTTGATGCGGTTATTCAGTTCATGGAAAGTAAAGCTGTGGATATGGTTGTTGTTGATAGCCTTCCTGCCCTCGTACCTAGCGCAGAAGATGAGAAACATATGGAGGAATTCACCGTTGGACGAGGAGCTTTAATAACAAATAAGTTCTTCCGCAAGGTGGCTTCCGCTACAAAACGAGACTTAGTAGACGCAGAGCGTCCTGTACTAGGCATGATGATTAATCAGTATAGAATGAAAATCGGAGTTATGCATGGAGATCCACGTACCACCCCAGGTGGTCTTGGAAAAGACTACGCCTATAGTATACGAGCAGAAGTCAAGCGTGATGACTGGTTGGAGGTTGGAACTGGCCAGGATAAGCGCCGGATTGGACAGACTATCCGGGTTAGAACTATTAAGAACAAGACCTTCCCACCGCAACAGACAGCGTATCTAGACTTCTACTTCGCAGAAGGTGGGCCAATTGATGCAGGCAGTTATGACACCGGTAAGGAGATTGTTGCCCTAGGTATCCTAAATGGCATCATTGACCGCCGTGGTGGCTGGATGTACTACGGTGATCGTAAGTGGCAGGGCGCCCAAGCGTTGATCGAATCCCTCCGCGAGGAGGTAGACTTAGCTAGTGAGATTAGCATAGCCGTAATGGACACGCTAAGATCTAATCCGATCTTGATGCTTAACGAAGCTGACAGTGAAGAGTGAAGGACAAAAGCAATCTCTTAAGCACGAAAAGCGCTTAGAGAAGATTGTAGGCGGCCAGCGCAGCGCTGCCTCCGGTGCATTTTGGTCTCGTAAGGGGGACGTCAGAAGTGACGACCTCCTTATCGAGCACAAATGGACAGGAAAGAAACAAGTTACTATTAAGTCTGATGTACTTAAGAAGATAACTACAGAAGCTATCTTAGATAGCAGAATGCCGGTGCTTGGGCTACACCTAGATGGTGAGAACTACGTTGTTCTATGTGAGGAGGATTTCTTTGAGTTACGCAACTCAGTAAAAGGTGATTAGTGCGTTATAGTGATGATCCGTCATGGACATGGCGGTATGAGGCTAAGTGTCGGGGCGAAGACACAGAGTTATTTTTTCCACCCCGTGATAAGGCTTTATACAAACCTATAGCAGATAAAGCCAAGGCAATTTGTTTAGGTAAAGATGGTAGACCATCTTGCCCAGTTAGACAAGAGTGCCTCAAAGAGGCTATAATGAATGAAGAGCAGCATGGAATATTTGGTGGGATGTCTCACAGAGAACGCAACGCGGTCTCACGTAATCTTATTAAACAAAATATTACTTTAGACGAGTGGCTAAAGAAAGAGGGCGGAAAGTATGGGAAAACCAAGAACAATAGCGAGTAAAGACTTAAAAGCTTTTCTTGAAGCAAACAAGCGCACTACCAGACTTATGGGTTCTATTGAACGCCACGTTATCTCTAAGCCTTTTGACTCACGTAACATGCAGGTTATCCACCCTTCTGACATTATTAAATCAGAGTGGTGCGCTTTAGCGCAGTATCATTCTTTACTCGGTAACCATAAAGAAGTAAGAGATAAGCCCGGTTTACGTATGGCCTCTATTTTTGCAGAAGGTCACGTTATCCATGCTAAGTGGCAACAGTGGCTACAGGAAATGGGTGTGCTCTATGGTTATTGGCAGAAGGGCAAGAAAAGAGTTGGACCACTTCTCTCTTCTGAAGTTTCAAAGACTCATACCTATGCAGAGTTCCCCTTAACTAGCGCTAAGCATATGATGGCCGGACATACCGATGGTTGGGTAAAAGGCCTAGGGGAAGACTTCCTTATTGAGATCAAGTCGATTGGTTCTGGAACCCTTCGTTATGAAGCACCAGCAATCCTTGCTCAAGCTGAAGGTGACATAGAAAAAGCCTGGAAGAATATTAAGATGCCTTTTCGTGCTCACCAGTTACAGGGACAGGTTTATCTACACCTTTGCCACCTAATGGTTAAGGAGGGCATACTAGAGTCTGCCCCTAATGAGATTGTTTTTATCTATGAGCTTAAAGCTAACCAAGACTATAAAGAGTTTGTAGTTCAGTACTCTCCCGAATTTACTACTGATATTTTTGAGAAAGCCCGAGATGTAGCCTGGGCTGTAGAAAATCTACGCCCACCTGTTTGCTCAACTAATCCAGAGAAGGGATGTAAACGCTGTGAGCCTTTCCATATCCAAGAAAGCAATTGATACTATTACGGAGTTAGGATTCCCCCTGACACCGAAGCCTAAATACGATATACCCGGCTTACCTCGAGATATCACAGAGCTTGATGATGAAGGTCTTATGGATCTATTCGTACAGTTCACGCAGTGGAACGATCACTTAGCTGGAGCACATGCTATTGCTATCATCAATGAGAGGGAATCTCAAAGGGCATTAGATAACGCTGAAGATGCAGCTATGATGGCTAACTGGACTGGTGCAAAGGGCGGGGATAAGATTACTATTATCAAAGCCATTATCGGTGCTAGCCAGTCTATTCAAGATCTTAAACAGGATGCGGATATTAAATATGCTTTCCGTAAGCTTATTGAGACAAAGACTCAGTGTGTAGAGCGTGACTCTCAACTAGTCTCTCGTGAGTTAACACGCCGCACCTCAGATGGAGGCGGTATGCGTTCTAGGACAAGAAAATTTAACACATGACATACGAACAGCTCTCTTTATTTACAGATGAAGAGTTGGGAGTAAAAGTTATTACAAAGACTCTTGCTATGCATGATAAAGATCTTCGTGAGCAAATTGCCTTAGAAGTTCAGCAAAGACATGATGATAATTCAAGTTTTGATAAAAAGTGGACTAACCACCATGGATTAGATAGATGTGATTGTGAAGAACTAGTAGCTTTTATTAGGAGTAAAAATGAGTAAACGCCAAGATAAGATTGCACTTCGCAAATCTGAGCAAGAAGCCTTTCTTAAAGATCGGGAAAAGTTTAATATGTCTAGGTTTATACAGGCATTTGAACTAGGGAAGCAACTCTTTGAACAAAACAAAGACACCTTAACAGAATCTGAGGTTGCTACCCTAGAGAAGCAAATGCAAGAGAACCAAAACATAGTTGATGCGTATTTAGCCAAGGAGGGTTTAGATGCCAAGTCAGAGCAGGAAGCATAGAGGTTACCGCTCTCAGAAAGTAGTAGCCAACTACTTAGCAGAGCACGGTTTTCCCTTTGCTGAATCCACCGGTGCGGGTCGTCCTGGTACAGATATTACAGGCACAATCGGAATTGACTGGGAAGTTAAGGCACGCAAGGATTTCAGCCCTAGTACGGTTATTAAGCAGTTAAAAGATCGCTCTAATGGAAAAGACTTACCTGTTGCTGTACTCCGCTTAAACGGGCAAGGAGAGGCTTCTATTGGGGAGTGGGTGACCCTCCTTAGGTTAGAAGATTTTGTAAAGCTACTTAAGGATGCGGGATACGGCGATACACCTTAGAATAGTCTTTAGGTAGGCGACTAAAATTCGAACCTAAAGGACTATAACTCGTGACTGAAACTCCAGAAGAAAACATCCTCCGGGCAGGTGCCGGCTCAAATGCGCAATCATTAGGGTCTGCTATTGCCCATGCTTTATACGAATCACCGCAGGTGAAGTTGAGGGCCGTAGGCGCCTCAGCAGTAAACCAGGCAGTAAAGGCAATCGCTATCGCTAGTGGCTATGTAGCCCCTAGAGGAATGCGATTAGCTACTATCCCTGGGTTCACTACAGTGGACTCTCGAGATGGAAAAATCTCAGCAATAGTATTTACAATTTTCTCTATTTGATATACTCTTAGACCAAGAGCTCTCTAACAGTTAGGTACCAACATGGCAAAGTCCGATGTAGATGTGGCAGCAGCCGCAGGAAATACACAGGGTCGTTCTACTATGGGTAAAGAAGGCGTGAAGTTTTCTTCACCGTCTGCTTCACCAGCATCAGGAACATTAGTAGGAAAGAAAAACACAGCAGCTGGTGACCCAACAGCTTCTGGTACAAAATCAAATCGTGTAAACGTACCAAAGACTCCAGCAATGGAGCGTAACGGTGCAGCACAAACGATTAAGGGTAACTACATGAAGCAGACAGATCCAGCAGCAGGAGCAACACAGGCTAATGGCCGAATTGTTTCGCCTTCTGTAATTCGCAGCACACAAAGCTTCGATCAAGGAATTGGCACTTCATACTAAAATAGTGTATAATAAGTAATAGGGCCTGAGTAAACCTCGGGCCCTATTTAAAATTAGGAGGCGCAATGTTAACAGAACTATACGAAAAAGCAAAACTAGAAGTAGCAGCTAATCGCTGTGTTGTAGCACAATGGGGCAACACCTTTATTGGTGAAGAAAAAGACGCTTTTACCGCGTCTATATCAGACGATGACTTCTCAAACAAAAACTTATTTTTACTGTACAAAGAGGCCGGGGCCACCTTTAGTATTACTACTCTTCGTGCTCATAGAATTGGAGAGTGCGGATGTCGTTAAATGATGCGTATAATGATGCCAAAACAGATGCAGTAGCATCCAATGGTATTAACTCAATTGAACGCCTTCTTAAATCAAACGGGCTCACTCCTGAAGATGTAGGCAAGATCAGTAAAGTTAGCCTATCTAATAACCCTGATGATACTAAAATCATCCTCTCTCCTAAATGGAGTGAAGGACCTGCGTGGCAACCTGTACAACAGGCTGCACCCACAGTAGTTACACCTAAAGTGCGCACCCCGTCTTTAATCAGTAGTGACTGGAAAGTTGCTGTAGCATTGCCTGATCCACAAATTGGATACCGTAAGTATGAAGATGGGACTTTAGATCCTTTCCACGATGAGGACGCCATGGATGTGGCACTTCAGATTGTTGGACTAGATCACGGGCACCCCTTGGCTCAAGTTATCAATCTTGGTGACTTTTTAGATCTTCCTATGTACGGCACGTATGAACAGGAGACTAACTTTGCTCATACTGCTCAGCTTGCTATTAATCGTGGTCATCGTTTCCTTGCTGAACAACGTGCTAACGCCGGGACTGATGCACGGATCATCCTTCTTGAGGGCAATCATGATAAGCGCCTCACTCGTTTTATTAATAACAATGCTGCTGCCGCTTACGGCATTAAGGTAGCAAACACACCAGATTCGTGGCCTGTTCTTAGCCTACAGAATCTATTACGTTGTGATGAGTTAGGTGTCGAGTTTATTGACGGCTATCCTGCTGCAGCACACTGGATTAATAAGCGTCTTCGTGCTATGCATGGTGATCGTGCCAATGCTAGTGGCTCAACCGCTGCTCAATATACAAACTCAAATCCTAATATTTCTACAATCTTTGGCCATACTCATCGTATGGAACAGCAAAGTAAGACTATCTTTGACCGCGACCAAGCAATTAAGTCAGTTGCCTTTAGTCCTGGCTGCCTCTGCAGAGTAGACGGCGCTGTACCATCCGTCAAGGGCGGGGTTGATGTTAAGGGACAAGCGTTACAGTACTTTGAGAACTGGCAGCAAGGAGTAAGCGTTATTTTCTACAAAGATGGCAATGATGATAGCTTCCACTTTGATCAAGTCCATATTCATAGAGGTAAGACTATGTATCGCGGACAAGAAATACACGCTGCAAATATAGAGTAAGTTTTAGCCATACAAATAGGCTGGTGTGTTGCATTATAAGCAATGTACATACCAGCCTATTTATCTGGAGAGACATGACTATTGCAGACTGGGCAACAACATTATCAGGATTTCTTTCGA
>Ga0114969_10003413_pt1 | contig 12817 bp, 11 predicted proteins | sample M_130807_MF_Meta_FD_87316 | JGI IMG/M metagenome (GOLD analysis project Ga0114969, IMG submission 87316) | Freshwater microbial communities from Lake Montjoie, Canada to study carbon cycling - M_130807_MF_MetaG | ecosystem: Environmental > Aquatic > Freshwater > Lake | place: Lake Montjoie...
GGGTTTCCATGACCTCCATCGGCGTTGCCAGGCCTTTCTTGGATGGGCGATCCGCAGCAGCCAGCGGGAGTGCGTTCTGCACGTCCGGCACATATTTCTGGAACGCCTCCAGTGTGCGGCTCTCTGGCTCGTTGCGCACCAGCACGGCTGCTCCGTAGGAGGTCTTCACCCCGAGGAAGTCGTCCAGATAGGTTTCGTACGGGGCAAGGATCACGTCGACGCGCGGCTTGACCATGTCCAGCCACGCCAGATCGCTCTGGAAATAGTCGTCGGTCATCAGCGCGTCAGCGCGCAGCTGCAGGAATTTCCGGAAGGCTGCGTCGTCGCTCAGGTCAGCTGCCTCGCGCAGGCTCTGCACGATGGGAGCCAGCCACTGGGCGTAGGCCACGTGGTACGGAATGGCCACCAGCGCGTCACCTTGCCGGCGTACCACGGTGTAAGGATCGTACAGCGCGGCCTTCTGTTCCGGGTGCTTTGCCACGTAGGCATCGAACTCGGCGCGCGTCAGGTCTGTCGGGTAAAGATTCGCGCCGGGAGGGCGTGGCCCTGCACCGGCAAACGGCTGGTGCTCGCGGATCAGGTCGTGGCGACCGCCGTTGTAGCGCAACAGCTGGCGCAGCTGCTGGTCCCCTGCATTGGTGCTGGATGCCAGCGAGCGATAAAGCGCCAGCCCCTCCGGATCGCTCTGCTCCCAGAACAATTCATCGATCAGGCGCGTCGCTTCGGCCAGCTTCGCCACCAGCTGCTTCTCCCTGTCCGTGAGCGTGCTGGCATCGAAGGACATCTGTACGGTGTGATAGCGCGCGAGCAGCGCCGTGTAGTCGGCTGACGACTGTGTGGCCGGTGGCGTGCGTGCCGTGCAGGCCGCCATCAGGCACATCGCGAGAGCGGACAACAGCGCTGAGCTTCGCATGACTTACTGCCGTGTGGCCGGAGACGGCGGGGGTGGAGCGCCGCGCATGCGGGCACCGGAGCGCAGTGCGGCACCCTGGATGCCGCCACTGCCGCTTTCGTCGATGATGAAGTTGACGTTGTTGTGGGATGGATCCGGGAGGGTGACGTCAGGGGGTAATGCCAGGTCACTGCCAATCGCTTTGTACGCCGCAACGATCCTGCTCATCGCTGCGTCGAGGGCCGCCTGCGTGCAGGCGTCACCGGCCCTGAGGCCGATGGTCTCTGACAGCGCCCGGGTACTGAGCTTGTGGTTGCCGGTGAACCAGATGTCCCGGATCGCATGCGACGGCGCGGTTGTCGCCGTCTGCGCCGCAGCCAGGTTGGCAGCGAGGAGGCCGAGCAGGACGGTCCGCCTGATCACTTCTTCTGCCAGTTGCCGCCTGCGTCCTGGTAATACCAGCCCGTCTTCGCGCCGCGCTCGATCCAGCGCCGCGCAAAGGTCCGGCGGATGTCGCCTTCCCATTCCGCATGGCCGTTGGCCCTGGCGATCTCGGCGTACAGTGCTGCGCGATCGCGATTGTCCTCGGCGACGAGGCGGGCAACCAGTGCACGATCGGCCAGGCTCACCGCACTCTGGTCGCGTACTGCGACCATGCCATCGCTGGTGAGGCCAACGGCTCCGGAGTCGAAGAAACGACTGAGGTCGCCGAAGCGCTGTTGCATCGATGCCGTCACTGCGCGGATCTCCGCGCTGGATACGTCGAGGTTTGCCGACTGTGCCTGTGCCATCGGCACCAGCGCACTCAGTGCGGCATAGGCGAGGCGGGCGACCATCGAATGCTGTGCGGGCGGCACGGCTGACGTGGGCGGCTTGTCACCCCTTGTGCTGGGCTGTTGCGGAGCTGCCGGGGCTGCACCGCCCGACGGCTGCACTGGCACTGCGACACCGCGGCTTGTCACGGTATCGATGATCTGGTCCGCGGCTTTTTCGGCGGCCGCGGCCGGGAAATAGACGTTGATCGTCACACAGGCCCCGATGACGAGGCTGAGCAGCATCAGGTTGATGGGCAGCATCCGGCGCATGGGTTTCTCCTGGGGTCTTATCTTGACGACTGGCAGCTGAACGGGGGCTGAAGACAGCCACCCATGCAACTCTCGCGACATGTTAACCGGCAGGGACGCGAGGGTCACCGTCAGCGTACTTCAAGCTGGCCGTTGGACAGTGCCAAGCCGATCTGTGACACCAGCTGCGACCATGCGATTCGCCCCGATGTGCCAATCACATCCAGGCGCGGCAGGCCGCCACCCTTCACGATGTAGAAGCCGCCGTCGGGCCGCTCAATCCCGCTCATCAGGCACACATCATTGCGTAGCTGGCAACGCAGGCCAACACGGTCGTAGCCGAATTCATCGAAGAACCGCAGGAATCCCGACTGCAGTGCGGCAGTGACGCCGCCACCGCCGCCGCCCAGATTGGCGAGATTGCCGACGGCCCGCTGGCTGATGCGATGCCGGCTGCGGTCCCCCGGGCTGGTGTACAACTGAGCGTCGAAGGCCACGGCCTGCCAGCCGAACAGCTCCAGTCCGCGCACATCCGCGTCCAGATGGCCGGTGATGCTGCCGATAGGGAAGGTACGGGTGATCAGCCCGAGGTCCAGTTGCCGCGCGGTGAAGTTGCCGCTGAAGCGCGGGAATCGGCTGAAGACGTCGCGCAGCTGCAGACCGCTGGCCACGATGGTGCCGTCGAAGACCTGGGCGGTGATGTCGCCGGCGACGCGCAATGTTCCACCGCGGTACTCAAGCCCCGGCAGTCGGCCCGACAGCGTGCCGGCCATCTCCGGCCAGCCGACGGCCCGACTCAGCTGCGGCATGCCCACCGCTTCGATGCGTCCGTCGAAGGCCAGAGTCACGTCGGGGTCGCCGAGACGCTGTGCGTCGAAGCGCTGTATGGCCAGCACACCGTCGAACAACGGCACTTGTGCCGGTTCGAGGAGCTGCAGCGCGTCGCCTTGCGCACGCAGCTGCAGGGTCGCTGCGCCGCCACTCAGGCCGAATGCACGCAGCGCCTGCCATTGCACTCGCGACGGTGCGACTTGCGCCGCAGTGCCGGCCAGCCAGTGCAGCTTGCCGCTCAAGCCCTGCAGCGCCAGGCCCTTGGAGAGGTCGCTGAACTCGAGCGACGCGTCGCCCGAATCCACATCGAGTGACACGAGATGATCGTCGGTGAGTTGCAGCTGCACGCGGAGGCTGCCATGTGTATCCAGATTGCCGAAATTGGTGGCCGCCAGTGGAATTTGCAGGAAGCTGGTGTATGCCGCTGGAAACTCCAGACGCGTGACGTCAGCGCGCAGGTTGCGAAGCGACAGGGTGGGCGTGAGAGCCACCCGTGCTTCACCGTGCGCCTCTGCCAATCCGGCACTGGCGATACGCACGGCGGGCAGCGCCAGTTCTCCGCCTGCATAGTTGATGTCCGCGTCCAGCTGCAGCGGATGTGCGTTGAAGTCCAGCAGCGCCGGGCCGGCCAGCACCTGACCGGCACGGCTGATGAGCTGCAGCGAGCCGGCCGGGTGTTGCAGCGAACCTCGCAGCTGCACGCTGGCATCAAGCGCCAGCTTTTCGCTCACCCATGTGCCGGCCGCGTTCTGCAGGTTCAGTTCACGAAGCTGTGCTTGGAGCGTCCCCTGATCCAGCGTGATGCCGTTGCCGCTGGCGGAAGCCTGCAATGTCACCTGCCCGGCGTATTGCAGCCCGCCCGGCGGCTGCCACCAGCGCTGAAGCCACTGTGCGAGCGGCTGCAGTGAAGTCTTGAGTGTCGCGTTATCAACGCGCCAGCGCAGCCCGTCGGCTATGGCGTGCAGCTGCAGACTGCCGCCTGCCACGGGCATCCCGGAGAGCTCGACTTCGGTGCGATTGCTCGACGAGTCCAGGCTTGCATCGAAGCTGGCCTGCAGGGCACCCAGCGGTGATCGACCCACCTTCAGTGAGGCCCGGTCGCAGTGCCAGTGCGGCTCTTCGAGCAGCACGCCGCCACATCTCAGTTGCCATTGCTCCCATGCGCCGGATAACCCGGGCCACTTCAGGCTCAGGACTTGAGCGTCCAGCTTTGGTGCAGCCGCTGAGGGCAACGTCAGACTTGCGCGAACCGAACGCATCGCCAGTTTGCCTGGCGCATCGATGCGCGTAGCGCTGAACTTGATGCTGTCGATCGCCATCGCGCAGTGACAGCAGAGCAGGGCACCAAGAAAGGGCATCGTTCGCACACGCTGAGTGTAGCGAACTGCGCCTGATGCGGTGCGGGTGGAATGACTTGCGGTATAGTTTTCTCATGACTGCAAAGCGAGCACTGGTGGTTGACGACTCGCGCTCGGCGCGAGCATTCCTGGGGCGCATTCTGGAGCGCCACAACCTGCAGGTCGATGGTGCGGAGTCGGCCGAGGCCGCACTGGAATACCTGAAGCGCACCCGTCCAGATGTCATCTTCATGGACCACCTGATGCCTGGCATGGACGGCCTGCAGGCCGTGCAGATGATCAAGAAAGATTCGCGTACGGCGATGATCCCGATCCTGATGTACACCTCGCAGGAAGGCGAGTTGTACCTGAGTCAGGCGCGCGCACTGGGTGCGCTCGGCGTCCTGCCGAAGCAGACGCGCCCGGCTGATGTCACCAAGGCTCTCTTGCAGTTGCATCTGGTCGAGGCCGACCCCGGACATGGCGGCGAGCTGAGTTCAACTCCGCTGTCTGCCAGCGCCCCCGTGCCGAATGTACCGCCCGAACTGCGCGACCTCGTGGCCGCGGTCATGCGCGACAACAGCGACGAGATGCGCCGCTTCGTGATGCACAGCCTCGACGAGCATGCCCAGCGCGTCGAAGGACATATCCACACGATGCTGGAGGAAACTGCTGCCTCCCTGGTGCCCAAGTTGCAGCCGCGCAGCAATCGCTGGACCACCGGGCTGCTGGTGGCGCTGTCAGTGATCGGACTGATGGTGTCGGGCGTGCTGGCCTGGGTTTGGTATCAGTCGACCGTACAGCAGCGGCTGTTGGGAGAACGACTGACCGTGATCCAGACCCAGCTGGCCGAAGCCAATCAGAGGCTTGATGCGGCCCGTGCCGAACTGGCTGCCCGCGCCGCAGCAGAGGCAGCGGCCAAGGTCGCCGATGTGAACGCAGCGATATTGCCACCGCTTCTGACCGAGGCGCTGTCGCTGCGCGAGGCGCCCCTGTCGGGCGTGCGTGTCGAAGCGGTACGCAAACAGCTGGAGAAGCTGCTCGCGAGCGGTTATCGAGGCCGCGTCGAACTGCGCGTGATTCCCGGGCGCTTCTGCCTGAAGTCCGGCAATGCCGACTCGCTGGCACTGCCGGACGGTGACACCCGCTATGACAAATGTGCCGAGATGACCGAGGCACAGCTCCATGCGCTCACGACCCAACGCGAGTCGGTGACGTTCGCCAACATGCTGGCCGGCCTCCGCAAGCGGGCTGGCGATGCGCTGCAGATCCAGACCGTGGCGGGCGGGACTGCAGAGGTCGTCGTGCCTTATCCGGCCATCGCCGAAGGCCTGACCGCGCGCGAATGGAATCGTGTCGCCGCGCAGAACTACCGGCTGGAATTGCGGACTGTCGCTGCCACGCCTTGACCGCAGCGGTATCGGCATGACGCCAGCGGAGACATTCGCGCCGCCTCGCATGCTGCGGGCAGCGCATCTGCAGACCAGCCTTTCGAGCCTGCCGCCAAGGCGCTGGTTCACCGCGCTGCGTGCGTCAGCATTGCGACGGGCCGCGCGACCCTGGATCCTGGAGCTCGGCCATCTCGGTCGGCTGCGCGCGATGGTGTCGCCAGCGCACGGCGGACTCGGCGAACGCGGGGTGGCGATCCTGCTGCATGGCTGGGAAGGCAATGCCGACTCCACCTATGTGCTCTCGCTCGGTGCGGAGCTGTACGCGGCTGGCTACGAAGTTGTGCGGCTGAACCTGCGCGACCATGGTGGCACCCAGGCGCTGACCCGCGAACTGTTCCATTCATGCCGCCTGCCCGAGGTGCTCGAGGCCGTGCGGCAGATTGCTGCGCGCTATCCCTCCGCACCGGTCCAGCTGGCCGGCTTTTCGCTGGGCGGCAATTTCTTCCTCAGGGTCGCGGCGGAGCAGGAATTGCCGGGCAACCTGCGCCGCGCAGTCGCGATATCGCCGGTGCTGCATCCGGAGAGCGCGATGCGTGCGCTTGAACAGGGCGCACGGATTTACCACAGCTACTTCGTCAGACGCTGGTCGCGGTCCCTGCGCGCCAAGGAACGCAGCTGGCCTGATGACTTCAATTTCCGCGAGCTGCTGAAGCTCGGCGAATTGCGGGCGATGACCGATGCCTTGGTGCGCGAACACACCGACTTTGCGACCATGAGTGACTACCTCGATGGCTATGCCATCACCGGCGATCGTTTGCGCTCGCTGGCCGTCCCGGCGCATTTGCTGTGCGCAGCCGATGACCCGATCATTCCGGCCGACGATCTCCAGCGGCTGGCGATGCATCCCATGCTGGAGGTGACGCAGGTGCCACGTGGCGGGCACTGCGGCTTCATCGAGCGGTTGAACGGGATGAGTTTCGCCGATCGCTATGTGTTGCGGCGTTTCGCGCTGCCGCCAGCCGTGGCGTCCAGCAGCGCGAGTAGTGCTGCCTGACGTTCCGCGAGACCCTGCGGCTGCGCCGGCTCGAAACGCGTCCCGATGATGGATGGCCAGCCGCCGGCGAGCGCAGGTGCTGCCAGTGCCGCCGCGCCGCGCGCGGTGGCTTCCGCAGTGACGCGCTCCACCGGTGTGCCGCAGGCTGCCGCCAGTCGCCGACACAGCCAGTCGCAACGGCTCATGCCTCCCATGACCAGCACACGGCGCAACGGTGCTCCATGCTGGGCCATGCGCGCGAAATTCGCCGCCAGCATGACAGCGATGCTTTCCAGAACAGCGCCGAACTGCTGCAGTGTCTCGCCACTGCCGACGAAGCGGGACTCCACGGTGGGTTGCCACCATGGCGAACCGAGGCCGCCGACACCATTCACGTACAGCGGCAGTGACTGATCGTCTGGCAGCGTCTCGACAGCGCGCCAGAGTGCCGCCTCGTCGAGTGCCCCGGCAGCGATGAAAGCACTGACGGCACTGCCGCCACCGTTCACTGTGCCCTCGAGCGAGTACAGGGCTTCTCCGCTTCCGGCGCGAAGGATGCTGCCGAGCAATGGCTCGGGATGCGGCGGGCGCTGTGTCAGCGGCCTTTGCAGGAAGGCGCCTGTTCCCAGGTTGACGTACACGGCGTTCTCATCGGCCGTTCCTGCAAAGAACGGCACTGCCGACTGATCACCGGTGCAGGCCAGCAACGCCACACCGCCATCGCCGGGCAGGGGCATGCCGATCCGGCCATGATCGCCCTGTGTCGGACCACAGTCCGGGAGCATTGCGCGCTCGATGCCAAACAGCGACAGCAGCTCCGGCGACCAGTCCAGCGTCGCTGAATCCCACAGCAGCGTTCGTGAGGCATTCGCCGGATCGACACGCGGTGGTCTGCCGGTCAGCTGGGACACCAGCCACGAGGCGAGCGGCAGCAACTGCAGCGTGCCCGCCTCGGCGGCGCGGCGCACCTCCGGCAGATGATCGAGGCACCAGCGCATCTTGCTGGCGCCATAGTGGGGCGACAACGGCAGTCCGGTGATACGGCGGATGCGGGGCTCGTCGCTGCGGAACTCTTCCAGCCAGCCGGCATTGCGCCGATCCTGCCACGACAGCACGGGACTCAGTGGCCGGCCGGTGCCGCGTTCGGCGCAAACGATGCTGGAGCGCTGCGTGGCGAGCCCGGCCCCAAGCAGCTGGAATGCCTTAGCCTGCGCCAGACAATCCCGCAGCACGTTGCGCAGCGAATCAGCCAGCTCCTGCGGGTCCTGCTCCACACGATCCGCGCCCGGCAGCGACGTGCCAACGGCGCGTTGTGCGGATGCGCGCAGCGTGCCGCTCTCGTCGAACAGGCATGCGCGGCTGGCGTGGCTGCCCTGGTCCAGCGCGATTACGCCGCGCATCATGCGGGTCGCAGCGGTAACTGATCAGTGCTGGCGCGAGGCGTGCGCGCCGGCAGTGATGCCGAGATCATTTGCTGGACGCGCGCTGCCACGGCCCGCCATGTTGTCAGCTTGCCACCATAGATGGACAGCAGCCGCGGATGAGCGGCGCGCTCCGGCAGCAGCAGCGTCTCACGCGAGCGGTGAAAGGCATGACCGGTACCGGCAGGAAGCACACGCAGTCCGGCGAAGGCGTCGAGCACTTTCGGCAGGGGATGTTCCGCCCTGCCGAAATAGTGGCCGTAGACGCCGAGCAGGTACTTGCGTTCGTTCGGGGATGGTTTCACCGTGGCTGGATCGCCGCGGAACCGCACCTCGGTCGTGCCGATCATCGTGTGCGCCTGCCACGGCAGGACGAATACGGCGCGCCCGTCTCGCGGACTCTCCATGTAGTAGAGGCGCTCGCTGGCGGGACGGTCGAGCACCAGGTGTGTGCCCTGCACCAGTTCCAGCTTGGGAATCTCCACGTCCGGCGTGATCGTGCGTGCCACGGCATCGGCCCACGGCCCCGCGGCGTTGAGGAGCACCCGCGCTTCGCACTCGGACTCACGCCCGTTCGCACGCCATCGTGCGACGACGCCGTCGCTGGTCAGCTCAGCACCGAGGAATTGCGCTGGCATAAGCAGCTCAGCGCCCAGCGATTGTGCCGAACGCACCACGGCTTCGGTCAGCAGCCGGTCGTCGGTCTGCGCGTCGTGGTACCAGTAAACCTGCTTGAGCCCGCGAAGGTGGAGACCATCCAGCTCGCCCCATTGCCGTCGCGGTACCGTCCCGAAGGACGCGCTGCGATCGAAGCCCGCCAGCGCCGCATACATGGCGAGGCCGATGCGCAGTTGCCAACCCTGGCGGCGCGTGTCGCTGTAGAGCGGTATGTGGAAGCGGCGCAGCTTCACCAGTTCAGGTGCCAGACGCAGCATGGTGGTGCGCTCGTGCAGGCTTTCACGCACCAGGCGCCACTGGCCGGATTCCAGGTAGCGCAGCCCACCATGGATCAGCTTGCTGGACCGACTGGAGGAGCCGGCGGCAAGCGTGCGCTGCTCAAGCAGCAGAACGCTGTGGCCTGCCGCGGCAGCCGCCTGCGCGCAGCCCGCGCCGTGAATGCCACCGCCGACCACCAGCACGTCGACGCGACGGCTCATCGGGGTAGGGGTGCTCCGCCTGCCAGCGCATCACGCAGTTCTCGCACCGCCATGGTCTCGAGCAGGTCGACACCTCGCGCCAGCAGCGAACGTGCGCGCCCCGGATCGCGCACTTCATAACTGCACCAGCGCCACGGCCCTGGCCACAGCGCCTCCTGAGGCGGGAGCTTCTGCCAGTTGCAGAACAGGTATTCCGGCGCCAAGGCCTGCGCGATTGCTGCTGATGCCGAATCGTATCGGCTCAGCACCCAGCCAATGGGCAGGCCCGACTGCGCGCGAGCCTGTGCGACGGCTTCATGATCGAAGGAGATCACGCTCCATCGGCCCGCGTGTCGTTGCAGTTCCCCGAGCACTGCCTCTAGTACGGGCTGCAGCCCGAAGTGTTCGATACTTTCGGTCTTGATCTCGACGAACAGCGTGGCGTCCGGCCAGCCCTGCAACAGGCCCAGTGCACTGGCCAGATCGGGCAGATGCACGCCGGCATGGGTCGCTCCGAATCTCGCCTGCTCCCCGGCCTGCAGCTGCCTCAGCTCCGCAGCCGTGTGATCCCACACCTTGCCGGTAACGCCGCAGGTGCGCTCAAGCGTGGCGTCATGCAATACGAATGGCACCCGGTCGCGCGACAGCTGCACATCCAGTTCCACGTACCGCAGTCCGAGACGCAGGGCCGACTCAAATGCCGGCAGCGTGTTCTCGGGAAATTCCTGTGCATTGCCCCGATGTGCGACCAGCGGTGGTGCGAGCGCCGCAGGCTTTGCCGGAACGGTACTGCTGGGCACTGTGACCAAGGCTCTCCTACGGGTCATTCCGCGGGTACAATGGTCAACATGATCTCACTGGAGGGAACCATGCGCATCCGTCATTGTGTCTTGACTGTTTTGCTGGGCGGTATGTTGCTGGGTCTCGCCGGCTGTAACCGGGTCGCCAACGATTGGAAGACCGCGCAGGCCGCGGACACCACCGAGGCCTATCAGCAGTTCGTGCAGCAGCATCAGGACAGCGAGTTCGCCGAAAAGGCGCAGGCGCGCATGCGGCAGCTGGCCGAGGACCGCGAGTGGCAGGCAGCGTCGGGTCAGGACACCAAAGAGGCCTACGAGCAGTTCCTGGCGCAGCATGCTGACAGCAAGTGGGCGCAGGAGGCTCACGCCCGTCTCGATAATTTCCAGCAGGGGGCTGCCACGGCGCCCCCAGCCACGGGCGATGCGTCTCCAGCCACTCCAGCCGTGGTCGCCAGTCAGCCTGCAGCGGCAGCGGCAACGGCCGCCCCCGCCGCGGCCCCAGCGGCTGCTGTAGCCCAGGCTGCGCCACCTGCCAGTGAGAAACCCGCTGCTGCCAAGTCCGCCACCAAGCCCGCCACCAAGACTGCCCATGCAGCCAGCGCCAGCGGCAAGCACTATGCGCAACTTGGTGCCTTCAGTTCGCGCCAGCGTGCAGAGCAGGAATGGAAGAAGATCCATGCGAGGCTCGGTGCCGAGCTGGGCTCCCTGCAGCCGCACTACAGCGCCTCAAAGAGTGGCTCGCAGCAGTTGTATCGCCTGCAGGTTGGCCTCGCCAGTCCGCAACAGGTCGTGGAGCTTTGCGCGAAGCTCAAGAAGCACTCGCAGTCCTGCATTCCCGTCCGCAGCTGACAATCTGGGCGCCGCATGACTGCTGCGGGTCCTGCTCGGCTCGTCGGCGATATCGGCGCGACCAACGCACGTTTTGCGCTGGCCTATGAAAAGGGCGTCTTGGCATTCGAGCGCAGCTACCGCTGCGCCGAGTTCCCGGGGCTCGCCGCTGTGGTGCGGCGCTTTCTGGACGACACCGGGCTAGCCCCTTCCGACCGGCCTCTGGAGTCGGCGCTGGCCATCGCCGCTCCCTTGCAGGGCGATCTGGTCCGCGCGACCAATCTGGACTGGACCTTCTCTGCCGCCGCCACGCGCGTCGAGCTGGGCCTCAAACGCCTGATGCTGCTGAACGATTTCACCGCGCTGGCCCTGTCGTTGCGCAGCCTGAAGGCTGCCGGGCGCGTACAGGTGGGCGGCGGCAAGCCGCAGCCACGGGCGCCGATTGCGCTGCTCGGTCCTGGCACGGGGCTCGGTGCTTCCGCGCTGTTCAATGCTGGCCGGCGCTGGTTGCCGCTGATGGGCGAGGGTGGCCATGTGACGTTGCCGGCGTCGAACCCGCGGGAAGATGCGGTGCTCCAGTGTCTGCGGCGAGACTATTCGCACGTGTCGGCCGAGCGTGTCCTCTCGGGGCCGGGTCTCTACCAGCTCTACGTGACGCTGTGCACGCTGGACGGGGTGAGCAGTGACGTCGCGACCGTGGAAGCGGTGACCGCGCATGCGCTGGCCGGCTCGGATCCCCAGTGCGCCGAGGCCGTGCACATGTTCTGCCAGTTCCTCGGGACCGTGGCCAGCGACCTGACGCTGACGCTGGGTGCGCATGGCGGGTGTTTCATTGGCGGCGGCATCGTGCCGCGACTGATGCCGATATTCCCGCAGTCCGGATTCCGCGCCCGCTTCGAGGACAAGGGCCGCTTTCGCGCCTACCTGGAGCCGGTCCCGGTCTATGTGATCACCGCCGGCAATGCCGCACTCAGCGGTTGTGCCCGCGCGTTCTCACAGTCGGCGCCGCGCATCGAGGCCGTTTAGTTCCGCGAGCCACTGGGCTTCGTCGCGGGTCGATGCCCGGCCAAGATGCGCGTTGCGCAGCGGAAAGCGCTCGAAGCGCTCGATACAGCGGCGATGCTCCTGCGCGTTCCGTAACGTCTGGTCGAACAAAGGCTTCAGCTCTGGCGGTGCCTCGGCCGCCAGGCGATGGAAGGCCGCCACGGACTCTTCCTGGATCTCCCGCGATTCGGCATGCATCAGGGGCATGTAGAAGAAAATGCGCTCCACCGGATCCAGTGCGGCCTCGGCGCCCAGCTGCATGCCGGCGATGGCGAGCGACAACGCGGTGCGATCCTGTGCGTACGCCGCAGGCGTGCCACGGTGGATGCTCCGGGGAAACTGGTCGAGCAACAGGATCAGCGCCAGCCGTCGCCGTGGGCTGCTCTCCCATGCAGCCAGCCGGCCGGCAGCCGCGTCGCCGGCCAGGGCACCGAAGCGCAGGCTGATCGTTTCATCGGTCTGGGGAAGCAGTTCCGGATGGGCCGGATCGCCGAACCACAGGCGCGCACGCTGCTGCACATGCGGCAGGGTGTACGGCCGCTGGCCGAACCAGAATTCGAGGACTTCGTGGGCGCGGCGCTGAGTCGTCATTGGAACTCAGCGCCGCGCCGTCATGGGAGGCTCGCGCGCGGCAGGTGCCGCGCTACTCGCAGAGCCCTTCCAGATAGCCCTGGGCCGTCTGCGACAGGCGCTTGCGCGCCAGCGCATGCGCCTTCGGCGCATCGACGATGTATTCCAGGGGGCCGGACACCAGCATGCGGCGTACGGCCGGGTCTGTGGCAGACACGCGTGCCATTTTGTTCAGCACTGTGAAACCACGGTAGATCTTGTCACGGGGGACGCGATTCGCCTCGATGGAACGGGCGAGGTATTGGCCGAAGCGACTGTAGAGAAAGTAGTCGTCATCCCCGACATGGAAGCGCGCTTCGTCAAAAAAGTCGGGAAAGTTCTTCTTCAGATACTCATTCACACGGTGAAGACGGGGCCCAGGTTCGCTTTTCGCGGACACTTTTGGCTGCTTCTTCATTGTCTTTGTTACA
>Ga0114969_10003415_pt1 | contig 12814 bp, 22 predicted proteins | sample M_130807_MF_Meta_FD_87316 | JGI IMG/M metagenome (GOLD analysis project Ga0114969, IMG submission 87316) | Freshwater microbial communities from Lake Montjoie, Canada to study carbon cycling - M_130807_MF_MetaG | ecosystem: Environmental > Aquatic > Freshwater > Lake | place: Lake Montjoie...
GCCAGGTAGCCTGCGGCGCCTGAACCTGTTGGCCAGGAGCTGGCCAAACAGCAGGATTAGGAAGGCCAGGCAGTTGCGTTGTCGGAGGCTTTTCGCCAGGGTAAACAACGTCGTTGCCATCATCGTCCTTTTCAGGGCAAATCTGCAACAATGCGTACAAGTTGTAACGAGCACCAAGCTTGTAATGCCCAGCAAACTTGTGCATGTTGGAAACGTCGGTAACAAAGAAATCTGAAGACATTTCCTCGCTTCCATCCTTAAATCCGATAGTTGTACGCAAGCGCCAAGATGGCTCTTCAAAGACAAACTGGGAATAGATAACAACTCCTTGGTTAAGAAGAGGTTCCCCAATCGCCCTTAGCAGCTTGGGCAGGCCAGTGTACTCAGATTTTACATAGGTGTTCTTTTGATCCCAGCTTAAATCGCCAAATTCAGCCTTGGCTGCTGCGATTGCCTCAAGTAATGAGATTTTAGGTTGAACAACTTGCGGCAGTGGTGCTGCTGGCTGGGCCATTGGCGGCGGTGCTACGGCAGCAGGCTGAGCCTGCGAAGGTGAAGCGGTGGGAGTTCGTGCCATGGAAAAGCGTGTGAACCAAAAGATCGTAGCACGAAGAGGGACAAAAGCCGCCTCTTAATCAGGAAATCTTCCAAGCGCCACAAAAGTTTGCGTTTTGCCCTTGACGCGCCATTCGCCAAGACCCATAGAAACAAGCTGCTCCATTGCAGCCTTGACCTCAGAAACACTCATGTCCTTACGATACTTGATTGGAACACAACTTGAAAAAAACCGTGCCGCAGTAACACCGTCATGTGCTTTTGCAAAAATATGTATCCTTCTGTTAATATCAAAAGCGCCATGACGTTGCATCTGGCTCTCCTGCTGCTCTACAATGGCATAACTTTGTAACAGATCAACCAAAATTACCGATCGCGCCAAAGTATTCTTGGAGATATACAACTCGTTCACATCTTCTTCTCCGGCAGCAACTCGACATAAGTGCATGGCAAGAGCAATTTGCAAAATATAGCCAAGCCTTTTGCCTAGTACGGCTCGCTGAGATTCCAGTGACACCATTCGTGACTTGTCGTAAGTGTCGCGTGAAAGCAAAACAAACAAATCAACCGCTTCCCTTTCGAGCCTTAAGACAAGTGGCGCTACCTCCAGGCAGCGCAAGTAAAAATTTTCCAAGCATTGTTCTGCCATGTGTACGGCCATCAATTCTGCCGGCGAGCGAAAAAAGTTAGGCTCTACATAATCATCAATTAACGGCACCATTAAGCAACGGGCAAATAAACCCGCGTCATCGCCCTCTTCTACCATCTTGCGAAACACGCCAGGCTGGACGCCCCCAAGCAAAGCATTCTGAACCTTGCCTTCGACTGGCTTAGATCTGCGGCCAACGCGAAGCGACGGATCAACCGTGCCATCAAATAAACATAGAAAAGTTTCCTTGCCCTTACCTTTGCCATGAGACTTGTATTCGTCAAAGTTGCCAAGAATAGACTTAATCTCCTCAGAATAGATAAAAGTCCCCAGTCCGACACTATGGTTATCACCAAGAATCCTACCAAGCTCTTCAGTAGAAAAGTTTGACAAGCAGGTAGCAAATGGCCTTGGCTCTTCTGGGCGAGCATTCTTGGTCATGCCGCCATACCTAGCATCGTAATCAGCTTGAGCATTATCGCTAAGAAATGCGTAATGATTAGTTACTGGTTTCAGTCGATAATGGCAAAGATGCCGCATTATCGGGCTTTTGCCGCTACCAGAGGGACCAGATAAAAGAAGCCAGATTACCGGCTCCTTAACAAACAGGCCGTCACCTGCGTCAATTCGATGGCCTGCCTTAAATACGCCGGAAGCAGTAGTAAGAACAACAGATATTGCTGTTAATGGATCACAAGCAAGGTTGGCCGTTATTGTCTCAACAGATGAGCATATTGACTCCGGCAAGTAATCAGTTAGCTTAACAACTTTGCGCTTGTCTGCTATACTTTGCCTTGCAACAATCGCGGCACCAGCGCCAAGGGCCTCACTCTCCACTTGCCTGTCATCTTCGAGCGAATCCCAGATCCTTCTTACGTCAAATGCTGAAGCATCGTGGGCACTTGCAATATCAGCGACACCCGCCTGAATATCAGCGCGTGAGCTTGGACCAGTTTCGTAAAACTCTTGCAACGCTTTTTTAATTGCGCTGTAACTAACCCGGTTAAGTGGTGCTAGTTTAGCGCCAGATGTCGCTTTTATTGCGACTACTATTAAAGAGCTAAGTTGCTCTGGTGGCATATCATCGACACTTCCCCCGTCTGGTACGTCGCAAATCGACTCAGCAGGAATAATGCGCAAATCAATTTCCGCCAACTTAGCGGCAGCCAAAAACTTTGCAGCTTTTTTTCTGCCAGGCGCATCGTTGTCAGCAATGTAATAAACTGTCTTAATGCCAACTGTAGCAAGCCCAGCATACCTAGCTCTACAACTTGTTTCGTCGCGTTGATGGCCAGGGTGTGTAATTGCGGCAATCCCATTAGCTCTTAAAATGTCAACACATTTTTCTCCCTCAACCTCTAATGCCGATGTGCCGCTATTGGCATCTAACGATCCATAGAAAGGCCAAATATCAGGGCCAGACTCAGAGTTCCATTGACCATTAAAAAAGAATTGTGCTGTAAATTTTTTCTTTTTATCTCCCTCGTAATCATGGCGAATAACTCGCAAATCCTCTCTATATTGATATGTTGTAATATGACAATTACCTTCACTGGACGCAATTAGCACCGGCACTGCGGCTGGCTGTGGCTGGCATGTCGGCAATCCATGGCCGCTGACATCCTTTTTCTCGACGTGAATCACGAATACGGCCCCATCCCGGCTATCGTCCCCCGATTCCCCAGTGTAGGCCCACTGACGTTGAGAGGCGTCGGTCAGGACCTGGCCTGGCTTCATTCTCTCTGGTGGTCCCAGGCTTTTGCCACGATGGCAAAAAACCATTTCGCCATCACTCCTAACTCGGCAATCACCGTCTTTTGTTCTGCCACAAATTGGACAAGGATTGCGCTCGCTGGACGGGTTCCAACGCTCCATGCTAAAATTTCCTGGTTAGTAGAGATCCAAAGGGATCGGAATTGCTTGGCGGCGTTCCGATCCCTTTTTTTGCGCCGCCTAGGCAGTGCTGTCCCGATTATGACACACTTCCGCGCCAAGGCGTAAAATGAACAAGCATCGTAACAAGAGTCCCATGATTGGTCGTCTTGCTAACTGGACAGCCCTTGAGCAAAGTGGCAGAATAATCCCGCCACCTGGCAGATGCGAGGCAGTATCGGCTACAGTAGCGAAGACGGCAGCCAAAAGGGCAGCCGAAACAGCAACCAAACTACCAAAAAGCACCAAATGAGCGAAGCACCTGAAAAAGTCTGGATTATTCCGGGCGATCCGCTTGACATGGCGCCACTGCCAGTGCTAAAATATGGAGACAACCTCTTTTCTAACTACCATCGACGCAAACAAGTATTTCTGGAGCCTTATGAGCATGTAGGTTTTTTGCAAACTTACTCTACTTTTGAGGAGTGTCGCAAAGTTATGCTGGACATACGCTCAAAGACTCTGGATGAGGCCAACCAGTATTGCCGCCAATTAGCGGCATCCATTGAGCACATCCGAACAATTCCCATTGCAACCTTCCCAAGTGTCAATGCAAAAGTACGACAAGATGGACAAGAGCAAGGGCAAGAAAAAGCCCAAGCCCAAGAAAAAGCCTCCAATGCCAACGAAAAAGTGAAGTCGGCACTTGTTCAAAAACCATCCAGGGATTAAGCTTTAACACACTTTCACCAAAAGGCGAGCCTACCGGGCTCGCTTTTTTGATGCCATGCTACTATGGCAGCCACTATCACCCATTGGAAAATGGACGTTAATCCAACAGCTCTGTATCGCTATCATTCGCTCGCTGCAAGATGGGAGCGTTGTCGGTCTGCGTGGTTTGAGCAGAAAGGCAAATTCAAAACAGCACAGAGGCTTGCTCACAAAGCCGTTGACCATACCAAGGCGGCTGGCCTTGCAAAAAATGATATTGGGAAACGATCCCGTTTGTGCTAGGGTTTATTGGCTCGAATCTTGCATCTATGAAGTCAGTCCTTTCACTTGATCTTGGCACTACAACCGGATGGGCATTGCGAAGCCGCGATGGCTCGATTGTTTCTGGCAGCCAATCATTTAAGCCGCAACGGTTTGAAGGCGGCGGAATGCGTTACCTGCGCTTCATTCGATGGCTGTCAGAAATTGCAGTCGCAGGAAACTCAAACTTATTTAAGGATGAATCTGAGCGCGTAAATGATACATTGCTTGATCAGATCGTATTTGAAGAAGTACGCCAGCATATTGGCGTAGATGCCTCACACGCCTATGGGGGTTTTATGGGACATCTTACCTCTTTTGCCGAAATGCACGCGATACCCTACGAAGGGGTTCCAGTTGGCACAATTAAAAAGCACGCCACCGGCAAAGGCAATGCCAATAAATTAATGATGATTACTGCTATGCAAGCGCTTGGACATAATCCAGTTGATGATAACGAAGCAGACGCCTTGGCGCTTCTGCGCTGGGCAATCGAGAGGTATTAACCAATTCTCTATACTTTCCTGTTTTTGCTCAATTCTGGCCGCAGCCATGACCAATTCACGCCTGACGTTTGGCGAAATGACAACTCTGGGGGAATTGGCAATCTGGCCGCCAGGAGCCGATCCCGCCGACCATCTAACCCTGAAAATGGCGCTCGCCCTGGGCCTGCCGCCGCATGGGACCGACCAACCACCACCACCATTTGCCATTTTGCCGGTACTGCTCGATGGCCAAGAGATCGGCCATCTTTTGAGAATCCAATACATTCCAGCTTGTGACCTGCCGGAATTGAGTTACGAATTTCGCTCAGCCAGCGGTAGAACAAGAATTGTTGCTAACAATCGAGACGCAGTGCTTGAGAGACTGATGGAGGTGCTACAATTAACAAGTTGACCTTCAACCCAACACGCCATGCAAGCCCCAGCCTTGACCGCAAAACAAATTCAGCAAGAAACTATTAGCAGGCTCGCAGCTAGGCTAATGTATCTTCAAAATCAAGGAAAACAGATCGAAAAGGAAATTGAAGAAATAAAAACAAAGTGTGAAGAATTTTACTCAAGCAACATTATACCAGCAAAAAACGATATGTCTTTATTGTTTAGCGACAAAAGCGTGCAAAAAGTACGCCTTAGCCGTCAAGGCACTGGCACATACTTTAAGCCAGGCGATGAATTTAAGGAAGAATTTACAGCCAAAAAGCACAAGCTAGAAGCTTCCTTTCTTACTGCCGGCAAAGCAACCATGGCAGAAAAAGCTCATACATGGAAGGTGCAGGTAGTCAAATGAGCAGTGAATACAATCTGGAGTAACGGTGCCTTTGTGGCACTGTCTAGTAAACTAAATCTCGAAAATGCTTGAACCATGAGCACCTCATACAGCTGGGAAATTGGCTCTCAGCTTTCTACGAAAGACGGTAGAAAATGTGGCAATGCAGTTATTGTCGAGCGAGTTAAGTCCATGTTGACACCAATATGGTCCGGCTGGATTGTTGTTACGGATGCTGGCAACGGAATGACCCTTACAGAGCCAGAGCTTAACGAGCTGTTTCATCCTCCTGCTCAAAAAATGGACCCGCAAACAGCTCCTGGCTACGTTAAGTGGATGCTTAATAGAAACAGGACAAGGCAAGACGAGCGCGTATAATATGCCCATAGTTGCCTGCTTCAATGTTTGACCTTAGGGCAGATCAAAGCCGGTTGGTGCGCGAAACTATCGCGCACATGAATGAAGGTGGAGCACCTTGCTTGGTATCCCCTACCGGCAGCGGCAAAACTGTGATGATGGCCGAAATAACGCGGTTTTACCGTGAATGGGGCTATCAAGTTGTACTAGCTGCGCATCGCAATGAAATTATTAAGCAGCTTGCAAAATCATGCCGCAATCACTGTAACGAATCAATAGGTTTTTACACTGCTAAGCGTGCAACAGAAGACAAAGGCATCATTGTAACGATGATGCCAACACTTGCTCGCCGCCGCGATGCAATCGCCAGCTTTCGTGGCAGAGTTTTGCTATTAGACGAAGCTCATCATATTCAGGCTAAAACATATCAGGAGATTATTCGTGAAATGCGGCCAGTATTTTTTGCTGGCGCAAGTGCTACGCCGATCACTCCCACTGGCGCTGGCCTTGGTAAGTTTGGCATTACAAAGCTAATTTTAGGACCACAACCAAAACAGCTAATGGATGAAGGTTCATTGTGCAAGTACAAAATGTTTGGTGGTGATACTGCTGTAGTCGATACAGAAGGTGTCACCATAAGAGGCGGAGATTTCAAAAAGGAAGAGATTGAGGAGCGTATTGTTAATGTACAAGGTGACTTCTTGCGCGATTTATTACACTTCAATCCAGACTTACAGCCTACCATTACAGTTACTATTAGCGTAGAACACGCGCACATAATAGCAGCAGAATATAATGCAAAAGGCATTAGCGCTGAAGTAATTATTGGCACTACTTCGGAACGCGACAGAGACTATGCCTTTGAGCGATTTACTGCCGGCAAGCTACAAGTAATTGTTAGTGTTGCGCTAATTGATGAAGGTCTAGACTTGCCGGCAGCAACGTGTCTGCAACTAATCAGGCCGACACGCTCTTTACGCTTGTGGAAGCAGTTAATCGGCAGAGTATTGCGCACTGATCCATCTAATCCAGATAAGATAGCACTAATCATTGACCATGGCAACTGCTGGGAGCGCTTACCACTGCCCCACGAACCGATTGACTGGACACTGGAAGGCAAGGTCAAATTCAAGAAAACTAGATTTTACCTTAACGAAAAAAAGGAAGTAGTAGAAAAGCCAGAAAAACAAGAGCGAGTTACGCTGGCCAAAGGCGACAGGAGAGAGCTAAAAGAATTATCCATTGAAGAAATATACGCAGAAAGAATAAAAAAGCGCGTTAAAGGTGCTAACCGAAATCTTCATCTTGTCGAGCGCAAGGGATGGAGCCCAGTCATCCTGAGCGCATTTGCATCGTCTCCAGAGGGCCTGACGAACGATCAGCGACGCCGTATCGAGCGTGCCATGAGCCTGCCTTATGGCCACTGCGGCGAAGCGGAGCTATGTTACTAAATGTTAAGAGATCAACTTGCTCTTTAGCAAACGCTTGCTTATGGGGTTAGTATTGCATTGTTCACCAGCCACAAACCATTGATTATTGTCCTAGTAAACCTGGCTTTCCTGGTTTCATTTTTCCTTGTTACTGCCGCTATCTTTTTGCTAATTGAATCTGCCATTAACAAAAATGACACGTTTTAATTTATGGATAAAAGAGCCGAACGGCTCAAAAGTTCTCTGCCACGGAGACAAGTCCGAAATGGAGGAATTGATGCTGTTTGCCAGCAGCATCGACCTTAACGTTGAGGTTCGCCCTGACAACGCAGACTCGCCGCACGAAGACCCATGAACAACAAGCGCACCATTGTAGCAGCCGTGCTACTATTGCTTAGCGGTTCTACCGCCGTCATTCATCTTTCCGCCATTCTCTTTCTTTCCGCAATCCTGTTTCTTTTACCATGGAAAAAGTTTTTCTCTTCGACAACATTCCCACAGAATTTGCGCTGGCAAAGGCGCTCAACGAACAGAAAGTAGCCTTTCCTATTACTGCTGAAATCCGGCAAGGCGAAATGCAATCAAGCCGTTGCTCTAATGGGTCATACTATCCAGTCAACGAATCCATAGATGCTGTCAGCTTGTATGAGCTGAATGCAGTGCTGCAAAACGGCAAAACGGATGGCTGGTTAAAAGATATGCCGCTAACAATGATCTGCGAGGAATGGCCAGAGGAAGATCTTGGCCCAGAACCAAGCCTCAGCGCAGCAGAACGTAATCCTTCCATGGTGAAATAAATGGACGCTTCCATCTTAAAGCTAATCTCTGCTATTAAATCTGGAGAGCTAATCAAGCTTCCATGCAGTTACAGCAATCTTCCAGCCATGGGAATTAGGTCGCTATCTACGTCACAAGAATACAGGGATTCTTCGGATGACCCTACAGGATGCTATCCTAATAACGAGCCAGTACCGACTAGGTATGGTGGCCGTACTTTAAGGATACACTTTATTAAAACTTGCAAAGCTTACGGCGATATATTAAGTGGTTTCCTTTTTTTGGGTGATACATATTACAAAGCTGGTTACGCGCAATGGGAAGAGAATGGATTCATTCTTCATTGTAGTTCTGTATGTGACCAAGAAGATCTCAACTTTGAACTAATAAGGCAATTCGTTAGTTGGCAGAAAAACGCTTAGAAGTGACAAAACAATGACATCACTACCACCAATCAGTTTGCTTAGGTCCTTGTTTCACTACAATCAAGTAGATGGGACAATAACATACCTAAAACAGCGTGGCCCTAAAAAACCTGGGGATCGAGCCGATAGCACCAGGAGTGGCCTGCCTGTTGTCTCGATTCATGGCACCCAGCACAAGGCCGCTGCCGTGGCCTGGGCGCTGGCCCATGGGGTCGATCCGGCGCCGCAGCATGTGTGGTGCCTGGACGGAAACCCGCGCAATCTGGCCCGCCACAATCTGTGCCTACAGGATGATCCCCCGGTCTACCTCAATCCCCGTGGCCGGCGGGCCAGGCGCCCTGGCTGGTATAGGCGAGACCTGAAACGCGATCGAGTGACCGGCGAATGGAGCGCTAAATACGATGGCCTTTTTTTGGGCAGGTTTGGCACGCAGGAGGAAGCGGCGTTAGCCAGGCGGCTAGCAGCAGAGCGAATGGCAGCCGATGGCTAACCTAATAGCCGCTGACATCAAGGTCAAAAACCTAAGGCTAAGACGCATACCATTCAAAAAGGTACGAATCAATCAGATATTCTACTCTGATTATCGCTGGTATCAAAAAATATCAACGCAGATAGCAATAACAGCAGATACTATCGAAAACGACAGGAAGCGTTTTAAGGGTATTGTCATGGTAAGAGTTATGGATGAAGCCGTAGCGTCCGCTAGGACCACCAGAGGGATGACGTTTGAGGAATTTATGCAGAATGCTGCCTTGTGACAAACTGTTAAGCGTTTGTGACTGAGCGTGGCACGTTGGCGCTTAGGTGCTGTATGATTACGCTGTCCAAACAGCTCAACCGCCATGACAAATCCAGTTTACGAATGCTCGATTGCCCATAGGGACTGCCTAAACTTAATGGAAAAAGTTGCTCGCTTGCCTGGTGACACTTCTTCGATTACAATGTTACTTGCTCAAGTTGCAAGCAACATTACGCGCAAACACGAAGATTTAAGACTTCAATCCATGAATCGCTTTGAAGACTGATCGCTAGTAACAGTTCCCAGCCCAACCGTACTCAACCCAACCACCATGACAAGCGCTACACTTCCCGCCCAAATGCTGCACGCGGCAGCGCAGTTTACTTCGCCAGATCCTCTCAAGCAAACATTAACCGGCATTCTTGTTAGACCGGCAGATAGTGGAATTATCATTGATTCAGCTGATGGGCACCGCGCCTTTCGCATTACATGCCCAGACCCTAAATGGGTATGCAATCAGCCATTACTGCTATCAGGCAAAGCATTTAAGAAACGTATCCCATACGCCAGGATTGCTAGGTTCGATACGCCATTTAGCGATGCCGCTATTTATGGCGGCAAAAAGTTGACAGAATACATACAATCATTGCCGGCAGTGTGGCAGTGTGAATTTCAACCTGCGGCAGATACCTACGCAGACATAAATCCTGCTACTCTTTATCCCGATTTAGATCAGAAATGGCCAAGTCAGTATGGTACAGACACCGATAAACCTATCAGCTTTAATGCTGCCTATCTTGCAGACTTTATGGCTGTTGTTAAACTTTACTCATGGAATGATTGCGTTACCATGGAGCGCAATGGCTCATGTGATCCAGCTGTGTTTACCGCTACGGTTGATTGTGAAGGCTTCGATAAAGTAAAAATGGAATACCTGTTAATGCCAATACAACTGCGCGACTAAGCGCCAACCTTGCAAACTGTTAAGTGTATGTGGCCGGGCTTGCTAGACCCGGCTTTTTCATGGTATGATTACTTTGTCCAAGCAACCGGCAACAAGCCGACTCCCCATGGAAACCACAAAACAGCTAGCCTTGCGCATTAGTTTAGCGCAAGATAAAACCATTATCAAAAGGATTATGGCGATTGAACCGTCGCTAGTGCCGGTCAACGAATCTAACAATAGATTCTTGTCCCGCCTTATGGCGGCTGGAGTTCTGGAAGACTGGGCCCCAGAAAAGGATTTGCCATATATCTTGTATTATCTAAACAAAAAGCCGTTAATTGGCTTTTTGCCTCCAGATATTGATAAGCAACCACTAGGAGACGGCGCTGTTATCAACGCTACAATAAATGTTGTAAAGTCTGAAGCGATGCCAAAGATAGGTGACTTGAACCATGCAAGGGCGCTAATGCTAGCGTTTGCTCTTTCCAAGGTGTTAGGCGCCAGTTGCCCTACTTAAGCATTGCAAACAGTTAAGCATTTATGGGCTAGCGTACTGCGCTGGCCCATTTTCATGCTATGCTTAACTTGTTCAAGCACCGCCGGCAAACAAGCCGGATCATCCAATGGACGCATTAAGCATTTCCCGCAGTCAAGCCAAGTTACTTGTTTGGCTTATCGAAAAAGCACCTTCATCTTTCTTCGCAAATATGCTTCCAGAAAAAAATTTGGAACTTTTTAATTTATACGAAACTTTGCATCTTTTCGCTGATAAAGATGCTAACTCTTAATCTTTCTGGCCATCAATCCACCATTCTACCGGCAAACAAGCCGGATCACCCAATGACGCTTTACGAAGAACTGGTTAAAGCTGGTTGCGAAGTCGGCAATCACGAGTCAGACCTGCACGTCATGTGTAGCGAAAAAGCTGAAACTATAATTCTCTATCATTGTTTACTTCCTGACAGCGTATGGACATATAGCCAGTTTCGTTCAAACATTGACGGTAAATTGTGGTATGAAATTCCGTTTGCTTACGATCCGCATTTCACTAGATTCAAACATGGTAAATGATTAAATAAGCCTGCAACATAAATCATGGAAGCTGGGGTCGCTGATCCCAGCTTTTTTTGCTGGATTCCTGGCCGGCAAATGATCAGTTTGCCTTATGAGGTACAAATGTACCACCAACAGATTCAAAAGCTTTGCGGCGCAACGGTTTATGGCGAAAGCGTGCCGAGGAGATAGCAACTGTTTGCGCAGCAACAGGTTCAAAAGCCTTGCGACGCAACGATCCATGTAGAAAACGTCAAAAGGAGATTGATCCCTAATAAATGAGTTTGGGGCAAAATGGTATCAGGGGGATACAGTCTCAAAGTGAGTCTCACTGAGACTGTATCAATAGATACAAAATAGAGTAAAAAGGATGATGGTTTATTTTTTTTATCTATTCTCTCTATCCCTTCCAGCTTCCATGGGCCTTTTGGACCTGTCGCCGGCAAAACAGCGTATTATCCGCCATAAGCTTGGCCTATCTGACTATTTTTCCGCTGCCGGCAAAGTAAGGGCATGAAATATCAACGCTGTAGGATTGTGCAATCACGGATAAAAGCAAAAATGGATTCGTCAATCTCTCGAATCAATCCGACTCCCATTCACTGCCGGCCAGATAGCGAGAGATTATTGCGTACCCACAATGCTTGGCAGGCATCATGGGACCAAAGTAATGAGAATGAGGAAACTCTAGATATTGATGAATTAACACAAGAAGCATTCAAGCATTACGCTAATGGATTATTGCCTATTCAAGTTAGATGGGAGCTTGCTAGGGCTCATCAGTATTTAACTAACACGACCCTGACTCGCATTCAACGCCGCGCTGAGCGTGCGCTGTGCGCGGCTGAGACAGCCCCGCCAGAGCTGCGTAGGGCCATGGTCGCCGCGAGCCGCCAGGCGGCCATTCAGGGGGCCCTACGGACGGGAGACTGGGGCCAGGCGCTTAAAGGTCTGGAACGGGCGGGAGAGATTGCCGGGGAGCTGAGAGAGAGCGCTGGCCTGAGCGAAGAAGATCTAGTCCTGACCATCTCAGTAGAGCAGCCTGCCCTGACTGCCGGCGAATCTCAGCCAGTCTCAACCGAGACTGGCGCCAGTCTCACACCTGAGACAGTCGAGACTGAAGCCGAGTCTTATTGAGAATCCTTGCATCGCAATGAGTCTCAGGTGAGACTGGCATTCATGCGACTAAATGTTAAGCATTCATGGCCACTGGCCTTATTAACGTGGTATTGTATGGGAGTCATTCACAAAAGGCATTCATTCATGGCCGCCGCTGCAACCAAGAACGCTCAAGTCTTGGCGTTCAATGATCTTGTATTTTTTGTCCCGAAAACATCTCAGATCGTAGATACACTATTCAAAGGGCCAACAACTGCTAGCGGTACATTCAAAGTGCGAAAAAATGGAATTATGTTTTATGACCTAAAAGGCTGTGAAAGGGTATTTTTGGTAGCAAACGATGGTAGTGATAACTTTTTTGTGTCCTGCGATAGCCGTGTTAGCGTTAACAAAAAAAGGCAGGTGCGTTATATGTTTGGTCTTTCTTCGCTAGATTCTTTATGGCTACTTATTCGTGGCTTGTCATATTCTGAGCAGATCACGCTAGCCCGGCGCTTATGGTCTGAGGTTCGCCCCCAATGTTGCTAATTGTTAAGCGTCAAGCCACAGTCGCCTAGTAAGCCTGCTACCATTAACAAGTCAACCACGCAC
>Ga0114969_10003416_pt1 | contig 12812 bp, 14 predicted proteins | sample M_130807_MF_Meta_FD_87316 | JGI IMG/M metagenome (GOLD analysis project Ga0114969, IMG submission 87316) | Freshwater microbial communities from Lake Montjoie, Canada to study carbon cycling - M_130807_MF_MetaG | ecosystem: Environmental > Aquatic > Freshwater > Lake | place: Lake Montjoie...
ACCTTGGTGATCGCCGCCGTCAGCGATGTCTTGCCGTGGTCCACGTGACCAATCGTCCCCACGTTCGCGTGCGGCTTCGTCCGCTCGAACTTCCCCTTCGCCATCGCTGGTGCCTTTCCTTAAACCGAGGTGACACGCGCTCGAGCGCGGCCCTGAATTTCTTCCGCGACATTCGGCGGGACCTGCGCGTAGTGGTCGAACTCCATGGAGTACGTCGCGCGGCCCTGCGTGTTGGAACGGAGGTCAGTTGCATATCCGAACGTCTCAGCCAGCGGCACCATCACGTTGAGCACGCGGGTGTTGCCGCGCTGGTCCATGCCCAGCACCTGGCCACGACGAGAGTTGATGTCGCCGAGCACGTCACCGAAGTAGTCCTCCGGCGTGATGACTTCGAGCTTCATGATGGGCTCCATCAGCACGGGGCCAGCGGCCTCCATAACTGCGCGCATACCCATCGAACCTGCGGTCTGGAACGACATTTCCGACGAGTCGACCGCGTGGAACGAGCCATCGACGACGGCAACGGCCACATCGACGACCGGGAACCCAGCCCTCGGCCCGTTCAGCAGCCCTTGCTCCACACCGTGGCGCACCGGGTTGATGAATTCCTTCGGGATCGAACCGCCGACCGTCTTGTCCTCGAAGGTGAAACCGGTACCCGGCTCGCGCGGGTCGATCTCGAGCACACAGTGCCCGAACTGACCGCGACCACCGGACTGGCGAACGAAGCGCCCCTCAGCACGAGCGTGGCGCGTGACCGTCTCGCGGTACGCGACCTGCGGGCGGCCAACGGTCGCCTCGACTTTGTGCTCGCGCTTCATGCGGTCAACGATGACCTCTAGGTGCAACTCACCCATACCAGCGATGACGGTCTGACCCGTCTCCTGGTCGTGGCGCACCCGGAACGTTGGGTCTTCCTCGGTGAGTCGCTGCAGCGCCTCGCCCATGCGCTCTTGGTCTTCGCGCGTCTTGGGCTCGATCGCCACGGTGATGACGGGCTCCGGGAAGGTGATGGCCTCGAGCACGACCGGGTGGTCACGGTCGGAGAGCGTGTCACCGGTGAAGGTGTCCTTGAGGCCGATCGCAGCGGCGATGTCGCCGGCGTACACAGCCTCGACGTCCTCACGCGAGTTGGAGTGCATCTTCATCAGGCGGCCGAAACGCTCGCGCTTATCGCGACCCGTGTTCATGACCTGCTCACCGGTCTTCGCCACACCGGAATAGACACGGAAGAAGACGAGGCGGCCGACGAACGGGTCGGACACCACCTTGAAGGCGAGTGCGGTGAGCGGCTGCTCGTCCGAGGCGTGGCGCTCGACGAGGACGTCGAGGTCCTTCGCGTCGTGCGCCACCAGCGGCGGCACGTCGAGCGGCGACGGCAGGTAGTCGATGACGGCGTCGAGCAGCAGCTGGACGCCCTTGTTCTTCAGTGCGGAGCCGCAGAACACCGGGTAGATCTTGCCGGCGTTGCAAGCGCGACGCGTCGCGTCCTTGAGCTCATCGATGGTGAACGTTTCACCCTCGAGGAAGCGGCCCATGAGGTCGTCGTCGTTCTCAGCGACGCGCTCAACGAGCGCCTCGCGAGCCGCGGTCGCCTCGGCAACCAGGTTCTCGGGTACGTCGCGCTCGACCTGGTTCTCACCACGGTCGCCCTCGAAGTAGTAGGCCTTCATCTTCAGCAGGTCGATCACGCCGAGGTGCTGATCCTCAAGGCCGATCGGAATCTGCATCGGGACCGGAATGGCGCCCAGGCGGTCGACGATCATGTCGACACAGCGCTGGAACGAGGCACCAGTGCGGTCGAGCTTGTTGATGAAGCAGATGCGCGGAACGTTATAGCGGTCAGCCTGGCGCCACACAGTCTCGGACTGCGGCTCGACACCGGCGACGCCATCGAAGACGACCACACCACCGTCGAGCACGCGCAGCGAGCGCTCTACCTCGACCGTGAAGTCGACGTGGCCCGGGGTGTCGATGATGTTGATCTGGTGGTCGTTCCAGGTGCAGGTGGTCGCGGCGGACGTGATCGTGATGCCGCGCTCTCGCTCCTGCTCCATCCAGTCCATGATCGCAGTGCCCTCGTGCACCTCACCGATCCGGTAGGAACGGCCGGTGTAGTAGAGGATGCGCTCGGACACAGTCGTCTTACCCGCATCAATGTGGGCAATGATTCCGATGTTGCGTACCCGCTCAAGCGGTGTCGTACGGGGCATCTACTCAGCGTCCTTCTCTGGTAGGCCGGAGAACATCAACCGCCTCGATGACTCGAGGCGGCCTGCGTTCACGCGACCGGCGTTACCAGCGGTAGTGCACGAACGCACGGTTGGCTTCCGCCATCCGGTGCGTGTCCTCGCGACGACGAATCGCCGCGCCTGTGTTGTTTGCAGCGTCCATCAACTCGGACGACAGCCGCTCAGCCATCGAACGGCCACCGCGGTTGCGCGCACCGGCGAGGAGCCAGCGAATCGCGAGGGCCTGACGGCGCTCGCTGCGGATGTCGACGGGAACCTGGTAGGTCGCACCACCGACGCGGCGCGGCTTCACTTCGATCACCGGCGTTGCGTTGCGCACAGCCTGCTCGAAGACATCGATCGGCGAGCGACCAGTGGCCTGCTCAAGACGGTCGAGTGCTTCGTTGACGATGCGCTCAGCGGTGCTCTTCTTGCCGCTGTACATCAGCTTGTTGGTGAACGAAGTCACCAGACGCGACTGGAAGCGCGGGTCCGGCAGAACCGGGCGCAGCGGAGCGCGATTGCGACGAGCCATATCGGTGTTCCCTGTCCTCGACTATCCGCGCCGGGTGCCGTACTTGGAGCGACCGCGCTTGCGATCCTTCACACCCTGCGCGTCGAGCGCGCCACGGATGATGTGGTAACGCACACCCGGGAGGTCCTTCACACGACCGCCGCGGATCAGCACAACGGAGTGCTCCTGCAGCGTGTGACCTTCACCGGGGATGTATGCGGTGACTTCGATCTGGTTGGTGAGACGGACACGCGCAACCTTGCGTAGTGCGGAGTTCGGCTTCTTCGGAGTGACGGTACGGACCTGCGTGCACACGCCGCGCTTCTGGGGCGAACCCTTCGGCGAGCGAGTCGTGCGCGACTTCAACGCGTTGAAGCGGAAGCGCAAGGCCGGAGCCTTCGTCTTCTTGATGACCGGCTTGCGGCCGTGTCGAACCAGCTGATTAATCGTCGGCACTGGAACTCCTGCCGTCTCCGAACAACACCACGCTCAACGAACAACACCACGCTCAACCGCGACTCTGAGTACGGCTGCCGACGTTGACGGCATCCGTATTCAGCATGCATCCCACGTGAGGAGAACCTCGCTGCGGGCAACAACAACGGCCGGAAGCTCCACGGTTGAGCCTGTCGCGACTGTGTGCTCTCGCGAGCACTGACCGTCGCCGGTCCTCACCGAGTCCACGCTACCGACCGTCATCACGGTCAAACCGACACAGCGCAGTACGCCGTCTTGGTTACGCGAAAGGGAAGGATATGGGTGCCCCGAATGTGTGTCAACGACACCACATCCAAGTCCCAACTGTCACACGGCCAATTAGAGCCGTAATAACCGAGTAGGTGCATATACACCTACTCCTATCCTACCGGCGGAAGAGCACCCGACGGTACGCCTCGCGATAGGCGGGAAGCTCCGGACGCTCGGTCTTTGAGCGGTCGGCAGCCTCGCGCCACTGCTTCAGCGTGTCCGCCTCGGTACGCCCGCGCATCTGGGAGGTGTGGGCAAGAATTGCCCGCACCTTCTTGCGCAGCACGGGCTCGATATCCACATAGAAGTCCGGGTCACCGGTGTTGGCCTGGCCCCCGAGAAGGAGTGCCAGCGGACGGTGCGGCTCGAGGCCCTCGTCCTTATGTTCTGGGTGGTAGAGATGGTCATCGGCCGCCGGGAAGATACCGTCGTAGGTCGAGCGACCCACGTTGCGGTGGTCGCGGTGGTTAAAGCCGGGGCGGAAGCCGTCCCAGGTGATTACCAGCTCCGGACGGCGCTTTCGCATCTGGTAGACAATCAGTTCACGTAACTCATCATTATCGAGCACCCCGCCGTCGTGGAACCCGAGGTAGATCGGCTCGTTGGCGCCGAGGATGCGCGCGGCCTCGCGCTGCTCCTCCTCGCGCTCCCCGGCCAGCTGCTGGCTCGTGACCTTCGGGTCCTTGGTGCCCTTGTTCCCGCTCGTCACGACCATGATGTCGACGGTCCAGCCGGCTGCGGTCAGCACGGCGACGGTGCCGCCGCACATGAACTCGCAGTCGTCGGGGTGGGCGGTGATCACCATGGCCCGCCTGGGCTCGATGGCCGCGAACAGCTCGGCGGGCGTCGAGGCCGCCTCGAGCCGTGCATTGGTCTGGTTGACCACGGATCCTCCGGCTAGGCCCTACTCACCGCCGCGGGCGCGACGCGCTCCGCGATCAGGGCCGAGTACTGGTCGAGCAGCGCGGACGCGACCGACTGCCACGAGTATGCCTGCATCGCCTTCGCAGCGTTGGCGCCAAGAGCGTCCCGCAGCGGGATGTTCTGGAACAGCAGATCGAGCTTCTCCGCGAACGGGCCCGGGCAGCGCCACGGAATGAGGTAGCCCGTGCGCCCATCCGTGATCGTCGAGGTCAGCCCGCCCACCCGCGACGCCACGACCGGGATGCCACTCGCCATCGCCTCGACGGCGACGAGGCCGAACGACTCGTAGAAGGACGGCACCGCCACCGCATCAGCCGCCTGGTAGTAGAGCCGCAGGCGCTCGTGCGGGACGGCGCCCACGAGGTGCACGCGATCCTCGATACCCAGTTCGCGGGCCACGGCCAGCAGCCGCTGCTGGCCGGCGCTCGCGCGCTCGTCGCCGCCGACGAGCACCAGGCTGACGTGATCCTGCACGGTCATCTCGGCGAGCGCCCGGACCAGGATGTCAAAGCCCTTCAGCGGCTCGATACGGCCGACTGCGAGCACCAGGCGGTCATCCGCGGGGATCCCGAGCTCGGCACGCGCAACCGCTCGGCTGCCCTGCTGGAAGAGCTCGAGGTTCACACCGAGCGGAATCACCGCAACCTTGGCCGGCGGCACGCGGTAGAGCTGCTTCAATAGCTGCCGCTCGTGATCGGTCGCCGCAACGATGCGGTCGAGGGCATGCACGACACGGCGCTCGGTCTCGAGGCGCTCTGGCGACTCGTGCTCGGACGCGCGGGCGCGCAGCTTTACGTCGCCAAGCGTGTGGAACATCGCGATGTGCGGCACGCCCCAGCGCTGCACCAGCAAGGCGCCGGCCGCCACTGAGAGCCAGTAGTGCGAATGGACGAGGTCGTACTCGACGCCCTCGCTGGCGCGGAATGCCTCGACCCCATCAGCGAAGGCACCGACCAGCGGCGGCAGCTCTTCCTTCTCGAGACGCTCGACCGGGCCGGCGGTGATGTTGATCAGCCGAGCACCGTTGCCGAGCTCTTGGATCTCAGGCGTCTCAGCATCAGTGCGGCGAGTGAAAACGTCGCACTCGACGCCGAGGGCGGCGAGCTGCGCCGCGACCTCCCGCACGTAGACGTTCATACCGCCGGTCTCACGGCCACCCAGCGCCGCGAGCGGCGAGGTGTGCATGGAGAGCATCGCAACGCGCATGGACGCTGCTCCTAGTGGGTGATGGGCCGGATCAGTCCCAGGAACTCCTGGCGGGTGTTCTGCTCTTCGCGGAAGCGGCCGCGCATCGCGGAGGTGGTCATGGTCGCGCCGGGCTTCCGCACGCCGCGCATGGTCATACACAGGTGCTCCGCCTCGATCACAACGCCGACACCCTTGGCGCCGAGCACGCTCTCGATGCAGTCGGCAATCTGGCCGGTGAGCCGCTCCTGCACCTGCGGACGGCGAGCGAACACATCAACCGCGCGGGCGATCTTGGAGAGGCCAACGATCTTGCCATTGGGCAGGTAGCCCACGTGGGCCTGGCCGTGGAACGGCAGCAGATGGTGCTCACACATCGAGTAGAAGGGAATCTCGCGCAGGATCACCATCTCGTCGTAGGACTCTTCGAAGGTGACGCCGAGGATGGCGACCGGATCCTCGTCGAGGCCGGCGAAGATCTCCTCGTACATGCGCGCAATGCGGGCGGGCGTGTCGCGGAGGCCCTCACGGTTGGGATCTTCACCGACGGCCGCGAGCAGCTGCACCACGAGGCGCTGCACCTCGGCGTGATCGACACGCGAATGAGTCCCAGAGGTCACTGGCGATACCTCACCTAGCCAAAAGGGTCGGGAGACAATCCTAGCACGCACGACATGACGCCGCGCGCGCTGAGACGCGTACGAGCTAGCTCCAGCCCAGCTCTCGCTCGACGGCGACGAGGTTGGCCGGAGCCTGGTGCTGCACCGCCTCGATCTTCAGTGCGGTGTCCGGATCCTTCAGGCCGTTGCCGGTGAGGATGCAGACGGCGATCAGCCCCTCGACCCGCTGACCTGCGGCGACCTGCTTGATCAGCCCCGCGAGCGAAGCAGCCGAGGCCGGCTCGCAGAACAGCCCCTCATCCGCAGCGATGCGGCGGTACGCCTCGAGAATCTCGTCGTCAGTGACCGAGTCGATCATGCCCTGTGACTCGTCGCGCGCGTTGACCGCGCCTTCCCACGAGGCGGGGTTCCCGATGCGGATCGCGGTCGCGATCGTCTCCGGATTCGCGACCGGGTGACCGAGCACCAACGGCGCCGCACCAGCAGCCTGGAAGCCCCACATCTTGGGGAGCTTCGTAGAGCGCTCGGCCTGGCGGTACTCGTTGAAGCCGCGCCAGTAGGCCGTGATGTTGCCGGCGTTGCCGACGGGAATGCAGAGCAGGTCAGGCGCCTCGCCGAGGTCGTCGACGATCTCGAACGCCGCAGTCTTCTGGCCCTGAATGCGGTACGGGTTCACCGAGTTCACCAGTGCGATGCCGGGCCGCTCGCCGAGCTGGCGCGCGATGTTCAGCGCGTCGTCGAAGGAGCCCTCGATCGCCACGATCTCGGCACCGTGCACCACCGCCTGAGCGAGCTTGCCCATGGCGATGCGGCCCGCCGGCACGATCACGTAGGAGGGGACCCCATGCCGCGCGGCATATGCCGCTGCCGACGCTGAGGTGTTCCCGGTCGAGGCGCAGAGCAGCGCCTCGGCCCCTGCCTCGATTGCCTTGGCGACGGCCATGACCATGCCGCGGTCTTTGAACGACCCGGTCGGGTTGGTGTACTCGAGCTTGAAGTAGAGCGCCTCAAGGCCCAGTTCCGGCCCCAGCACGCGAGAACGCACCAACGGCGTGCCGCACTCACCGAGGGTGACCATCGGCGTCTTGTCGGTCACCGGGAGGAACTCGGCGTAGCGCTCAAGGATGAATCGCGAACCCGGCTCGCTCATAGCGGCTGCTCCCGTGTGGCTGCATCGGCGCTCTCGGAGAGGCGCACGAGCAATTCTCGCGCGGCACGTACCTGTCGGTCGATCTCGTCGCTCTGGCGGCGCCCGGCGGCCTCCGCGGAGTCGGTCACGCGCTGGAAGTGGTCGCGCAGCACCAGGCGCTGCGCCTCAACCCGCTCCGCAAGCTCGAAGAGGGCGCGGTCCATGCCGACGACGTGTGCGCGCAGCAGCGCGCGCTCTTCCGCCTCGGCACGTGTGGTGAGGGTCTTCGATTCCGCATCGCGCTCGAGCGAGGCGAGGCCATCCTCGACGCGCTGGCGCAGCACACGGTGCTGCTCGATCAGGTCCGCAAACGCGGTCTCCCGGTCGAGGTGTCGGCTCACGAGGCCCAGTTGGTCCTGGAACTGCTGCAGGTCGCGCTGCATCAGCTCGGTGCGCGCCTCGACGGCATCGGTGTGGAGGCGGGAGGCGTCGAGTGCCTCACGCAGCACCTCGAGGTCGCCCGTCTCCTGGCGCACCCCGCGCGCGAGTACGTCGACCTGCGCGCCGATCGCCTCAGCACGCGACACGAGCTGCTGTTGTTCCTGCGCGACCTCTGCTGCCGCCGCGGTTCGTTGTGCATCGCGATCGACGGTCGCGGCCTGCGCGCGCTCTAGCGACGCAATGCGTTCGACGAGATCGAGCAGCAAGCGCTCGAGGCCTGCATCACTACCTGCCTCACGATCGCGACCGCGTTCAGCTTGCGACAGTTGGTCACGCCGCAACGCGGACTCAGCGGACAGTCGCTCCTCGACAGATGCGAGTGCTCGCCGCACATCCGGCAGCGCGTCCTGCGCCACCTCGGAACGGCGCGTGCGCCCCTCGATGCTCGCGAGTGTCGTACGAAGGTCGTCGAGCTCCTGCTCGCGGGCGGCGAGCGAAGCGTGTGCGCGCGACACATCGCGGCTCAGTGACTCAATGCGTTCGAGCGCGCGTTCGAGCTGTTCTTCCAGCCAGACCGCGGTCGCTCGCTCGCCAGTCACGGGAGGTGCGCGCTAGCCCGCCATCGCGAGGACGTTGCCGACCTCGACGACGACATCAAGCGCGCGGATTTCCGCAAGCGCTGCGTCGAGCGCTGCGCCCGTAGCGTGGTGCGTGGTGATCACGAGCTCGGCGGTCCCGGCGCTGTCGTCGGTCTCGAACTGGATGCACGACGCAATGCTGATCTCGCGCTCGCCGAGGATGCCCGCGATGCGCGCGAGCACGCTCGGCTGATCGGACACGGTCACGCGCATGTAGTAACGCGAGCGGTGCACCGCAGGCGGGTGCACAGGCAACTTGCGGTACTCGAGCACCTCGGGAGGCCGGCGGCCAACGACGATATCGCGCGCGATATCGAGCACGTCCGCGAGCACCGAACTCGATGTCGGGTTCGCGCCAGCGCCGCGCCCCTGAAACAACACGCGGCCGACGAGGTCGCCCTCGATCTGCACGGCATTCAACACACCATCGACCTTCGCCAGTGGCTCGTCCTTCGCGATCAGCGTCGGCTGCACCGAGGCGACGACGCCGCCATCGACGAGCCGCCCGGTCGCGAGCAGCTTGATCGTGTAGCCCAGCGCCTCCGCGTAGCGAAAGTCCTTCGCGTCGAGCTTCGTGATGCCCTGCCGTGCGACCTCATCCGGAGCGACAGCGACGTGGAACGCGAGCCCGCACAGGATCGCGAGCTTGTACGAGGCGTCGATGCCCTCGACGTCAGCCGTCGGATCCGGCTCCGCGTAGCCAAGGCGCTGCGCCTCGGCGAGCGCGACGTCGTAGTCCGTGCCGCTCTGCGCCATGCCGGTGAGCATGTAGTTGGTCGTGCCGTTGATGATCGCCGTCACCGCAGTGATGTCGTTCGCGAGCAGGTCGCGCGACAGCGGGCTGATCACCGGGATGCCGCCGCCGACCGAGGCTTCGTAGAGCAGGCGCACGTTGTGCTTCGCCGCAATCGCAAGCAGTTCGCTGCCGGCCTTCGCCATCACTTCTTTGTTCGCCGTCACGACGTGGCGACCCGAGGCCAGTGCAGCCTCGATGTACTCGCGCGCCGGATGCTCCGCACCCATCAGCTCGACGACGATCTGCACGTCCGGATCGGCCAGCACGTCGTCGAAGTTCGCGGTCACCGTGGCCGGGTCGATGCCGTCGCGCGCCTTCGATACGTCGCGTACGAGCACGCGCCGAATCTCGAGGGGACGACCGACCTGCGCGCCATACCTCGCAACGCCGTTGCGCAGCGCCGCGACCACGCCGGACCCGACGTTCCCGGGCCCAAGGATCGCGAGGCCGACGCTGCTACTTGGCACTGGGCGTGGCCACAGCCTTCGTGAAGTCTGCGATCGCGTGATTCGTGATCCAGTCCTCCTTGGCCTTATCGAGCGTGCGCTGTGGCTTCAGGTCCGCAACGGCCTTGTTCAGCCAATCGAGGATCTTCTTGTTGGTGAGCGCGTCCTTCGATGCGTCGGTGACTTCGCGGTCCGCGCTCACCTCGATCGCCTTGTAGACCTCGAAGTAGTCGCCGACCTTCACCACCGGCGAGATCTCGCCAGCCTTGAGCTTCTGCACTGCATCTCTGGTCGGGCCATCGAGCTCGTCGAGCGTCACCCACAGGGGCGCGCCAGTCTTCAGGCCACCAGTAGTCGCAGAGACACTGTTCTGCGACGCGACCTGACTGAAGTCGACGTTCGGCCTCGACACGATGCTGCGGATCTGGTTCGCCAGTGCCTCATCGCTCGTGCGCGCAACGGCCACGTTCACCTGCGCCGCAGTCTTCGGCAGCTCGTTCTTGAACTTCTCCCTGAGCCGGTCTTCGTAAAGCCCGGACATGATCACCGCGTCGAGCTCGGACTTGGTGAGCTTCGACTTCGTGAGTCGGTCCTGCAGGGCCTTCGTGTACTTGGCCTGGTCCACCGTTGGCGTCGCCGTCGGCGAGGCGCCGGCTACAGGCGTGGCGGTGCCGATCGTCACCGTCGCGTTGAGTCCATCAGGCGTCTGGATCGACGGCTGCGGCGGGGTTGCGGGCGCGAGCTGGCCTTGCAGCTCTTTCGTGACGTCGTCCGAGGTGACCTCGGGGACGAGCTCCTTCGCCTTCTGGCGCAGCGCCTCTTCGCGCTCGAGCGTGTCGAGCGTCTTCGAGACGATCTCAGTCGGGCTCTTCGGAGCGATCGCCTGTTGGAACTGCAGCAGGTAGAGCGCGCGGCGCTCGACGGCCGAGGCATCCCACTGCTTCGAGCCGATCGCCAGAATCCGCTCGCGCGGCGGCTTGTATACGGTGAGGAAGAGCCCGATCAGCACGATCACCGCAACAACGGCGAGTACCACGATCGAGCCGAGGATGACGAGTTGGTCGCGGCGCGCCTCTGGATTCGAGTGCACGCGCGAGGCCGCCCGATTGCCGGCCACCTTGAGGTCCCTTCCGTCAGCGCCGGTACGAAACGGTGGGGAAGGGCGACGCCCGGCATTCCCTGGAGAACGAGCGCGCCCACAACGGACGCGCTCGCAGCATGCAAACCCTAGCGGCGGCCGCTCGAGCGACCACTACCCAGCACGCCCGACGTGCGGTCGTGCTCAGCCGTGTACGGCAGCAGCGCCACCTGGCGCGCACGCTTCACCGCGAGCGCCACAGAGCGCTGGTGCTTTGCGCACGTGCCAACCTTGCGGCGCGGCTCAAGCTTGCCGCGGTCAGTCACGTACCGCCGCAGCATCGAGACGTCCTTGTAGTCGGCGTGCTCGATCTTGTCGATGCAGAAGGCGCAGCCTCGGCGTCGCGCGCCAAAGCGACGGCCACCACCGCCACGGTCGTCACGGTCGCCGCCGCGGAAGTCGCGGCCGCCGTCGCCACCGCCGCGCTCTTCACGGTCGCCGCCGCGGAAGTCGCGGCCGCCGTCGGAGGCGGGTGCAGTGATCTCTTCGGTCGTCATGGATGCTCTCTTCGCGTACTGCCCAGAGTTGGTGGGCGCTGTGCTACTTAGTTAGAACGGCAGGTCGTCGGGGTCGATGTCACCACCGCCATCCGCGCCTACCGGCATACCCGGGTCGAACGACTCAGTGCGTTCACCGGAACCACCACCCTGGCCACCGAGGAATTGCACCGTGTTAGCGATGACCTCAGTGACGTAGTGCTTCTGCCCATCCTGGCCGTCCCAGGATCGAGTCTGCAGTCGGCCCTCGATGTAGACCTGTCGCCCCTTTTGCAGGTACTGCGAGCAGATCTCAGCGAGCCGCTGATACGTGATCACGCGGAACCACTCGGTGCGCGACTGGCGCTGGCCAGCGCGATCCGTGAAGTTCTCGTTCGCCGCCACACGGAACTCGCACACCATGGTGCCGTTCGCCGTATAGCGTGCCTCAGGGTCAGCCCCGAGGTTTCCAATCACCATCACCTTGTTCAGCATGAGTGCCATTCCCCCGTTCGGGGTTGGGGAGGTGCGGTTCTACTCGGCCGTTGCAGGCTCAGCCGTCGCCGGCTCAGCTACCGTCGGCTCAGCCGCCACTGGCTCGACCGCTGCCGGTTCAGCTGCTGCCGATTCGGCAACCTCTGGCTCAGCCTCGGCCTCGCTCGCCGTCGGCGCTGCAGCATCAGTATCCATCGCCGGCGCCATCGTCGGGGCATCCGAGTACTGATCGCGCTCGTCGCGAGGCCGACCACCGTTGCGCGGAATGATGCCGCTGATCAGCAGGTGGCGAATCACCTCTTCGGCGAGGTTCAAGGCCTTCTCGAGCCCAACAGCGCCTGCCGGCGGCAGCTCCATCGTGGTGAGCACGTACGTGCCCTCGAAGTACTGCCGGATCGGGTAGGCGAGGCGGCGGCGGCCCCAGTTGTCGACGGACAACACTTCGCCGCCCTGGGCGGTGATCAGCGCGCTCACGCGCTCGACCGCGTTTTGGACATCATCCGCGGGCACCCGCGGGCTGATGATGTACAGCAGTTCGTATTCGCTCAAACGAAAACTCCCACCGTGTCCGAGGCCTCACGAGGCCGGGGGCACCATACAACGGACGGTTACTGACCTGAGCAGCAACCGGACGACCATGTCACAGGCCGCCTGCACCGGGGCAGTGAGTATACGGACGGCCGCTCTGGAGGGTCAACGCGAGGGCCTACTGGGCGAGCACCCGCACCCAGAGCTCCTCGAGCGACGAGATTTCGAGGTCAGGCACTGGCTCCTCGCCGCGCCTGCTGAGGCCTCGCCGGTTCAGCCACACCGCACCGATCCCGGCCGACTGCGCCCCGGCCACGTCGTGCCTGAGGCTGTCGCCGACATGCCACACATCGCCCGCCTCCAGCCCGAGGGCATCGAGCGCCATCCGAAAGATCGCCGCGTCGGGTTTGGCGACCCCGACCTCGCCTGACACGAGCAATGGGCGAAACGCCGCCTCGAGGCCGAGCTGCTGGAGCTTCCAACGCTGGTCGTCCGGCGCCCCAT
>Ga0114969_10003417_pt1 | contig 12811 bp, 11 predicted proteins | sample M_130807_MF_Meta_FD_87316 | JGI IMG/M metagenome (GOLD analysis project Ga0114969, IMG submission 87316) | Freshwater microbial communities from Lake Montjoie, Canada to study carbon cycling - M_130807_MF_MetaG | ecosystem: Environmental > Aquatic > Freshwater > Lake | place: Lake Montjoie...
GGCCTGCTACCACCTGTTCGACGCCGTCTCGGCCATCACGGTCAGCGGGCGGCGGGGATACAGGAAGACCTTCGTGCCGATGCTCTGCAACATCGCGGCGCTGTGGGGCCTGGGGCTGGGCGGCGGCTACGCGCTTGCCTTCGGCCACGTCGGCCGCGCGCCAATGGGCGCCCCTGGGTTCTGGCTGGCCGCCGCGATCGGCATGCTCATTGGGAGCGTGCTCATTGCGGCATACTTCCTCGTGGTCAGTCGCGCCCGTGCCGGGGAGCCGACAGTGCAATAATCCCGCCGTACCCAGGAGGAGTGAACATGAGACAACAAAACAAGATCCGCAGGATCCTCGCAATCACTGTCGCCACAGCAGGCCTGCTGGCGGCGCAAGGGGCATCCGCGCAAGCCTTTCCCGCCAAGCCCATCCGTTTCATCATGCCCTACCCGCCCGGCGGGAGTTCGGAGATCCTCGCGCGGCCGATTGCGCTCGAGATGAGCCGCAACCTCGGCCAGCAGGTCGTCATCGACTACAAGCCCGGCGCAGGCTCGACCATAGGCGCGGACATCACGGCCAAGGCGCCGCCCGACGGCTACACGATCATCATGCTGCTCACGGCTCACGCGATCAATGCTTCGCTGATGCCCTCGCTGCCGTACGACACCGTGAAGGACTTCGCTTCGGTCACCCTCGCCGCGACGCTGCCCTTGGTGGTCGTGGTCAATGCACAGTCGTCGATCCAGACCGTGCAGGACCTGATCGCGGCGGCTAAGGCCAACCCCGGCAAGCTCAACTACGCCTCGGCCGGCCCGGGCAACACCAGCCACCTGGCGGTGGAGTACTTCAAGACCGTGGCCGGCGTGAACATCGCCCACGTGCCGTACAAAGGCAGCGGCCCAGCGGTGACCGCGCTGCTAGGCCGCGAAGTCGACATGATCTTCGACAGCCTCTCCTCGTCGCTCGCGCAGATCCACGGCGGCAAGTTCCGCGCGGTGGCGGTGTCCACCGCCAAGCGCTCGCATGTACTGCCCCAGGTGCCCACGATCCAGGAGTCCGGCGTACCCGGCTTCGACATCTCGGCGTGGTACGGCATCTTTGCGCCAGCGGCCACCCCGCCCGCGATCGTGCAGAAACTCAATTTCGAGATCGTGAAGGCGATGAGCGCGCAGCAGGCGAAGGAAAAGATCGAGGCGTCGGGCTACCAGATCGTCGGCTCGACGCCCGCGCAACTGGATGCGCACGTGAAGAGCGAGATCGTGCGCTGGGCCAAGGTCGTCAAGGACTCCGGCGCGAAGGCCGAATAACCGGGGTCTGTCCCGGGTCTGTCCCCGATTACAGGACCAGCTTGTACTTTTCGACGGGGGCGTCGACTTCGACGCTGCCGCCGAGCCGGGCGACATGGGCGCGGGTCTCGTCCAGCTTGCGGTCGATGTCGTCGTCCGACTGGTCCGGATCGTGGTGGAAGAGGTGCAGGCGCTTCACTTCGGCGCGCACCGCCAGGTCGGCGACTTCGCTGACGCAGGAATGGCCCCAGTCGACCTTCGACGGGTATTCATGGTCGCGGTAGGTGGTGTCGGTGATCAGCACGTCCGTGCCGCGCACGAAGTCGGTGAGCCGCTCCAGGTAGCGCTGGTCGCGCCGCGGGTCGGAAGGCAGGTAGAGCTCGTTGTCCGTGATGTAGCAGGCGGATCGGCCGTGGCAGGTGACCTTGTATCCCAGGCATGAGCCGGGGTGCTTGAGCAGCAGGGTCTCGATCTTCACGGCGCCGAAATCCAGCGTCTCCTCGCGCAGGTCGCGGAAGACGACGTGCGCGCCGAACTCGCGGATCGTCACCGGAAAATACACGCCTTCCATCTGCGCGGCGATCGCGCGCGCGATGGTCAGGTCGCCCTGGTAGGGGCCATAGATCTCCACCTGGTTGCCGCGGATGTAGAGCGGCGCGAAAAACGGCACCGTGTTGATATGGTCCCAGTGCGTATGCGAGATGAAGATCTTCGCGGAAAACCGCTGCGTGCCCGAGGCCATGATCTGGTCGGAGAGCTGCTTGATCCCCGAGCCGCAGTCAAAGATATACAGCGGCTCGCCTCCCACCTCGATGCTCACGCAGGAGGTATTCCCGCCGCGCTTCAGCGTGCTGGGTCCGGGCACCGGCAGCGTGCCGCGCACGCCCCAGTAAGTGATGACCATGTGTTTGGACACGAACTCGTCGATCGAGGCGAGCAGAGTGGCCGGGTTGATCGGTTTCACGATGTAGCCGTCGGCACCCAGCTCGCGCGCCCGGCGGCGGTCGAAATCGTAGGACTTGGCCGACAGCACGATGATCTTCATCGACTCGATCTCGGGTCGGCGGCGAAGCTCGCGGCACAGCTCGAAGCCATCCATCACCGGCATCATCAGGTCGGTGATCACGCAGTCGGGACGCACCCCGGGGATGTCCTTCAGCGCCTGCTGGCTGGAATCGCTCGAAACGACCGTGTGCCCGGCTTTTTCGAGCACGCTGCGCAGCAGCGCGAGGATGTCGGGATCGTCGTCGACGATGTAGAACTTCATTTTCTTGTTCCGGATGCGGGGTCAGTCGGCCGGACGCCGCCCCTCGAAGGCTTCATGGAGCAAAGATAACACGCCGGCATACTCGACCTGGCGCGGATTCGGGTAGGGGCTTTCAGTCGCAATCCGCGCGGCGCGCTCCAGGCCCTCCGCCGGCATGCCGATGGCCGAAAGGCGCAATTCGAGACCGAGCCGCGACTCCAGGTCATGCAGGCCCTGCGGGGCGTCCGGCGCGCCAAGGGCCCGCGCAATGCGGGCCATCGCTGCGGGCGCGGCATCCCGGTTGTAGCGGGCCGCATGCGGCAGGACGATGCTGTGCGTCTCGGCATGTGGCAGGCCGAACGTGCCTCCAAGCACATGGCACAGCTTGTGATGCAGGCCCATGCCGGTCGTGGCAAAAGACACCCCGGCCAGCCAGGCGCCATACAGCGCGTCCGAGCGGGCCTGCATGTCCTCGGGCGCCCGGACCACCCGGGGCAAGGCCGCCACCATGGCCCGGATGCCCTCCTCGGCCTGCAGCGAGTTGATGGGGTTCCCGTCCGCCGCGTACAGCGCCTCTACGCAATGGGCGATGGCATTCATGCCGCTCGCGGTGGAAATCGCCACCGGCAGTCCCAGGGTGAGCGCCGGGTCGTAGATCACCGTCCGCGGCAGCACACGGGGGTCGCGCAAGGTCTTTTTCAAGCCGTCTTCGGTCATCCCGAGGATGGTGGTCATCTCGGAGCCGGAATAGGTGGTGGGAACCGCGATGATCGGCAGGCCGCTCGTCAATGCTATCGCCTTGCCCAGGCCCGTCGTCGACCCCCCGCCCACGCTGATGCAGCAGTCGGCGCCGAGTTCCGCCGCGACGCGCCGGGCGTCCTCGGCGACCTCGACTGGCACATGCATCACGGCCTTGTCGTAAATGCCGGCGAGCCGGACGCCCAGGCTTTCGGCCACTTTGCGCACACTCGCCCCGCGGCCCGGCGTGGAGAGGACCAGCGCGCGCCTGGCGCCGAGTTTCTCGACCTCCTCGGGCAGCCGGGCGATGCTGCCCTCGCCGAACACCACCCGCATAGGGAGGCCGGTATAGATGAATGGATCCATGGGCGAATTCTAGCCGAGAGCGCTTGGCGGGACGGCTCGCCAGAGGTAGGCTGTCCGGATGTCGATATCCAACTCAAAGCCAAAATCCAATACCGTCGTCGGGCTGGACCACCTGGTGCTGCGTGTCCGTGACCTTGCCGCCAGCGTGGACTTCTACAAGCGCGTACTGGGTGCGCGCGTCGAGCGGCAATTGCAAAAGCCGCGCATCGTGCAGTTACGCATAGGTGAGTCGCTGCTCGACCTCGTGCCCGGGCGCACCGGACGCGGCGCGGGCGCAAACCTCGACCACTTTGCAGTGCGGGTCCTGCGCTTCGATCCCGCAGATCTGGCCCGCAAGCTCGCCCGCTTCGGTATTGCGCCGGCCCCCATCTCCGAACGCTATGGCGCAGAAGGCTACGGGCCCTCGGCGTACTTCAGGGATCCTGACGGCAACACGGTGGAACTCAAGGGACCGGCGGTCCGACCGCGCATCCGCCGCTGAGCCCGGCCTTGGCGCATGATGCACTGCGCCAACAAGTTTGCCTTCCCGTTGAATTTTCCTCGGCTACAATCTGCGCACGCAACCCCTAGAGTAGGACGCGCCAGATGCAGACGTCGGACGGGAGCCTGCTCGCTGTGGATGGGGTCTCGGTGCGCTTCGGCGGCATCGTGGCACTCGACGGCGTTTCCTTCAGCGTCTTCCTCGGCCAGATCGTCGGGCTCATCGGCCCCAACGGCTCTGGGAAGACCACCCTGTTCAACTGCTTGTCGCGGCTCTATGCCTGCAACGACGGCCAGATCCACTTCGACGGGCGCCCGCTGCTGTCGATCCCGCGGCACGGGATTGCCGAATCCGGAATAGGCCGCACGTTCCAGAACCTCGCGCTGTTCCGCACGATGACCGTGCTCGACAACGTCATGCTCGGGTGCCATTGCCGTACTCGCAGCGGCTTCTTCGAAAACGCAGTGCGTGCCCCTCGCGTTGCCCGCGAGGAGGCGGCGTCTGCGGCAAAGGCGCGGGAACTGATCGCGTTCCTCGATCTCGATGCGGTTTCCTCCACGCGCGTGGCCGACCTGCCTTTCGGCACGCAAAAACGCGTCGAACTGGCCCGGGCGCTGGCCAGCCAACCGAAGCTGCTGTTGCTCGACGAACCGGCCAGCGGCCTCAACCACGAGGAAGTCGGCGCGCTCGGGACGCTGATCCTCGACATCCGCGACCGCCTCGGCGTCACCGTGCTGTTGGTGGAGCACCACATGAGCCTGGTGATGGGCGTCTCCGACAAGGTCGTCGCGCTCAACTTCGGGCGCAAGATTGCCGAGGGCACGCCCGCCGACGTGCAGAGGCACCCGGAAGTCGTGCAGGCCTACCTCGGGACGGCGCAGTAGTGGGAGCGCTGCTGGAAGTGTCCGGGCTGCATGCCGGCTACGGCCGGACGCGGGTGCTGCACGGGATCGACTTCAGCCTGGAGGAAGGCTCGATCACGGCGCTGCTCGGGGCCAACGGCGCAGGCAAGACCACGACCTTGCGGGCGCTGTGCGGGATGGTGAAGACGCAGGGCGGGATCCGATTCGGCGGCGAAGCCATTGCGGGTCGCGCGACGGAGGACATCGTCCGGCTGGGCATCGCGCACGTGCCGGACGGCCGCGGCACGTTCGTCAACCTGACGACGGAAGAGAACCTCCGCCTCGGCGCCTACACCCGCAAGGACAAGGGGGCGATCGCCGGGGACTTTGAGCGCATCTACGGGTTCTTCCCGCGGCTGAAAGAACGCCGCCACCAGCAGGCGGGCACGCTCTCGGGCGGCGAGCAGCAGATGCTGGCCGTGTCCCGCGCGCTGATGCTGCGCCCCAAGCTCCTGCTGCTCGACGAGCCCTCGTTCGGCCTCGCGCCGCTCATCGTCAAGGAGATCTTTACGATCATGCGCGAGACCACGCGCACCGAGAAAGTCAGCATCCTCCTCGTGGAACAGAACGCCGCGATGGCCCTCGATCTCGCCGACCGTGCCTACCTGATTGAGACTGGCAAGGTTGTTCTGTCGGGCAGCGCCGAAGAGATCAAGCAGAACGAAGCGATACGCCGCTCCTACCTGGGTTACTGAGGCGAGGATACCGGACAATGGAAACCTTCCTGCACCAGGTCATAGCCGGCCTCTCCACTGGAGGGATCTACGCAAGCGTCGCGCTGGCGCTGGTGATGATCTACCAGGCCACCCACCACGTGAATTTCGCGCAGGGTGAGATCGCGATGTTCGCGACCTACATCGCCTGGACCCTGATCCAAACCGGGATGCCGTATTGGGCCGCGTTCTTCCTGACCGTGTTCATTGCCTTTGTACTGGGCGTGCTGATAGAACGCATCATCGTGCGCCCGGTCGAGCAGGCACCGGTCCTCTCCGTAGTGGTCGTCTTCATCGGACTGCTGGTGATCTTCAACAGCATGGCGGGCTGGATCTACACCTACACGATCAAGACCTTCCCGAGCCCCTTCCCGACCGAGGCACCGTTCGGCACCAAGCTGGTGTCGTCGCACGAACTGGGGGCCATCGGCGTGACGCTCGTGGTGCTGTTCCTGCTCTACGCGTTCTTCCGCTTCACGCCCCTCGGACTCGCCATGCGGGCGGCGGCGCAGAACCCTGAATCCAGCCGGCTGGTCGGCATCCGGGTGGGCTGGATGCTGGCGCTGGGATGGGGCCTGGCGTCGGCCATCGGGGCGATCGCCGGCATGATGGTTGCGCCCGTCGTGTTCCTCGACCCGAACATGATGTCCGGCATCCTGCTCTACGCATTCGCCGCGGCGCTGGTCGGCGGGATCGACAATCCGGGCGGGGCGGTGCTTGGCGGCTTCATCGTCGGGGTGCTCGAAAACGTGCTCGGCGCCTACGTGATCGGCAACGAACTCAAGCTTTCGGTGGCGCTCGTTCTGATCATCGGAGTGCTGGTCGTGAAGCCCTCGGGACTGTTCGGCAAGGTCCACGTGACGCGGGTATGACTCCATGAACCTCATCGAAACCCTGGGCGGGAAACAGCAAGTGGCGATCCTCGCCACGGTGCTCGCGATCGCCTGCGCCCTGCCTTTCGTGGTCAGCAACTACACTACGTTCCAGTTCACGCTGGTGCTGGTCTATTCGATCGCGCTGCTCGGGCTCAACATCCTGACCGGCTACAACGGGCAGATTTCGCTCGGCCACGGCGCCTTCTACGCCATCGGCGCCTATGCGGCGGCGATCCTCATGGACAAGTACGACGTGCCTTACTGGGCCACCGTCCCCGTCGCCGGGTTCGTGTGCCTCATCGTCGGGTTCCTCTTCGGCCTGCCCGCCCTGCGGCTGGAAGGCCTGTACCTCGCGCTGGCGACCTTTGCACTGGGCGTGTCGATGCCGCAACTGCTCAAGTACAAGCACCTTGAGGCCTGGACCGGCGGCGTGCAGGGCATCACGATCATCAAGCCCGACCCGCCTTTCGGCCTGCCGCTCACGCCCGACCAGTGGCTGTTCTACTTCACGCTGGCGGTCACGCTCGTGATGTTCCTGCTCGGCTGGAACCTGCTGCGCGGCCGCGTCGGGCGCGCGCTCGTCGCGATCCGCGACCATCCCATTGCGGCCGAGGCCATGGGCGTGAACACGGCGATGTACAAGTCGTTGGCTTTCGGCGTGAGCGCGATGTACACCGGCGTGGCTGGCGCGCTTGGCGCGATCGCGGTGCAGTTCGTGGCGCCCGACAGCTTCAACATCTTCGTGTCGATCACCTTCCTGGTCGGCGTCGTGATCGGCGGGCTCGCTTCGATCCCCGGCGCGATCTTCGGCGCGATCTTCATCCAGTTCGTCCCCAACGTCGCGGACCAGATTTCGAAGGCTGCGCCTTGGGCGATCTACGGCGTATTCCTGATCGGTTTCATGTATGCAATGCCGACCGGGGTCTCGGGTGCGTTGCGCATGGCCCGGGCCAAGTTGAAGCGTAAAGCCAGCACCGTCCCGCAACGTTCGGGGTAAATCCACCTCATCAAAGGAGGCCGTCATGTCAGCCAGGAAACTGTTGATAGCAGCAGCTGCAATCGTTGGAGTGGCATTCGCCGCGCCGTACGCGCTGGCCCAGAAGAAGTACGACCCCGGCGCCTCCGACAAGGAGATCAAGGTCGGCAACATCATGCCGTACAGCGGACCTGCATCGGCCTATGCGGCGATCGGCAAGGCGGAAGCCGCCTACTTCCGCAAGATCAATGACGAGGGCGGCGTCAACGGGCGCAAGATCAACTTCATCAGCGTGGACGACGGTTACAGCCCGCCCAAGGCCGTCGAAATGGCGAGGAAGCTCGTCGAACAGGATGAAGTGCTGCTGGTCTTCAATCCCCTGGGGACGCCCTCGAATTCGGCGATCCACAAGTACATGAACGCGAAGAAAGTGCCGCAGCTGTTTGTCGCCACAGGCGCGAGCAAGTGGAACGACCCGAAGGGCTTTCCGTGGACGATGGGCTGGCAGCCGAACTACCAGACCGAGGCCGTCATTTACGCAAAGCACATCCTGCAGACCAAGCCGAACGCAAAGATCGCCGTCCTGTTCCAGAACGACGACTACGGCAAGGACTACCTCAAGGGATTCAAGGACGGGCTCGGTGACAAGGTGAAAATGATCGTGGCCGAGGTGTCCTACGAGACCAGCGACCCGACCGTGGACTCGCAGATCGTGCAGCTGCAGGGCTCGGGCGCCGACGTGTTCTTCAACATCACCACGCCGAAGTTCGCCGCGCAGGCGGTCCGCAAGGCTTACGACATCGGCTGGAAGCCGGTGCAGTACCTGAACAACGTTTCGGCCTCCATCGGCTCGGTCCTCGTGCCGGCCGGCCTGGAAAAATCGATGGGCCTGATCACGACCCAGTACCTCAAGGACCCACTGGACAACGCGTGGAAGAACGACGCCGCAATGAACGACTGGAAAGCCTTCATGGCGAAGTACTACCCCGACGGCGACCTGAAGGACGGCTCGAACGTCTACGGGTACACCGCGGCCCAGGGGCTGGTGCAGGTGCTCAAGCAGTGCGGCGACCTGCTGACCCGGGAAAACGTGATGAAGCAGGCGGCCAGCCTGAAGGACTTCAGCCCTTCGCTCGCGCTGCCGGGAGTCAAGGTCAACACCAGCCCGACCGACTTTGCACCCTTCCAGCAGATGCAGATGGCCCGTTTCGACGGCAAGGAGTGGGTCCGGTACGGCGACGTCATGACCCGGTGAGCCCCTAGATCCGCTTGGCGATTTCCTCGAGCATGACCTCCGTTGCGCCGCCGCCGATCGACTGGATGCGCGCATCGCGGGTCATGCGCTCGATGGCCGAGTCGCGGATGTAGCCGAACCCGCCGTGGAACTGCAGGCAGTCGTACATCACCTCGTTGACCAGTTCGCCGCAGTACGCTTTCACCATCGAAACCTCCTTGACGCAATCGCGCCCCAGCGTATCGGCCCACGCAGCCGAGTAAACCAGCTGCCGTCCCGCCTCCACTTTCGCCGCCAGCATCGACAACCGCTGGCGGATGGCCTGCTTGTCCCACAGCACCGCGCCGAAGGCCTTGCGCTGCTTCACGTAATCCAATGTAATTTCCAGCGCCTTCGAGGCCTCGCCCATGGCCTGGGCTCCCAGCGCAATGCGTTCGTTCTGGAAGTTCTTCATCACCTGGTAGAACCCACGCCCCTCCTCGCCCAGCAGGTTTTCCGCCGGGATCCGGCAATCCTGGAACACCAGCTCCGCCGTGTCGGAGGAGCGCCAGCCCATCTTGTCGAGCGGTCGCGCCACCGTGAATCCCGGCGTACCCTTCTCGACAATGAACATGGAAATGCCTTTCGTTCCGGCTGCAGGGTCGGTTTTGGCGGCGACGAAGTACAGGTCGGCATGCACCCCGTTGGTGATGTACATCTTGCTGCCGTTGATGACCCAATGCGCACCATCGCGGCGCGCCGACGTGCGCATTGAGCGCACGTCGGAGCCTGCATCGGGTTCCGTGACGGCCACCGCGGTGATCTTTTCTCCTGCAATGATGCCCGGCATATAGCGATCGAGCTGCTCCGGCGTGCCCGCGTTCATCAGATGGGGCGAGGCCATGTCGGTATGCACCAGCACGGTGACCGCGAAGCCCCCGAACGAGGAGCGTCCGAGTTCCTCGGCGAGGAGCGCCGTGCCGAGCACGTTCATTTCGCCGCCGCCGTACTTCTCCGGGTAGCGCAGGCCCAGGAAGCCGAGACTGCCCATCTTGCGCAGGATTTCGCGCGGGACGAACCCCGCGTCCTCCCATGCGCGCCCGGCCGGGGCGACCTCGTTTTCAATGAATCGCCGCAGGCTGTCGGACAGCATGCGGTGGGTGTCGTCGAACCAGGCGGGCGTCGTATTCATAGAATGCATTATCGGTGAGGTATACGCGGGGATTGGATACAATCTCCCGGACAGTAACTTTTCGGAGACCAGCATGCAATACGACCTACTGCTGCGCGGCGGCCGGGTGATCGACCCGGCGCAGAACATCGACGGCCTGTTCGATGTCGCCATCCAGGACGGCAAGATCGCTGCGGTGGCCGCCAGCATCGTTCCGTCCTCGGCTAAAGAGGTGGTGAACGTCGCGGGCAAGCTGGTTCTCCCGGGCCTCATCGACACCCATGGTCACGTCTTCCAGCACGTGACCGGGCGGTTCGGCCTCGACGCGGACCTCGCGGGCGTGCATTCCGGCGTCACCACGCTGATCGACCAGGGCGGCCCGTCCTGCATGACGCTGCCGGCCTTCCGCGAGTACGTGGTCAAGGCCAAGAAAAGCCGGGTCGTAGCCTTCATCTCCGCCTACCTCGTAGGCGGCATGGAAGGCCATTACTACGCCTCGCTCTACAAGCCGGACTGTCTCGATGTGGATGCCACCGTTGCCGCGGCGAAAGCCAACCTCGATATCGTCAAGGGCTTCAAGGTGCACGCCGAGATCGGCGGCATGACGCGCTGGGGCATCGAAGACATGCGCATGGCGGCTGAAATGGGCCGGCAGACGGGATTGCCCCTCTACATCCACTTCGGCCAGATGTGGGGCCTGCCCAATGGCGTGCCCAGCATCGACCCGGACACGATCCTTCCCGACGTGATCAAGCTGCTCAAGCCCGGCGACATCCTCGCCCACCCGTTTTCGAAGCACCCCGGCAGCTTCGTCGACCGGCACGGGAAGGTGCACCCGGTCGCCAAGGAGGCCATCGCCAATGGCATCAAGGTGGATGTCGGCCACGGCTCGCATTTCAGCTTCAAGATGGCCCAGGTGGCACTGGATGCAGGCATCGTTCCCGACACGCTGGGCGCCGACATGCACGGCTACAACACGGTCGTGCCCAAGCCTGCCGGTACGCCGGAGCAGCATTCCGACCAGGACCACATGTTCTTCGGCGCGGCGCGCTTCTCGCTGGTATCCGCGATGACCGCGATGCTCGCCTGCGGCCTCAAGCTCGAGCAGGTGATCCCCATGGTCACCACCAACGCCGCGAAGATGGCCGGCATGGCGGGCACCATCGGGACCCTCGTCCCTGGCGTGTGTGCGGACGTCTCGGTGCTCAACGATGACCGCGGCCGTTGGGTGCTGGAGGACAACGAGAAAACCCAGGTCGTCACAGATCGCATGCTGACACCGGCCTTCTGCCTGCGCGCCGGCGAGCGCTTCGACTCGGACGCCTCCATCCTGCCCGTGGCACAGGCCGCCTAGTGGCGAGCAAATCGGGCAAGGGCGTCGGAGCCTCGCTCCGGCGCAAGGAGGACGATCGCTACCTGCGCGGGCGCGGCCAGTTCGTCGGGGACATCCAGCGCCCCGGCATGCTGGAAGTCGCCTTCGTGCGTTCGCCCGTCGCCCACGGGCGCATCCTCGGCATCGAAAAGCCCGCGGGATACGAGGACCGCGTCTTCACGATGGCCGACATGGACGGCGTAAAGCCGATCCGCGCCGTCTCCGGGATCAAGGGGTTCAACGCTTCGAACCTGTGGCCGCTGGCGAAAGACAAGGTGCGGCACGTAGGCGAGCCCATCGCCATGTGCGTGGCGCCCACCCGCGCCGAAGCCGAGGACATCGCTTCTCAGGTCTTCGCCGACTACGAGGAACTGCCCGCGGTCGTCGACATGGTCGAGGCGCGCACCAACCCGCCCGCGCTCGTGCACGAGGACTGGGGCCGCAACGTGTTCCTCGAGACACTGGTCGACGGCGATTTCAGCGAAGCAAAGAAGACCGCCCCGATCCAGGTGCGCCGCCACATCCGCACCGCGCGACAGTCGATGGCGCCAATCGAGGGCCGCGGCGTACTGTGCGAGTGGAACACGCGCCTCGGCCAGCTCGAAATGTACAGCTCGGCGCAGATGCCTCACATCAACCGCTCGGGGCTGTCCGAATGCCTCGGCCTCGACCAGGGCGCGATCCGCGTGATCGCCCCGGATGTGGGCGGCGGATTCGGCTACAAGGGCATCCTGCTGACCGAGGAAGTGTGCCTCGCCTGGCTTGCGCGCAAGCTGGAAAAACCCGTGCGCTGGCTGGAGGACCGCCGCGAGCAGCTGGTGGCCAGCACCAACTGCCGCGAGCACGACTACGACATCACGCTGTACGCGCATGCCGACGGCCGCCTGATCGGCATCGACTGCGACGCCACGGTGGATTCGGGCGCTTATTCGCTCTACCCCTTTACAGCCTGCCTCGAATCGGCGCAGGTGGGATCGATCCTGCCGGGCCCCTACAAGATGGAGCGCTACCGCTGCCGGACCTGGTCGGCGGCGACCAACAAGCCGGGCATCCTGCCGTATCGCGGCGTGGCCCGCACCGGCGTGTGCTTCGCGCTCGAAGTGATGATGGACGTCGTGGCCCGCGCAGCGGGCCGCGAACCCTACGAAGTGCGGCTTGCCAACCTCGTGCAGCGCGAGGACATGCCGTACAACAACATCACCAACAAGCATTTCGACTCGGGCGACTACCCCGAGGCGGTGCGCAAGGCGATTGCAGCCATCGACCTGCCCAAGTGGCGCGAGCGCCAGAAGAAAGGCGAAGCCGACGGCCGCAAAATCGGCGTGGGCATTTCCGTGTACTGCGAACAAGGCGCGCACGGCACCTCGGTGTACTACGGCTGGGGTATCCCCATGGTGCCGGGCCACGAGCAGTGTTTCGCCCGCCTGTCGCCCGATGGCGTCCTCGAGTTGCGCATCGGTGCGCAGTCCCACGGCCAGAGCCTCGA
>Ga0114969_10003418_pt1 | contig 12809 bp, 7 predicted proteins | sample M_130807_MF_Meta_FD_87316 | JGI IMG/M metagenome (GOLD analysis project Ga0114969, IMG submission 87316) | Freshwater microbial communities from Lake Montjoie, Canada to study carbon cycling - M_130807_MF_MetaG | ecosystem: Environmental > Aquatic > Freshwater > Lake | place: Lake Montjoie...
AGTCGCAGCGCATACAGGTATTCGAAACCCGACGACAATGCGTGCGCCAGCATCCCGGCAGCCAGCAACGCAAGAAACGGCATCAGGAACGCTGCAGCAGGGTTGTGAGCAGGGGTGCGCAACGCACTCGCATGGCGGTTCATCCACGGACTGCGCCGGCTGAAATACGCCAGCGCCATCGCTGCCGCGGTGAAGGCAATCCACCCGGCCTGCGAATGAAAGCCGTAGATCGCCACGCCCGGATGACCAACGTGACCGATCAGCACCAGCGCTGCAATGCGCAACACGTTGAGCACCAGGCTCAACGCGACGCCCACCGGGATCAGCAGCAACGCGCGCGGAAAGCGGTATTCGGAACGGAAACACAGCAACCACGCAGCACAGAACACCAGCATCAGGCCGGCACCTTCGAGGCCGGAACAGGCCGTCGAGACGAACACCGAGAAATGGCCGGTCGCCAGAATCAGTTGCTGCGGATCGACCTGCAAATCGGGCAGCAACGGCTGCAGCACGGCCTGCACCCCGACGAATGTGGCGCGCGCGGCGATGGGCCAAAGCGACTCGCTCCACGCAATGGCCATTGTGCCGGCAAGTGCCGCGAAACCGGCATATGCCCACAAACCGCCCACCTCCACCGCCGCGCGCCGCCAACGGGACAGCGGCGCGATTGCTGCCGCCGCTGCAACCGCCGCAGCGACGGTGAGCACCACGGCCAGCGAAGCGCGCAAACCGAACGGCACCGGCTGTACGCCATCGCGATAGAGGAAAAAGGTCGTGGGCAACAGCAACGCCAGCAGCAGCAGGTGCACCACGCACCAGGAGCGGCGCACCGCCGCATCCGGCCCCGGAAACAGCCGTGTACGCCAGCCCGCGCCATCGCGTGCACCAACAAACAGCGCCAGAGCGGCAGCGAGCACCAGTCCGAAATGAAAACCCCGCGACTGGTACAGACGCAGCGCCAGCGCAGGCGGCTCCTGCGCGGCAGCAGACTGGTAGTCAACGAGCAAACCGAGCAGCAGCTTTTCGAGGACCAGCAGCCCGCCGACCAGCAACAGTCTCAGCGGGATTCCCGCGCGCAGCGCCTGTCGAACATGAGCCTGCGGCGCAGGCTCAGTCACCACTGTAGGCGCAGCCGCTGGTGCAGGTCTCGTGCACCACCACTTTGGCAAGGCCGGGCAGCGCCGGCTGGATCTGCTGCCAGATCCAGCGCGCGAGATTCTCGCTGGTCGGATTCTCCAGCCCGGCAATGTCATTCAGGTAATGGTGATCCAGCCGCTCGAAGGTCGGCTGAAAGGCCTGCTTCACGTCGGCGAAATCCATGACCCAGCCGCTGTGCGCATCGACGGCGCCGCGGACGTGCAGCTCGATGCGGAACGAATGCCCGTGCAGCCGCGCGCACTTGTGGCCGGGCGGCACATTCGGCAAGCGGTGCGCAGCCTCGACGGTAAAGACCCGGAAGATATCCATGGGGCGGCATGATAGGACAAATGCGCCCGCCCGGCCGAAGCCACCCATCACGGCGACTAATGCCTTGATATAATTACTCGATTCCAGGCGCAGGCTGCTGCAGCCGTCCCCGTATTTCCGCCCGCTGGTTTGTCCCATTAAGGAAAGAGCATGAGCGCGAAGATCATCTACACACTGACCGACGAAGCCCCGGCCCTCGCCACCTACTCCCTGCTGCCCATCGTGCAGGCGTTTGCGCGCGCCGCGGACATCCAGGTCGAGACCCGCGACATCTCGCTGGCCGGACGCATCCTCGCGAACTTCCCCGAGCACCTGAAGCCCGAACAGAAGCAGGCGGACGATCTGGCCGAGCTGGGCCAGCTGGCCAAGACGCCGGAAGCCAACATCATCAAGCTGCCGAACATCAGCGCCTCTGTCCCGCAGCTCAAGGCGGTCATCAAGGAACTGCAGTCTCAGGGCTACGCAGTGCCGGATTACCCGGAGAACCCGCAGACCGACGCCGAGAAGCAGATCCGCACCCGCTACGCGAAGGTCTCGGGCAGCGCCGTAAACCCCGTCCTGCGCGAAGGCAACTCGGATCGCCGCGTGGCCAATGCCGTGAAGCAGTACGCGAAGAGCCATCCGCACTCGATGGGCGCATGGAGCAAGGATTCGCTCACGCATGTTGCGCACATGAACGAAGGCGACTTCTACGCCAACGAACTCTCGGCCGTGATTCCGAAGGCCGGTACGCTGCGCATCGAGCATGTGGATGCAGCCGGCAAGACCACGGTGCTGAAGGACGGCGTCAAGGTGGTGGACGGCGAAGTCATCAGCGCCACCTTCATGAGTGCGAAGCACCTGCGCGCCTTCTACGAAGCGCAGATCGAAGACGCCAGGGCGCGCGGCATGTTGCTGTCGCTGCACCTGAAGGCCACCATGATGAAGGTGTCCGACCCCATCCTGTTCGGCCACGCGGTCAGCGTTTTTTACCAGCCCGTGTTCGCGAAGCATGCGGCTGTTTTCCAGCAGCTGGGCGTGAATCCCCGCAACGGCATCGGCGATGCCTACGCGAAGATCCAGTCACTGCCGGCCGAACAGAAGGCGCAGATCGAGGCCGACCTCAAGGCTGTCTACGGCACCCGCCCGCCGCTGGCCATGGTGGACTCGGACAAGGGGATCACCAACCTGCACGTGCCCAGCGACGTGATCATCGACGCCTCGATGCCGGCCGCAATCCGCGCCTCGGGCCGCATGTGGGGTGCGGACGGCAAGTTGCACGACATGAAGGCGATGATCCCGGACCGCTGCTATGCCGGCATCTACCAGGCCACCATCGAAGACTGCAAGGCACACGGCACCTTTGACGTCCGCACCATGGGCAGCGTCAGCAATGTCGGCCTGATGGCGCAGGCGGCCGAGGAATACGGCTCGCACGACAAGACCTTCGAGATCGCCGCCGATGGCGTGGTGAAGGTGGTCGGCGCCGACGGCGCCGTGCTGACGCAGCATCAGGTCAGCGCCGGCGACATCTGGCGGCTGTGCCAGACCAAGGACATCGCGATCCGTGACTGGGTTAAGCTGGCCGTCGGGCGCGCGCGTGCCACGGGCGTGACGACGATCTTCTGGCTTGATCCGCAGCGCGCCTACGACCGCAATGTGATCGCAAAGGTCACCGCCTATCTCAAGGATCATGACGTCGCCGGCCTCGACATCCGCGTCCTCTCGCCGGTCGAGGCCATCCGCCTCTCGCTCGAGCGCATCCGCCAGGGCAAGGACAGCATTTCGGTCACCGGCAACGTGCTGCGCGACTACCTTACCGACCTGTTCCCGATCCTCGAACTGGGCACCAGCGCCAAGATGCTGTCGATCGTCCCGCTGCTGGCCGGCGGCGGCATGTACGAGACGGGCGCCGGCGGCTCGGCACCCAAGCACGTGCAGCAGTTCCTGGAAGAGAACTACCTGCGCTGGGATTCGCTGGGCGAGTTCCTGGCGCTGCAGGTGTCGATCGAGGACATCGCTGCAAAGACCGGCAATGCCAAGGCCGCGGTGCTGGCCGAGACGCTGGATGCCGCCAACGCCAAGTTCCTCGAGAACGACAAGTCACCGGCCCGCAAGGTTGGCGAGATCGACAACCGCGGCAGCCACTTCTACCTCGCGCTGTACTGGGCACAGGCCCTGGCCGCGCAGGCCAAGAACGCGGAACTGCATAAGCAGTTCAAGCCGGTGGCCGAGTCGCTGACGGCGAACGAGCAGAAGATCGCGGGCGAACTGATCGGCGCCCAGGGCCATGCCAACGACGTGGGCGGCTACTACCACCCGTCGCCGGCCCGATGCTCTGCCGCCATGCGGCCCAGCGCGACGCTGAACGGCGTGCTGGCCACGCTCGCCGGCTGAGCGACAGCCCCGATCGACGCGCTCAAGGCCCCGGCGGGCGACCCCCGGGGCTTTTTTTCGCCCCGGGGATATTCGATATACAGAATCTATCAATCAAAACCTATCAATCAATTGGAAACCGGGCACCGGACGGACTATCTTGCTTTCCAACAGGCGCCGCCTGCTTTTCAAACCACGGAGTGAAGCGACATGACCCCACTGATCAACACGTCCATCCAGCCCTTCAAGGCCAAGGCTTTCCACAACGGCAAGTTCATCGACGTCTCCGACGCCGACGTTCGCGGCAAGTGGTCGGTCTTCTTCTTCTATCCGGCGGACTTCACCTTCGTGTGCCCCACCGAACTGGGCGACGTCGCCGACCTGTACCCTGAATTCCAGAAGCTGGGCGTGGAGATCTACAGCGTCTCGACCGACACCCAGTTCACGCACAAGGCCTGGCACGATGCCTCGGCCACGATCAAGAAGATCAAGTACGTGATGCTCGCTGACCCGACCCACACGCTGAGCCGCAATTTCGGCGTGCTGATCGAGGAAGCGGGCCTGGCACTGCGCGGCACCTTCGTCGTGGACCCGGAAGGCAAGATCAAGGTCGCCGAGGTCAACGACAACGGCATCGGCCGTGATGCCAAGGAACTGCTGCGCAAGGTACAGGCAGCGCAGTATGTGGCCTCGCATCCGGGCGAAGTGTGCCCCGCCAAGTGGACGCCGGGCGCCGCCACGCTGGCCCCGTCGCTGGACCTGGTGGGCAAGATCTGACCACCAACAGCCCCTGAAAGGATGGGCGGCGAGGCACCCCTCGCCGCCCGTCCCTACTCAGACACCGCACAGATTCAGGTGACTTATGCTCGATGCAGCACTCAGGCAACAGTTAGAGACCTACCTCCAGCGCGTAACGCAGCCGATCGAGATCATCGCCTCGGTGGATGACAGCGATGCGTCGCGGGAACTGCAGGGCCTGCTGCGCGATGTCGCCAGCCTCTCGCCGCTGATTTCGCTGCAGGAGCGCACCGATGACACGGAGCGCAAGCCTTCATTTACGCTGAACCGTGCCGGCTCCGACATGGGCATCCGCTTCGCGGGCGTACCGATGGGACACGAGTTCAGCTCGCTGGTCCTCGGGCTGCTGCAGGTTGGTGGCCACCCGCCGAAGCTCGACGCAGCGCTGATCGAGCAGATCCTCGCGCTGCGCGGCGAATTTCACTTCGAGACCTATCTTTCGCTCAGCTGCCAGAACTGCCCCGAGGTGGTCCAGGCGCTGAACCTGATGGCGGTACTGAATCCCGCCATCCGCAGCACCGCCATCGATGGCGCCCTCTTCCAGCAGGAAGTCGAGTCCCGGCAGATCATGGCCGTGCCGACGGTGCTGCTGAATGGCCAGCCGTTTGCGCAGGGACGCATGGGCGTGGAGGAAATCCTCGCCAAGCTGGACACCAACGCCGGGGCTCGCGCCGCTGCGCAGATCGACGCCAAGGAGGCGTTCGACGTGCTGGTGGTGGGCGGCGGCCCCGCCGGCGCTTCAGCAGCCGTCTACGCCGCCCGCAAGGGCATTCGCACCGGCGTCGTTGCCGAGCGCTTTGGCGGCCAGGTGCTGGACACCATGGGCATCGAGAACTTCATCTCGGTCAAGGAGACCGAGGGCCCCAAGCTCGCCGCAGCGCTCGAGGAGCACGTGCGCAGCTACGAAGTGGACATCATGAACCTGCAGCGTGCCGAGGCGCTGCTGCCGGCTGGCGCCGACGGGCTGCTCACAGTGAAGTTTGCCAGTGGCGCAAGCCTCAAGAGCCGCAGCGTGGTGCTGGCGACCGGCGCTCGCTGGCGCGAAATGAACGTTCCAGGCGAACGCGAATACCGTGGCCGCGGGGTGGCGTACTGCCCGCACTGCGACGGACCGCTCTTCAAGGGCAAGCGCGTGGCAGTGATCGGCGGCGGCAACTCCGGCGTCGAGGCGGCCATTGATCTGGCCGGCATTGTCAGCGAAGTCACGCTGCTGGAATTCGACGGCCGGCTGCGTGCCGACGAAGTCCTGCAGCGCAAGCTGCGCAGCCTGCCGAACGTGCGCGTGATCGTGTCGGCGCAGACCACGCGCGTGGAAGGCGCAGACGGCAAGGTCAACGCTCTGTTCTACCGGGATCGCAGCAGCGACACGGAGCACCGCATCGCGCTCGAAGGCGTATTCGTGCAGATCGGCCTGCTGCCCAACACCGACTGGCTGAAGGGCACGCTCAATCTCAGTCCACGTGGCGAAATCGAGGTGGACGCAAGGGGTCAGACTTCGCTGCCGGGCGTATTCGCGGCGGGCGATGCAACCACAACGCCTTACAAGCAGATCATCATCGCCATGGGTGAAGGCTCGAAAGCCGCGCTGAGCGCCTTCGATCACCTGATCCGCACGCCTGCTGCAACCCAGCCGGCGACTGCAGCGGCCTGAGGACTTGCCTCAGCCCGGTGCGATCGTCAGCACCGAGGACCCGGTGGTGCACCGCGACTCGAGGTCGCGATGCGCCTGGGCTGCATCGGCCAGCGGATAACGCCGCCCGATGCGCGGCGTTACGGCGCCACTGCGGATGGCGGCGAACACTTCGTCCGACATCGTCCGCATCACCTCGGGCACCGCGATGTGCGTGAACAGCGTCTGTCGGGTCAGGTAGAGGGAGCCCTTGGCCGCGAGGATGGCCGGCGCAAACGGCGGCACCGGCCCGCTGGAGTTGCCAAAGCTCACCAGCAGGCCGAAAGGCCGCAGACAGTCGAGACTCTTCTCGAAGGTGTCCTTGCCCACTGAGTCATAAACCACCTTCACGCCGCGGCCGCCCGTGAGCTCGCGAACTCGCGCAACGAAGTCCTCGCGGCTGTAATCGATCATGTGCGCGGCACCATGCTGGAGCGCCAGCCGGCATTTGTCCGGCCCGCCGGCCGTACCGATCAACTCCAGCCCAAGCGCACGCGCCCACTGGCAGGCAATCAGTCCCACGCCACCGGCTGCGGCATGGAACAGCACCGCATCGCCGCGCTGCAGCCCTTCCACCGGCAACGACCGCTTCAGCAGGAACTGTGCGGTCAGCCCTTTGAGCAGCATCGCCGCAGCCGTTTCGAATGCAATGTCGTCGGGCAGAAGCACGGCGCTGGAGGCACGCAGCAAGCGCTGTTCGCTGTAACTCCCGGGCTGCCCCGTCACATAGGCCACACGATTGCCGGCGCGCAGGTGCGTCACGCCCTCGCCCACGGCCTCCACAATGCCGGCACCCTCGACGCCGAGCGTGCACGGCAATGGCAGCGGATACAGACCCGTGCGGTGATAAACGTCGATGAAGTTCAGGCCGCTGGCGTGATGGCGAATGCGGATCTCGCCGGCACCGGGCTCACCCACCGTGACATCGACCAGTCGCAGCTGCTCCGGGCCGCCATTGGCAAGAATCTGGATAGCGCGTGTCATTTAATCAATTCCAGCATGGCGATACCGTGCTGGCAATGCGGGCCGCAGGGCCGCCCGGCACCGATCTATGCAACGCGGCCCGCCGAGCCGTTAGACTGTCCGCCCGTCTCAATCCATCGGGCCCTACCCATGACCGTGCTCAAGCGCCTGTTTCGTCAGGCGCCCCCCGCGCCGAAGACGCTGGAAGAAAAGATTGCCGAGCTCTCCTCGCAGACGCCGGAATCGCTGACCGCAACTGCACTCGGCAACGACGAGGAGGCGCTGCGCCTCGCCGCGATTCGCCTGCTGGGCGCCGGTGCTGCGCTCTCGGCCATGGCGGGACTGACGGGCGAGGCAACGACTCCCGCTGCCCTGCGCCGCGCCGCGCAACAGCGTCTCGGCCAGTTGCTGGACACGGGCACGATCACGCTCGACGCACTGCGCAGCCAATCCAGCCGCACAACGGTGCTGCTGGCCATCGCGGGCTTTGCCGGGGACGGTACGCTGGCGGAGCGGCTGATCGCATCGCTGGACGACGCGGAACAGCTGGGTGAGCTGGCGCTGCATGGCCCGTCACCGGCGCTCCGGCAGCTGGCAGCCGAACAGGTGCAGGATCCCGCGCAGCTCGCGCGCCTGCTCAAGGATGCCCGTGGCAAGGACAAGAACGTCTATCGCATCCTCAAGAGCAAGCGCGACGCTTTGCATGCGCAGGAGCGTGCGGCGGCGGAAGCACTGGCCGCGATGACCACACTCTGCGCATCGATCGAGCGCCAGGTCCACCAGCCCTTCAGCAATGCCTATGTCACCGCAGTCGAGCACTTCGCCGGTCAGTGGCACGAGGTCGCGGCACAGGCGCCACAGGAACTGCAGTCGCGCGCCGCGGCGGCGCTTGAGCGTTGCAGCGAAATAGTCACCCGGCACGTGCAACAGATGGCCCGGGAAGCAGCCGAGGCCGCTGCCATCGAGCAGGCCGTGGCTGCCCGTGACGCGCTGCTTGCAGACCTGCCGCAACTGCTGACCAGTGTCTACGACGCTGCCGTGCCGGATATCGATGAGCGGCTCGCGGCGTTGGCCAGGCGCTGGGCCGAGCTGTCAGAGTTCAGGAAACCCACGCGGGACGAAGCGGCGCGATTCGGGCAATTGCACGACGCCATCGCCGCCGTAGCCGCATTCAACGCGGGCCATGGCTCCGTGCGGCAGCTGGCGGAATCTCTGGCCGAAGGCAGCAGCGCCGAGAGCGCCGCCCGCGCATTGAAGCCGGTCTTGCATCATCTCTCCTGGCTTGGCGATGCCGTACCCGAATCGGTACGCGGCGCCGTCCTGGCACTGCAGTCCTGGGATCAGGCGCGTGCCGCCGAGGCCGAATCGGCAGCGGCAGCGCTGCGACAAGTCAGCGGACTGCTGCGCAAGGCACAGGGCGCGCTGGCTGGTGGACACTCGCGTCAGGCGGCCGGCATGCGTCGCGCGCTGGAAGAAAAACTCCCGGGCCTGCCAGTGCCGCTGCCACCGGCCCTGGCGACACAATTGCAGGCCTTCGACGAGAAGCTCAATGCATTGCAGGACTGGCGCAGCTTCGCCGTTGCACCCAAGCGCGTGGAACTGATCGAGCAGATGGAGGCACTCGTTGGCTCGAGCGAGCCGCCCACTGCACTCGCCGAGCAGATCAAGCGACTGCAGGATGAGTGGAAGCTCATCAGCAAGGGCAACACCGAAGACACGTCGGCCGAGTGGCAGCGTTTCCATGAGGCTGCACAGAAGGCCTACGAGCCCTGCCGCGAACATTTCGCTGCGCAGGCGCAGCTGCGGGCAGACAACCTCGAGAAACGCAGCGCCCTGCTGACGCGTCTGCAGAGCTTCGTGGCCACCCAGCAGGACTGGCAGCAAACGGACTGGCGCGAGGTGGCGCGCGCGCTGCGCGAATCGCGGCCTCTTTGGCGCAGCCTGCAACCGGTCGAGCGCGCTGCCAACAAGCCGCTGCAGGAGGCCTTCGAAGCACTGACCTCCGACCTCCAGACGCGACTGGAGGCCGAGTACACCCGCAATGCCGAAGCCAAGCGCGCATTGATTGCGCGCGTGCAGCACCTGTTGACGCTGGAAGACGGCCGCCAGGCGACCGACGAGGCGAAGCGCCTGCAGCAGTCATGGAAGGAAATCGGCCTGGTGGCCCAGGACGAGAGCCAGAGGCTGTGGGAGGAGTTCCGCCAGCAGTGTGACGCCGTGTTCGCGCGGCGCCAGCAGCTGCAGACCGAGTTCGTTTCGCAGCTCTCTGCCAATGCCGCGCGCGCAGCGGAACTGTGCGCGGAAGCCGAGCAGCTGCTGACACTCTCCGGCCAGGAACTGGTCGAGGGCGCGCGGAAAGCACCGGCGCTGCGCGAAGCCTTCGCGGCCGCCGGCGAGCTGCCCAGGGCCGAAGCCCATGCCCTGCGCAACCGCTTCGAGCGTGCGCTGGAGCGCTGCGAACGACTGCTCGCCGAGCAGCGTGCGCGCGATCGTGCGGGTGCCTGGGAGAGCGTGTTCGAGGCTGTCGACCGCATCCGCCTGTACCGGCTGGCCGTCGCCACTGGCGCAGCGCCGGACAGCTGCGAGGCGCTTCGCCAGGAGATACAGGCCTTCATCGATGCCGTGCCGCAGTGGCCCCGCGGGACCCAGCGCATGGTCACCGCCGAGCTGGCACGCGAGGCTGGCGCAGACATCGCCGCCAACGAATCGGCCCTGCGGATGCTGTGCATCCGCGCCGAACTGTTCAGCGGCGTTCCGACGCCGGAGGCTGATCAGGCCCTGCGGCGCGACTGGCAGCTGCAGCAGCTGACCAAGGGCTTTGGCGTGGATCGTGGCGCGGCGGCGGACAGCCAGGAAACCCTGCTGGCCCAGTGGCTGGCAGGCGGTGCCACGGGGGACGCCGTCTATGCCGAATTGCGGGAGCGTTTTCTGCGCTGCTGGCAACGGACGCTGGCTCCCGGCTGAGGATCCGGTCCGGGGTCCGCGGTTCGGGGGCCGCCCCCGCCGGCCGACCCCAAGGGGGTGGTTTTCCAGCCCTTTTCCCTCGGTACAGGGGGTTTCTGGCCCCCTTTTCATGTATCCTCCCGCGCCTGACCGCCCCCGGGCCTCCCCGGGGGCGGTCTTTATTACCCAATCGGAACCTGGATAACTGCCATGCCCCGTACTACGCCACTCAGTGACATCCGCAACATCGGCATCATCGCCCACGTCGACGCCGGCAAGACGACCACCACCGAGCGCATCCTCTATTACACGGGGCGCAAGCACACGATCATCGACATCCATGACACCAAGGATCTGAAGACGTCGACGACCACCGACTACCTCGAGCAGGAAAAGAAGCGCGGCATCACGATTCAGTCCGCCGCGGTTTCGACCTTCTGGCGTAACAAGAAGATCAACCTGATCGACACCCCGGGGCACGTGGACTTCACCATCGAGGTGAACCGCTCCCTGCGCGTGCTGGACGGCGCGGTCGTGGTGTTCGACGGCGTGGCGGGCGTGGAACCGCAGTCCGAGACCAACTGGCGTCTGGCCGACAACTACAACGTGCCGCGCCTGTGCTACGTCAACAAGATGGACCGCAGCGGCGCCAGCTTCACGCGCTGCGTCGACATGATCGTCAAGCGCCTCGGCGCCCGTCCGCTGCCGGTGCAGCTCCCGATCGGCTCGGAAGACAACTTCAAGGGCATGATCGATCTGGTCACGATGCAGGCGCTGGTCTGGGATTCGGACGACAAGGACGCCGAGTGGCAGAAGGTCGACGTTGCTGACGGCAAGGACCTGGCCGACAAGCTCGGCATCGCGGTGCCCAGCGACCGCAAGATCCTCGACGAGGTACTGAAGTACCGCGCCGAACTGGTCGACACCTGCCTCGAGATGGACGACGAGGCGATGGAAAAGTACCTGACGGATGGCGAGGCCCCGTCGGCCGAAGTGCTGCGCAAGTGCCTTCGCAAGGGCACGATCAGCGGAGCCTTCAACCCCGTGCTGTGCGGCTCTTCGTACAAGAACAAGGGCGTGCAGCAGGTGCTGGACGCCGTGGTCGACTACCTGCCGGCGCCCACCGACGTGGAAGCCATCAAGACCGTGGATGCCGACGGCAACCAGACCGGCGAGCGCAAGTGCTCGGACGACGAGCCGTTCTCGGCTCTGGCGTTCAAGGTGATCAACGACGCCTACGGCGCGCTGACCTTCGTGCGCGTGTACTCGGGCGTGCTGACCAAGGGCATGTCGGTCGAGAACTCCACTCGCGGCAAGCGCGAGAAGATCGGCCGCATGGTGGAGATGTTCGCCAAGGAAGCGAATCCCATCGAAGAGGCACGCGCCGGCGACATCATCGCGCTCGTGTCACTGGCCGAGACCGACACCGGCGACACGCTGTGCGACGCCAACAACACGGTGGTGCTCGAGCGCATGCGCTTCCCCGAGCCGGTCATCAGCGTCTCGGTCAAGGCCAAGACCAAGGGTGACTCGGAGAAGTTCACCGCGGCTCTGGGCAAGATGGTCCGCGCCGATCCCTCGCTCCATCTGGAGACGGATCGCGAGACCAACGAGACCATCCTGCGCGGCATGGGCGAGCTGCACCTCGAGGTGACGCTGGACCGCATGCGCACCGAGTTCGGCGTGGAAGGCATCATGGGCGAGCCCCAGGTGGCCTATCGCGAGAGCTTCACCAAGAACATCGACGAGCACTACACCCACAAGAAGCAGACCGGCGGTTCGGGCCAGTTCGCAGAGGTGTGGATCCGCTTCGAGCCGCTCGAGCGCGGCAAGGGCTTCGAGTTCGTCGACGAGACCGTTGGTGGATCGGTGCCGCGCGAGTTCGTGCCGGCCGTCGAGAAGGGCCTCAAGATGCAGAAGGAAGACGGCGTTCTGGCGCACTTCCCGACCGTGGACTTCCGCGCGGTCCTGCATGACGGCAGCTACCACGACGTCGACTCGAACGCCCTGACGTTCGAAATCGCCGCCAAGGCCTGCTTCCGCGAGGCGATCCGCAAGGCCAACCCGCTGCTGCTCGAGCCGGTCATGAAGGTCGAGACCGTCACCCCCGGCGACTATCTGGGCGACGTGATCGGCGACATGAACCGTCGTCGCGGCACGATCCTGGATCAGATCGAGCGTGGCGCGAACATCGCCGTAGTGGCCACCGTGCCGCTGTCGGAAATGTTCGGCTACATCGGTCAGCTGCGCAGCATGACCTCGGGCCGCGCTTCGTTCACCATGGAGTACTCACACTACGACCCGGTGCCGAAGAACGTCGCGGACGAAGTCATCGCCGAAGTGGCCAAGCGCAAGGCGGCAGCGAACGCGTAAGCGTCGCAGCGGCAACGCTGGAAACACAGGCCCCGGACGGCAACGTCCGGGGCCTTTTTGTTTCAAGGATCAGCCGCGGGGACCGAACCAGACCCGCTGGATGAACCAGAACGCTCCGGCAGCCACCACCAGCAGCGACCCCAGCGAGACGACACGCCGGGCGGCCGTCGGACTGCGCCGCCACAGCCACCACAGGATGAGCGCCGTGGGCAGCACGATGACCAGCTGACCCAGCTCCACA
>Ga0114969_10003420_pt1 | contig 12806 bp, 11 predicted proteins | sample M_130807_MF_Meta_FD_87316 | JGI IMG/M metagenome (GOLD analysis project Ga0114969, IMG submission 87316) | Freshwater microbial communities from Lake Montjoie, Canada to study carbon cycling - M_130807_MF_MetaG | ecosystem: Environmental > Aquatic > Freshwater > Lake | place: Lake Montjoie...
ACTCCTTGATTAACGTGCAGAACACCCTATGAACCACCCCACCTCGGACTGGCTGGTTTTGAAGTGACCCTGAGTGGCTGGTTTTGAAGTGCCCGGTGACACCGTCATCGATGCCGTCGCCAACATGGGTGGCCTCGGAGACTTTCGAACGATCGGGCAGGGCCTAGCGAGCAGTGCGATCATTCTGGGGCTCGTGCGTTCCGAGGCAGCCGGGCGTGTCCTCGGGGGAGGACGCCGGATGCAGGTCTTGGGGGATGCGTCTTATGCCCTGTATCTGGTCCATTATCCTTTGATCAGCATCCTCTGCAAAGTCGCGGTTGCGCTCGGCATGGCAAAACTGGGGCTTTCCGGAGCGGTCGTGTCCTACGGGGTCATCTTCCTTGCCTGTCTGGCTGCCGCGGTGGCCTTCCATCTGTGGATGGAAAAGCCCGCGATGTCATGCTTGCGCAATTGGGCTGCACGCGCCGGGTTGTTGGGCCCGCCGCCCGGTCGGGTGGCGTGAGGCCGGCGGTGGCCCCGCGTGCCATGGCGGGAATTCGGTAACGATGGGGCCAGACGCGATGGGATGCCCGCGACCGTGTGTCTGGCTCACGGTCGTACGGCGTCCACCGCGTCCAAGAGGATCCGGGTGGGGGCGTTGAGGGGCAGGGCGCGCGCCTCCGCGGGCGTCACCCAGCGGTATTCCTGTGCCTCGTCGTTCAAAACCACGCGGGTTTCTCCAGTCGCACGACAGGTGTAATTCAACAGCAGGAAATGCGCGTCCTTGTAGAACTCCCGGGGCGAGACCGCGTCCTGCACGAGGATGAAACGCACATCCTCGATTTCCAGCCCGGTTTCCTCGCGCAGTTCGCGTCGCAATGCCTCCAGTGCGGTTTCGCCCCACTCGATCTTTCCTCCCGGGATGCCCCACATCCCAGACCATTTGTCCGTGCGGAGCATGAGGATGCGGCCGGCCCCGTCGAATATCAGCCCGCCCACCGTGGGAATGGGAAAGCGGTTGGTTCCGCTCCCCGGCTTGAGTTGCCATCCGTTTCGCGCGAGCACGGCCTGCAATTCGCCGAGGTGTTCCACGACGAGGTCCGGTTCGGCGGCGCGCAACTGGTCGAGGCGGTTGTATCCCGTAAGCACTCCCACGCCGGCGATGCCCCGTTGGCGGGCTGCGTCGAGGTCGTGACGCATGCCGCCCACGAACAGTGTCTCCCTCGGCGCGAGTCCCTGATCCGCGAGCAGGCCGAGGATGCGGTCGCGTTTGTCGTGGACCCCCAGACAATGGTGTTGGAGAAACTCGCCGAGGCCGGTCGCGGCTGCCTGTCGGGCGAACCAAGCCGCCGGGACAGCACTGACCGCGAAGGTGCGCATATTTCCCTCGCGGCAGAATTCGAGGAATGCCCGCGCGTGGGGCAAAGCGACCAACGTGTGCTCGAGTTGGAGGAATTGCTCCGCGAACCGATGCTGGATTTGGTCCTCCGAAAGGCCCGGTACCCCGGGCAGACGGCGCGCCAGAAAGGTGCTTGCCGGCAACTCAAACTGGTCGCGGAACTGGTCTAGGGTCAGTTCGGGCACACCCGCCTTGGCGAACAGGTGGTTGATGGCCTGCCAAACCGCCGGGAGATCGTCCACCAAGGTCCCCGACCAGTCGAAGATCACGTTGCGGATCACCAGGGCATGATACGCGTTGCGATGAGTTTGGGCTCAAGTATTCCGCCCCAACTGTCAAAGTTTCGCCGGCGTCGGTGGTGCCTGAAGCACCGGGCCTGCGGCTGGAATCGCCCCGGGCACCGCCTAGTTCGAGCGCTCAGTTCCCGATGGCGTTGGTGCGCCACCGTTCCGTCACGGCCCAGAGGTTCAGGGGGGCGAGGGATTTTCCCTGCTTCAGATAGCGGGTGCTGCCGTCCCCGAAGGCGTAGTCGGACCCTCCGCCCTTGCCGCCCGTGGCGTTACGGACCGAGCTGTTGTGGATGCTGTGGTTGAGCACCTCGATGTCGTTGCCCAGCTTGCCCTCGAGGAAATCCATGAAGTACTGGCCGATCGAGTAGAGTTTCTCGCCGAACACGATGGTATCCGACGGTTGGGTGATCGACGACTCGTTGATGGTCCTGCCGACGATGCTGTTCATGTTGAACTCGGCGCCCATGGTTTCGCTGAAGAAGTCATTCCAGCCGTTGGCCATGTAGGTGCGGGACGCGTGGTCGCCGACGTTGTTGGTATTGGCCTCGCCGGACAGCGGGCGATTCTTGCCGTCCGGTCCGATGTCCGATGGGCAAACCAGGATGCGGACGTCGCGGTAATTCTGACGGAGTCGTTCGGGCCACCGGTTCGTCAGGCTGCGTTCGGGGTAATTGCCGCTATTGTCGGTGAGGTAGACGGAGGATGCCAAGCCCAGTTGGCGCATCTGGTTGACACACGAAATGCGTTTGGCGGCTTCTTTTGCCCGGCTCAAACTCGGGAGCAACATGCCCGCGAGGATCGCGATGATCGCGATCACGACCAAGAGCTCGATGAGGGTGAACGCCCGTGAGACCGGGTTCGCGCCAGTATTGCGGTTCTGTTTCATGCGGTTCCGTTGCCTTGATTGTTCCGGGATTCGCGTTCGCCGGTTGCCAGCGCCACCGCCGCGACTCAAATCCCCTGAATGTAACCGTTTTTCCGATCGTCTGCCGCAGTTGCCGTATGTCTCGGAACTCTTGGATCCTCGTCACTGCCCTCGTCTTGCTGGGGGGCGGCTATGCGTACCGGTTCACGGACTGGTTCTCTGCGCCAAAAATTCAGATCGATGTTCTCACGAGGCCGTCCGGGCGCCCGGGGCGCGACGCCGACTCGCTGCCGACCTTGTTCATGCTGGATCGCGACTACCCAATCCGGGGCATTCGGGTGATTGCGGTCAGCAACGTTCCTCCCGCCATGCTCGGGAAGCCGGTGTGGCAGGTCGTCGCCGCCGACAAGCCGGAAGCGGTGCGTGGTTTTGAGTATGGCGACGCCTTTCCGGGAACGAAAACGCTGGTCCCCCCGCGAAAGCTCGAAGCCGAAGGCGTGTACCGCGTGGAATTCGAGTCGGGCCGCTACAAGGGAGAACGCGAGTTCCATGTGCAGGCGTCCGAAGCCGCGGCGGAGTGAGTAGAACCCACCCCGCCGGGTTCGCGGTCGTTGAGACCGTTCTTCGGGGGTCAGGTCACCTCGGCAATTCCACGCAGACGGCTTCCTTGGTACTGCGAGCGTAGACTCGGTTCCCTGCGATCACCGGGGTCGTCCAGCACTTGCCGTCGAGCACCTTGGCTCGTGCCAGTTCTTCATAGGCTTTCGGGCTTGCCGCAAACACCACCAACTCGCCGGCATCCGTCAACGCGAGCACGCTGGGACCACTTCCGATCACCTGTCCGGGCCCAAACCCGGCCTTTTCCCATTTCACGCTGCCCGTCGCGATCTCGACGCATTTCACGGGTCCGGTTCCGTATTCCTTGAACTGGAACATCCCGTACAGGTGTCCCGCGTTCAGCACCGGTGTCGACCAGTGGTTGGCCAATGGCACGTTCCCGGCCTTCCGGTAGATTTCCGTGGCAGTCCACGCCGCCCCGGTCTTGGACACCCGTACCGCTCCCGCGCCCACGCCGTATCCTGCCGAGCAATACACGATGTCACCCGAGATCACCGGCGATGCCGCGGTCGAGGTCCGGAAGGGAAAGCTGTAGCGCCATAGTTCGGCACCGGTCTTCGGATTCACGGACAACAGTCCGGATTTGAGAAAAAACACGGCTTGGCGCTGGCCGGCGATCGTTCCGACCACCGCCGTCGCATGGGTGCTGGTTTCGTCGAAACCCTTCCAAACGACGTTTCCGGTCGCGGCGTCGAAGGCGAGAAGCGATTGGCCGGCGCCTCCGCCCGACACGAGGATCTTGCCGCCCTCGAGTACCGGGGACTGGGCGTTTTGCCACGAGATGTTCCGTCCCTCGAATTCCTTGAGAATGTCGTGTTTCCAAACCTCGTTGCCCGACGAAGCGTCGAATGCACTCAGGACCAATCGCGACGAAAACGCGTACACGCGCGAGCCGTCGGCGGCTGGCGAGGAACGGGGGCCGTCGCCACCTTTGTTGCTGGGGGTGCCGTCGTCGCCGCCATCATGGATCTTCACGGTGCCCAGCGGCTTTGCCCAGAGCTCGGTGCCCGAAGTGGCGTCCCGAGCCACCAGAACTTCCTGTTCGGCACCCGAAACGTCGCGCAATTCCAGACAGTAGGCGCGGTTGCCCACGACCGCGAACGAGCTGAAACCACCCTTGCTCGGAACTTTCCAGACCACGCGCGGACCTGTGGCCGGCCAGGGAACATGGATTTTCTCCGGGGTGCGGCCCGTTCCTTCCGGGCCACGGTACCCGGGCCAATCCGCGGCGCCCGCGACGAATGGAACGAAAACGGAGATCGCCGCGAGGCACGCGGTTCGGCGAAGACCAGCGAAGGGTTGCATCCCGCAAAAAGCCGCGGAAGCGGCTCGCCGGTCAAACCGAAAGTACTGCGATCGGCGGGCGGCGGATGGGCGATTGCCATCGTTCCTCAATCGTCCGTCAACGGGTTTCAACCCCGCGTGAATCGTGGAGCCAGCCGCGGCGTCGGGGTGGTATCGTCCGGCGTCCCGATCACATGAGCCACCACAAGCCCAGTCTCGAACATCTGGCCCTCAGCCGCCGCCAGTTCCTCCACCAGTGCGGCATGGGGATGGGCACGGTGGGTCTTGCCACGATGCTCGGGTCCGCTGCCACCGGCCGGGCCGACTCGATTTTCGCGGGTCCGCTCTCGCCCAAGGCTCCCCCGTTGGTCGGCCGGGCGAAGCGGGTCATCCACATCTTTGCCAACGGCGGGCCATCGCACGTCGACACCTTTGATCCCAAGCCCTCGCTCGACAAATGGCACGGCAAGGAGATTCCGGTGCGATTCCAGACCGAACGCCGCACCGGGGCCGCCTTTCGTTCGCCGTTCAAGTTTCGCCGCCATGGACAGAGCGGCATCGAGGTATCCGAACTGTTCTCCCACACCGCCGAGTCGATCGACGACATCTGCGTGGTGCGTTCGATGAAGGCGGACGTGCCGAACCACGAGCCGTCCCTGTTGTTGATGAACTGCGGCGAGGCTCGGTTGGTGCGCCCGAGCATGGGATCGTGGGTCACATACGGCCTGGGCACGGAAAACCAGAACATGCCCGGGTTCGTGGTGATGTGTCCGGGGGGGTATCCGATCCAGGAATCGCAGAACTGGCAGTCGGCGTTCCTGCCCGGCGTTTTCCAAGGCACCTACATCAACACCGAGCACACGCGGATCGAGCGACTCATCGAGAACATCACCAACCAGTACCAGTCGCTTCCCGAACAGCGAGTCCAGCTCGACTTGCTCCAGCAACTCAACGAGCGCCACCAAAAGGCCCGGGCCGCCGATGCCCAACTCGATGCCCGCATCCAGAGCTTCGAGCTCGCGTATCGCATGCAGACGGACGCGGCGGACGCCTTCGACGTCCAGCGCGAGCCCGAGCATATCCGCCGGATGTACGGCGAGGGTACCCAGGCGCGGCAACTTCTCATCGCCCGGCGTCTCGTCGAGCGCGGGGTGCGGTTCGTGCAGGTCTGGCACGGGGCGGGCCAACCGTGGGACAACCATGACGACATCGAGGACGGGCATCGCAAGCTGGCGCGCCAGTGCGACCAGGGGATCGGCGCGTTGCTGAAGGACCTCAAGCAACGGGGAATGCTCGACGACACCCTGGTCATCTGGGGCGGGGAATTCGGGCGGACACCCACGGTGGAGCTTCCGACCCCCGGGGCGAATGCGGGGAAGCAGAACGGGCGCGACCACAACAACCACGGCTTCACCATGTGGCTCGCCGGCGGCGGGGTCCGAGGTGGCACCGTTTACGGGGCGACCGACGAATTTGGGTTTGCCGCGACGGAAAATGTCGTCCATGTGCACGACCTGCACGCGACGATTCTCGCGCTTCTCGGGTTCGACCACGAGAAGTTCACCTATCGCCACGCCGGCCGCGACTACCGGTTCACCGACCTTTACGGGAAAGTCGTCCGCGAATTGATCGCGTGAGTCCGGTCGGCGACGGTTTTACGCCGTCACGACGAGATCGTCCTCTTCCTCGGCGACCGCGACGTGGCCGTCGGAATTGTACTCGAGCGGGGCAAAGCGTTCCGAATTGAAGCCGAGTTCCCCGTCGAGGCCGTTCTTGAGCGCGGGATCGCGCGGATTGCGGAGTTCCTCGAGCAACACGCCGATCTCGCCATCCTGCTGGCCGCTGCCGGCGGCACCGGCATTTCCGCGGCCGAGGAACACCGCCCGGACCGTGTAGACCGAGTCGCGCGCGGGCAGTTGCGCGTAGATTTTCCGGACCAATCCGGAAAAATCGTCGTTCACGCACACCACTTTCTGGCCTTTCACGAACATCGGGACAGCCTATCCGTCGGGATGGTCCGTCGCCAACTCCAACCACGCCAAGCCCCATCGGTTGGTTTGGCGGCGGGCTCCCCGTGTCCCCGGGGTGACGGTTGGGTGACGCGAACCGTCCCTTGACGTTTTCCGCGTGGCTGGGATGATGCCGGGCTCCGGTTGGCAAACCGGAACCTATGGAGCATATCCGCAACATCGCGATCATCGCGCACGTCGACCACGGCAAGACCACGTTGGTCGACTGCCTCCTCAAGCAATCCGGGACCTTCCGCGCCAACGAGGCCAAGGCCAGCGAGGAGCGCATCATGGACTCGATGGACCTCGAGCGTGAAAAGGGCATCACGATCCGCGCCAAGAACGCGGCGTTCAAATACAAGAATTACCACATCAACATCGTGGACACCCCGGGTCATGCCGATTTCGGCGGCGAGGTGGAACGGATCATGAACATGATCGACGGCGTGCTGCTCGTCGTCGATGCGGCCGAGGGTCCCCAGGCGCAGACGCGTTTCGTGCTCCGCAAGGCCCTCGAGGCCGGCGCGAAGCCGATCGTCGTGATCAACAAGATCGATCGCGACAATGCCAACCCGAAGAAGGTGCTCGACCAGGTGTTCGAGCTCTTCATGTCGCTCAACGCGACCGACGAACAACTGGATTTCCCGTTCGTGTACTGCTCGGCGAAGGCCGGCTACGCGAAGATGGAGCTCGAGCACCCGAGCGACACCATGGAACCGCTTTACGACACGATCGTGAAGTTCATCCCGCCGCCCCGGGCCAAGGCCGGCGAGGGCTTCCAGATCCTCGTCGCCAACCTCGATTACAGCGACTACCTCGGTCGCATCGCCTTCGGCAAGATCGTCGAGGGCAAGGTCAAGACGGGCGATCCCGCCGTGTGCCTCCATGGCGACGGCCGCGTCACCCAGGGCAAGATCACCAACATCATTCATTTCGAGGGCCTGAAGCGCGTCGAGATCACGGAAGCCCACGCCGGCGACATCGTCGGCGTCACCGGCTTCGAGGACGTGTTCATCGGCGAGACCCTCGCCGACAACGCGTCCCGCGGCGCCCTGCCGTACATCCCCATCGATCCGCCGACGATCCAGATGGAGTTCGCCGTGAACGACGGGCCTCTCGCCGGCATGGACGGCAAGTTGGTCACCGCGCGTCACATCTGGGACCGGCTCGTGCGCGAGATCCGTACCAACGTGGCGCTGCGCATCGCCCAGACTTCCGATCCCAAGATCTTCGCGGTCTCCGGCCGCGGCGAGATGCAGATCGCGATCCTCGTCGAGCAGATGCGCCGCGAGGGCTACGAAGTGCTTGTCTCGCGTCCCGAGGTGCTTTGGAAGAAGGGTCCGGACGGCGAGGCTTTGGAGCCGATCGAGAAGCTCTACGTCGAGGTGCCCACCGAGAACCTCGGCACGATCATGGAAAACCTTTCTTTCCGGAAGGCCCAGATCACGAACATGAACCACGTCGGGAATCTGGTATCGATCGAGGCGCTCATCCCGATGCGCGGCCTGATCGGTTTCGAGACCGACCTCGTCAACTCCACCCGCGGCATGGGCGTGGTCAGCCACTTGTTTCACGAGTATGGCGCCGACCGCGGCGACATCGCGGCGCGCAAGAACGGGTCGCTGGTGTCCATGGACGATGGCGAGGCCACGGCCTATGCGCTCAACATGATCCAGGAGCGCGGTCGCCTGATGGTGGTCCCCGGCGAGAAGGTCTACACCGGCATGATCGTCGGCGAGAACGCGCGGGATGCCGACATCCCGGTGAACCCGGTGAAGGAGAAGAAGCTCACGAACATGCGGTCGCAGGGCGACGGCAAGGGCATCCAGTTGGCGGCCCCGTTCCGGCTGACCTTGGAGCGTGCGCTCGAGTACATCGACGTCGACGAATACGTGGAAGCGACGCCCCTGAACCTCCGGTTGCGGAAGAAGATCCTCGACGAGAACCAGCGCAAGCGTTCGGAAAAGCAGCGCGTGCTGAAGTACATCCCCGAGTAGGCGGGATTTGGTGGCGCCGGCTCCCGTTCCGGGGGCCGGCGCAATTCTTCCGGCCGGCCGGCGGCCGCGGGCGTGGGGTGCATCGTGTGGATGGCGACCCCCGCCATCGAAGTCGGTCCGCCCATCCCCGGGCGAAGCCAATCGGCTTTTGGATTGGATCCCCGAGGTGGGGAACGCGTCGGCAGAGGCGACGCTTGCGGCGGTCGGGGCGGCGCGCCCATTCTTGGGAGCCATGTTCGAGCGTCCCGCAGTCCTTTCTGCCCTCGCCGTCTTCCTTGTCGCCCTCCCGTCCGGTTTGGGCGCCCCGGATGTCGCGACCAACCGGTTCGGTTTTCGGGGGCCGGAAGTGTTTCCGGTGGAGTACTGCGCCTCGCTGCATGCGGCGGATCTGGACGGCGACGGCCTGAACGATCTTGTGTTGGTCAACAACGCACGCTCGAAGATCACGCTGCTGTACAACCAGACCGGACGCACCAATGCGCCGTCCCAAGCCAAAGTGGGTCGCCGCGACATCAATGAACTCCCGCCGGGCGCGCGGTTCCGGCTCGAGAGCATCGCCTCCGAAAAGCGCATCTCGAGTCTGGTGGTCGAGGACTTGAACGGGGATCACCGGCCGGATCTGGCGTACTTCGGGGAGCCGAAGGAGCTCGTGGTGCAGTTCAACCAGGGCGCCAACGCGTGGTCGTCCCCGAAACGCTACGATCTCGGCGACGGCCTTCTCGACGCCAATGCCCTCGCGTCGGGCGATCTCAACGGCGACGGGCGGCCCGACCTGCTGCTGCTGGGCGAGAAGCACGTGTATGTGCTGTACCAAAAGCCGGACGGGGGGCTCGCGGAACCAGAGAAACTGCCCTACACCGGCACGGTCCGGGCCGTGCAGGTTCTCGACATCGACGGCGACGGCCGCAACGACCTGCTGTTGGTGAACTGGGACAATCCGAATCCGTTTCGTTTCCGTCTCCAGGATTCGCGGCACCAACTCGGTCCGGAAATCCACCTGCCGTTGGCTCCCGTCCGTTCCTACTGGACCGACGATCTCGACGGCGACCGCCGCACCGAATTCGCGTGGATCGCGGCGAAATCGGGTCGTGCCGCGGTGGGCAACGTCGTCCGCAAGGCAGGCGAATCGGTGGCCGGCGGATTGGTGGACGGACAGTTTTCCGTCTTGCCGCTGCCCCGGACGGAAAAGGCACGGCGGGGCTTGGTTTGGGCGGACATCGATGGCGATGGCCGGCCCGACTTGTTGGTGGCGGAACCCGAAGGCGGGCAGTTGCTGGTGTACCCGCAGCAGGCCGACGGTTCGCTCGCGGCGCCACGCACGTTCCCGACCCTGAGCGGTGTCAGCGACATCGTGGTGTCGGATTGGAACCAGGACGGCCAGCCGGAGGTGTTCCTGCTGAGCGCGGATGAAAAGCAGGTCGGAATGGCGACCGTCGAAAGATCCGGACGGATCGCCTTTCCGAAGCCGCTGGCGATGCCGGGTCGTCCCCTGGCGATGGCTGCCGGCGAGTTGGCCCCGGGGAAACGGGTGCTCGCGGTCATCTGCGAACGCGAGGACAAGCGCCAGAAGGACGGGAAAACCGACACCGTGGTCGTGCGGGAACTCGTGGTCCTCGGCAGGGATCTCAAGGCGACGGTCCAGACCCTCAACGAGAATTTCAAGGGGTCGCCCGGAACGATGGCATTCCAAGACGTCGACCAGGACGGGCGGGCCGATCTCGTGGTGCTCACCCCCTACGAGAAGCTCAAGGTGCTTCGGCAGCTCGCAACGCCCGCCGACGGCCGCGTCTTCGAGGAAATCGACGTCACGCCTCCCGGCGGCGCGTCCGACGCTCCCTGGATGGCGGTGGCCGATGTCGACGGGGACGGCAAGCCCGAGTTGCTGCTCGCGCAGAAGAATTTCGTCCGGGCGGTGGTGTTGAAGAGCGACGGGTCGCAGCCTCCCGCGTGGTCGTTCGACGTGCGCGACCAGATCAACGGCGCGGGCAGCAGCAGCCGGATCGTGGGCGCCGCGGCATTGCCGGCCGGCGGCAGCCGATCCCCCGTGTTGTTCCTCTTCGACGCGGACCGCAAGGCGCTCTCGCTCTGCACGCGGGGCACCAACGGCGTCTGGCAAGTGACCCGCAACCTGCCGTTGCCCGTGACGGACTTCGCGTCGATCGCGCCGCTCGCGCTGGAATCGACGAATGGGACGCCCAACACGGTCGTTCTGCTGGGCGCCAACGGCGTCGCGTGGAAGCGTTTTTCGGGAGACGTCTGGGAGATGGCCGAGCTCGACGGGTACGAGACGCCGATCAAGGACGGTTACCTCCACGATGTGGTCAGCGGCGACCTCAACGCCGACGGGCGACGCGACTTGGTCTTCCTCGAGACCACCAAGGCCTATGTGGATCTGGTCCTGTTCGAGAAGCCGCACCGGTTGGCGCCCGCGAATCGATGGCAGGTTTTCGAGGAACGGACGTTTCGCCAACGCCGGCAGATCGAGGTCCCCGAGCCACGAGAGGCCATCGTGGCCGACGTGACGGGCGACGGCCGCGCCGACCTCGTGATCCTGGTGCACGATCGCGTGATCGTGTACCCGCAGGAGTGATGGAAGCGAGCGTCAGCCGCCGAGATTGCGGCGAAGGATGGCGGCGAGGGCCGCGGGATTGGGCACGTGGATGACGCGGCCTTTCACCGACAGCAGTCCCTGCTCGCGCAACCGGGCCAGCGTGCGCGAGAGCGTCTCGCTCACGGTGCCGAGTTCGGCGGCGAGGACGCGTTTGGACGTGGGCAGTTCGATGGCATGCGGCCGCGTCGATTCCGGATCCGGACAACGTTTCGCGAGCCAGTTCGCAAGGCGCGTCTCGACGTCCTTCAGCGTGAGATCCTCGAGTTGGCCGATGATCACCCTGAGATGGACCGACATCGATGCCAACATCCGCAGCGCGAGTTCGGGATGCCGTCGCAGCAGACCCAGGAAGCCCTCGCGCTGGACCAGGATCACCTGGCTGTCCTCGATGGCGCGCGCGTCGGCCGGGTATCCTTGGCCCGTCGCGAGGCTGGCCTCGGCGAAGGATTCGCCGGGCCGGAAAACATGGATGACCTGCTCTTTTCCCGAGGTGTTCACCCGGTGGACGTTCACCGCGCCCTTCTGGACGATGTAGAATCCGGCCGAGGGATCGCCCTCGTGGAACAGGTACTCGCCGCGCCGCAACAATCGCGTGGTCGCCAAATCCGTGACGGCATCGAGGTCCGCCGGGGGCAGCCCGGTGAAGAGTTGGCAACCCCGCAGGGCGGATGCCACGCCCACGCGTCGCAGGTCGGAGAGGGATTCGCGCATGGACGCAGCCTACGGAAGATCGCGCCAAAACCAAACATGCCAATCGGTGCCCGCCCGCTCGAACCGCGAGGCGAATCCCTCGCCCCGCAGTCGTTCGATCAACGGTGCCGGCAGGAACGGGGCGACCACATGGAGGCCCTCGTGCGCGGCGAGCGACACGATGCGGCGTTGGATTTCCGGGAGTGGTTCGGCACCGCTCGCCAGCAGCGTGCGGATGTCGAGCGTCTGGAATCGCGGGGTGGTTTTCATGGAAAGCCTTCGGGCGTCGGACCGGAATGCGGCTCCGCTTCGGTCGGCCATTTGCGTCCCGATGGCCCGAAGGACATCGGTGTCCGGCGCGGCGGGGACCGGGATGGGCTCGGCGAACGTCGGGGCAGGGGCTTCGCCGATGTTTGCGGGCATGGACACACGCTGCGGCTCGGCGGGCGGAAAGCAACCGCGGGACCGCCGCGAGCTTGACCCGGATCAAGTCCCGGGCCGATCGGTCAATTGCCCTTGGTGAGCGTGCGTCGGCGCCAGACCTTGTCCTTGTCGCAAACGTAGAGCCATGCGCGGCCCGGTCCCGCAAAAGCGCAACTCACCGCCGTGCCGCCGGGCGTGGGTTTGCCGATGACGCCGCCGAGGCGACCGGTCCAGTCGAACATCTGGATGCCCGCGTGGGACGTCACGTACACGCGTCCCTGCGCATCGGTGGCGGCGCCGTCGCCGGCGCTCTCGGCTCGTCCGGTGGGGACGACGAGCGTCATGTAGCGTTCGCCGCCCGCGAGCGAACCGTCCTCGCCGATGGCGAACGACCACACGTTCGAGCCCTTGTACTCCGAGACGGAAAGGAATTTGTGATCGGGGGACAACGCGATGCCATTGGGCGCGTTGATGCCGCCGGCAACGGGCCTCGGGGCGGAGAGACCGCGTGCGGACGCCGGGAGCGACACGATTTCGCCCGCGCCGGTGTCGGTGTAGAAGATCCGGCCGTCCTTGGTCACGACCAGGTCGTTGGGTCTGACGCCGGTGGCGACGGTCTCGATCCGGCGCGTCTCCGGGTC
>Ga0114969_10003421_pt1 | contig 12805 bp, 11 predicted proteins | sample M_130807_MF_Meta_FD_87316 | JGI IMG/M metagenome (GOLD analysis project Ga0114969, IMG submission 87316) | Freshwater microbial communities from Lake Montjoie, Canada to study carbon cycling - M_130807_MF_MetaG | ecosystem: Environmental > Aquatic > Freshwater > Lake | place: Lake Montjoie...
AGCCTGTGGGACCCGTGGTTCCAGTAGAGCCCGTGGCGCCTGTGACTCCAGTAGATCCTGTTGGTCCCGTGGTGCCTGTCGTGCCTGTATTACCTTGAAGGCCTAGCGGTCCTTCCGTGCCATCCAGGGGATTTATATTGATATTATACACATCGCGAGGGAAGCTAGGTCCACCACTTATGCTTGTAACATACACCTCGGTATTCCCATTTGTTTTATCATAGGCCATTATCCTCCCTTGAAAGTATATGTTCGGGTCAGAAGATGATACAACCACCACGGAGTTTCCAGCTATGTAAGAAAGTCCAGAAGAAAATGTGAGAGTTTCGCAACCTCCTACCATCACAGGATTTGAAACCCAATTGCCCACGGTAGCTGAATAAAACAGATCGCCTGTTTCGCCTTTTGGACCTGTTGGACCAGTTGTACCTGTTGATCCATTATATAATGAGGGAACCGTATAGAGTATTCCCTGTTGATTTCCATACGAGTCCAGACCTAGGTACACCCAGGCTGGTATTACAATATCTGTGGGCGGGGTTGTGGTGTACTGACTTATACCATTGGTGGAAATATATAGGAATGAACCCTTCGTATAGGAAGAAAGGTCTACATTATTGAAAAACTTTGTTATATTTCCATAAAAGGTGCCATAGGATTTGTATGTGAACCAGCGGTTGTCTGGTATATCAATACTGGAAACAAGACCAATAATGTACTGTGCTTTCGTGTTATTAGCACGTTTATAAATTCCATCCACAGGATCTATCCAAATACTCTCACCTCCCAGAAATCCATGGTTGGGCTGAAATACAGGAACATATTGATTGCCTTGGTTACGTGAAAGAAAGCGACATATAATATCATAAGGTAGCTGGGGCAGTGTATTATCCAAGTACTGGCCATATAAAGGGCTAAAAATAGGCAGGCCTTCGGGACCTAGTTCAAAATAAATATGAGCTCTGTTAAAAAGGGGTGCGCCACCACTTTGAATAGGATCCATCGCATAGTTGTAATTCTCCTCGTCTTCCAATTGTACCGTAACGTTGTTTCCGTCGTTAGTACCAATCTCCGTAATTTTCCACGCAAATCCTCCGCTCGTACCTGCCAACCATCCTCCCACCTTTATATCCAAACTGTTATAGGCAAGTGGTGCAACATTTGTATTGAATACCTGTGGAAATAGCAGTGTTAAATCTACGTAATACCGATTCGCACCGTTTACCGTGGTTCCATCATAAGAGGCACTTCCCTCTTGTGCTATATCTGTTATAAATTGTAAACAGATTGGAACAGGTAGTGACGCCATCTATCTACTATATAAAATTATACTTAGAGAATACCGTTAAATGCCAAAATTAAGAACGCTAGTTCTTAATTTTGATATTTTAGGAAATAATGTGAAGTGCTAATAATTTAAGAACAACCGAGCGTAGCGAGGGGTTCTTAGACCAGTCAGCACTTCACGTTACACAAATCCGTTTTAGAAATATAAAACGGATTTGTAGTTTTTATAATTCAGCATATATCTTTATCAAATGTTAGAACGACAGAAACTAACTTATAGAGATTACCATCGCCAACACAATTCAATAATCCTGGACCAGCTACGCTCGCACTAGAATATGTAGCAGAAATATCTAGAGAAGTGCCTGATATTGTAATGCGATTAGGTGGAATGCTCTGAATTATCCATTTAGGATTTGCACTCCATATGGCTGGGTTAGAAGGTGTGCCAGAATAAGAAGCGTACATTACCATAGCAGATGTAGGCATTAATAAATAGTTACTTGCGGAACTTATAACATTTAAATTTGATATTATAATACTACTTGTTGTAGTACCTTGAACAATAGATGCGGAAAAATTTGTCGGTAAAGTATTAGATAATGAATCCAAACGAAGTCCAGAAAGGAATGATCCGTTCACAGTTTGATAATAGAGATCAAAGTAGGCCGTCGTATTCACATAAGACTGTGAAGGAGCCCAGGCAGTATCAAAGTCAAGGCCACTCACCTTTGTGAGAATATCACCAGCACTCCCTCCCACAGGTACACCGGGACCATCCAACGGATTCAAATTAATTTCGTATATATCGCTAGGGAAATTTGCGTCTCCAACAACCTTTGTTATATAGATTTCCATAGTCCCCGTTAGGTTATTATATGACATGACCGTGCCCTGAAAATAATGAGAAGGGTCCGTAGTAGATACAACCACCACAGAATTGCCATTGATATAAGACAGTCCTGGAGAAAAGGTGAGTGTTTCTGCTCCACCCAGTGTTACCGGGTTAGATGTCCAATTACCGACCGTAGTGGATTGAAAGATATTGCCAGATGGGCCCGTATAACCCGTTGGGCCCGTATAACCTGTATAACCAGTAGGCCCTTCAGGGCCATCAGGTCCAGTGTCGCCCATAGGACCCGTGGGTCCTGTTACACTGTGATGGTGATAGCAAAAGGCATTTGTTTGCGAATGCGAAGCGGTAACGCGTCTTATTTCAGTAAGCCCTCCTGATGATAGACCAGAAGACATTCTAATACTTCACCGGACATTTTAATTCATTTTCCCTAGCCATTAATACTGTAGCACGCTCAAAAATATTTTCCGTAATTTCTTTGAAACGTTGTGAGTTGTTTATATACAATATAGATGCTTCGTAGTATAGTGTACAGAGTCTCTGCCAGCCTTGTATAATACTATGACTATTCTTATATTTTACGGCATTCTTGTATAAAATAACATCACACAACTCGGATTTAGACTCATATACATATTGTATAAAATCCATCATCCTATCGATATAATCATAATGACAGGGAATTTTCATTGTTTTTCTCAATGCATTCAGTTTTAACATAGGCAAATACTCATTTTTAAATGTTTTCAAGTTCCATCTCGCCTGCCGAAAAGCTGAGAAGGCCGTGCTTGTAAGCACTCCTGAAAAGGATATTTGATTCCATAAAGATATCATTTGTGCTTGTGTTAAAGGGATATTTGTGAATGGATTCCGTGGCTCAGAGCTTTCTTCAAAGAAGCCGTCGTGATGGAGCAGGCGCTCTGTAATATCGCGCATTAGGGTGGATCCCTCAAAAACGTGCGCGGTCTTGGATTTCCAGTTCACAATATATACAGGCTTCTTTGGAGGTTCCATAGTAAAAATGTCATCTGTGTTTGAAATTTGTAGATGGTTGTAACGCCAGTGATGTAGGAGTTTCATGAACGCCAGGCGGAGCTTATATATGGGAGGCAAATACTTTCTCGCCTGGACAATTGTTTCTAAGTTCCACCAATCACTCTTTGACTTGGGCACTTGTTTGCCCTGTGTGAGCTCTGGGTATAGATATGTTCCCATTTTAAAAAGCCAAGGGTGAAAAAGAACACGCTGAGAATATCGAAATATTGTGGCTCGTATGTATTTTTTCGTGGCTTCGTCAAGTAGTTGTATATGCTGATATACGGTGGGAAAAAGGGGTTTCTTTCTCTTCGGCCGTTGATCACGACGTAATGCCTTTTTCGCAGGTTTCATATGCCTGGGATAATATGTTAAATACACCTTATATAGGCTCAAATACATATAGAACACCTTCTTCTAGGTAGCCCTTCGCACTCGCATTTTTATCGCGCGCGATTCCTTGGCCGTCTATAAAGTATATATTCCCCTTGTGGTCAAATACCCGGTCCACCTTTTCACTCTGTGAGGGCAAGGCCGTAAGGCCAATGTGTTTATGACAGGCATCAAAGCCCAGGAGACACGGCGCACGACACCGAGTGCGCACGGCAGTGTCTGTATTTCCTAGAGGATATGTGCATGTACACTTTTCTGGGACGTCTACATCTAAGAGCCCGAGGCGAATTTGGGGTTTTATTTTTGCCCAGAGTTCCTTTGGATCCTGCTTCTGGTGCTTTGCGATGTCTTCAACCAGACGTTTGGCTTGCGCCTGTAGAGTAGCTTCAAAGAGTGTCCATACCTCGGCAACGACTGGATAGGACATATGCGGACTTGTTTGGCAGATAAAGTAGAATATCAATTTTAGTGTATGCAATGGCTCCTCCCTCCATCTGGGGACCTATGTTATGGAGTATTCTTCATGGAATTGGTTACAACACACGCTCAATATCAGATAAAATGCGCACCGACCTTACAAGGGAGTACCTCTGGTTAATTCATCATATAGAGACAATTATACCCTGCAAAGAATGTCGTGAACATGTTAAGGCATTTAAGAAAGAAGTCCGTCCACCTCTTGGACCCGACGCAGGTTCCTGGTTCTGGGCACTTCATGAATCTGTAAATGCGCGCCTTGGAAAACCCGCGGTAATGTACTCAGCCCATATTGGCTCGGAAGTTTGTGTAAAAGAGTTGTGGAAGGTATATAAAGATACCTTACGCAACGCATTGTTGAACGGTAGTGTAAACGGGCAGGCTTTGAAAGAATACGGGCGCCATATCGGACTCTGGGCGGGTTTCGCTTGTATTTAGGCTCCTGTCTCTCTAAGCTCCTACACAAACAATCGGATTATCAGCCATTCTCGGAGAAACCATACCCTGTATGATTCCAAGAATATCTGCCGGCCGTATTCCACAGTCGTAATACAATATCTGAAACCAAGCTGCACCCGTTAGACCAGTTATTACAATGGGTATTGCATTGTACATGAAACTTCCTTCGCAATCAGAATACATATAACGAGCTGCAAGTAGCAGGGCGAATATAATTGTGGTGAACGCCATTACCATAATGGAACGCTTCTTACGGTTATTGACTCTCTCTATAATTTTTTTAGTATTTGGATCATTTTCACTCAAGATATTAGATTTATATTGTATAGGTACAGGCTGATTCATAATAGCCGTGGCATTGGCCATTATAAATCCATAGAGGAACACGAAATGCGATACCCACGTTGAAGGATTTATACGGGGTGTGGATGTATTAGGTAACATGGCACATGCCCCTGATTTACTTTTAAGATATTCTGAGTCTTCGTCATTGTATACAGTGGAACGTGCCATCGCAATCGGATTATAGAAGAATAGTACTGATTTATCAAACTCAAACGCCTGGAGTATATAGGGAACTATCATAAGGAGAAAGAGTAGATAATTCAGTCCACCGCCCAGAGCCTGGGCATGTGTCCAAAGTACAATTGTTAGACTGAAGATAGAATTTAGTGTATTCCATATACTCATTCCGCCACTTGGGAATATATTACTTGCGGGGTCGGAAAGGAATGAGAGTGCCGGTACGAGAATTATGTGCCCGATTAGAAGGTATAACATGCTTACGTTAGATGTCATGGTTCCCAAAAAAAAAAGAAACCCAAGGATAAGTAAGGGAAGAGTGTAAAATGTGTCCCTAAATAAATCCCGAATTTCTTCTACAATTGACATTCTCTAACATTAGTCTGTTTTTGTTGTAACACATATATAATCCATACCTTTACGTTGTGTTAAACTGGGTATGAAAAGTAAAGCAACAGATTCTTTGCCGAAGAGAACGGCATTCTGATTACATATCAAATAAGCGACTAATCCTGCCAAGATGGTTGTAGCTAGAATATTGAAAAAGCTGTCACACCCATAGGCGAGAAAGTAGATAAAATATAAACTGATAAAGAGGATACCTCCAATTATAGCGGTATAGGGGCGATTGCTGTATGTGGTTCCTAATTCAGAGCATTCTTTACTGAAAAATATCATTGATTGTATACAATAAACTGTGCCAAATACCAGATAGTATATCGGATAGTTGGGGAATGCGCGCTTAACACCATTCTCCATTATTGATTTGAATCGGGAGGGTGTAAGTACACTGAAATAACTCTTACATTCTTCCCTCATTTTTTCTGCTTCTGTCGATGTAATCACACCGTATTCTGGTGTTATAGAAAAATTGGAGAAATAGCGTAGAGCTAGATAAAAAATGCTCGCTTCCACAACCGACATTGAAAATATAAAGAGAGGATAATTCACTGTAACGGCCGACATGAAAAACGAACCCCCTGCGAGCATAATCGGAGATAAATGTCCTAGTTCAGCGAACAGGCGTAGAAATCCACCTGAGCCGGTGTCGGCCTTTACACTCATTCTAATATCAACCATGCAAACTATAAAAGAGGGGTCTAAGCAACTTATATGTATTATATACAAGTATGGGTATTCCTTCGTATTTTCGCAAAATTATACAGAAATATCCGTCAATTGTCAGTCATAACGTCATGGACAAAAAGGCTAAATACTTGTGTTTTGATTTCAATTGCTTGATCTATCGCTGTATCCGGGCACCTTCTATGTCTGGGTTGCCCGCTGTAACGATGAGTGACTCTGATTCTGTAGTGGCGTGGGAAGATGCTCTGTTGAAGGAAGTGAAGGCTACTGTAAAAGAGGTATGGGCTGTGGCCGGTAAGCCGGCACATGTCTTTCTGGCGGTAGATGGGGTTGTGCCGAGTGCGAAAATTCGCCAGCAACGCGTGCGCCGGTTCAAGTCTGCCTGGCTCCGCTGTGGCACAAGTGCAAGCAGTTGGGATTCAAATTCGATCACACCAGGCACGGAATTTATGCGCAAGTTGACACGGGTGTTAGAGGGGTTGTGTAAGGAGAAGGGGTGGATTCTGAGTAGTGTGGATGAGCCCGGTGAGGGAGAACACAAGGTGATGCGGTGGTTGAGGGGGGTTTCTGTGAAGGGAGATTGTTGTGTGGTGTATGGGCTTGATGCCGATCTCATTTTGCTGAGTATGTTGACGGGTGAGATGGCTGGCTTGGACATGTATCTCTTGCGCGAGAAGCAGGAGTTTGGCGCCGCCGCGGGGGGCGCAGGTCAAGGACCCCAGGAATACACGTTCATGAATCTGGCCGAATTTAAACGACGTCTGGGGATTACGGGGTACGAAGAAGTTTTGAATTATCTTGCGGTAATGTCGCTCATGGGCAATGACTTCTTACCTCATAGTTTGACGCACAAACTGGGCGATGATGGGCACGACTGTGTATTGGACGAATTGCGGGAAATGCGTCGCTGCGGAAGGTGGCTCGTGGTGGACGATAACATACAGTATGGCGTCTTGGGAGATGTGTGTAAAAGGTGGGCGGTGGACGAGGATGCGCGCATGGAGAAGATGATTCGGGGCAAGCGCCAGCAGGCCGAAAGGGGTGTGGGACGAGGAATGGATCCCTCGGAGGCTCTTCCGTTGAAATGGGATGTGGAGAAAGTGCTGGTCGGTTGCAGCGGCAAGCTTCTTGAGGGGTGGCGCGATATATACTGGTCTTCGTGGATTCATCCTATGGCAGAGCGCGATAGGATATGCTCAGAGTACTTGTTCGGATGTCAGTGGATTCTGGATTATTATTTGGGGAAGGAGGTCAATATGTTCTGGATGTTTCCTGCGTGGATTCCACCCCTGTGGAGCGATTTGGCTAGGATGGGCAGTACTATTGCTTCTGGTTCTGGTCCTGGTTCCACTGAACCAATCAAGCCTGAAGAGCAATTGGCAATGGTGCTTCCCTTGGAGAGCTGGGATCTTATCAAGGATTCTTCTTTGCGTCGTCTGCCTGCGCTCGCACCGCAGATGTGGCCGAAAGAATTCGGGTTTTTCTCTGCCGGACGGAGATGGCTGTGGGAGTGCGAGGCTCGTGTCCCCGTACTATCTGCGGAAAGGCTCCGTGAGATTTTGAAAGAGGGAAAGTAGTTATATGGAGGGAGCACATCAACGGATATATCAGAATCTCCTCGCCATCCGTTCGCCGGGCGTACGAGCGCAGATGATCCAGACGATTCTCAGCTCTCCCGAGCACTCGGCTACGATGAGGGCTGCCGGAGTATATGGACACCTTTTACACTATGTCCAGGTCGTTCAAGCCGGGGGCGCGGCCCCTCCGCTGCCGTTCGAGCGAAGCAGCAGCGGCGGCAGCGGAGGCAGCGGCGTCGGAGGCGGCGGCGCAAGCGGGCAGACCGTGGCCTTGCGCCAAGGCGGTAGCGCAGGTCCTGTGACAGCGAGTCAAAAGGGCAATGAGCGCGCGATGAATTATTTCAGCGCCTGCCTACGTATCTTGAATCTAGAGGAAGAAGTAGCACTGACCGAGTCTATTTTGAAATCAGCCTACAAGAAGGCCGTTCTCGCCGCCCACCCCGACAAGGGCGGTTCTGAAAAGGAGTTTGAGGCCGTTACTCGTGCCTATGCCTATTTGGGCGATATTCTCAAGAGAATCCACGGGGGTCGTGGTACCGAAGGGAAGGTGGAGGCTCCTGTGGCTCTCCAGGGAAATCGCGAGCAGGACGCCGACAAATGGAAGATGGTGGAGCCAGTTCAACTGAATGCCAAGAATCTGGACATGAATCGCTTCAACACTATGTTTGAGAAAACGCGCATTCCCGATCCGGAGGAATCAGGTTATGGCGACTGGTTGAAGGGCGGAGGGGATACAACGGAGGCCCAAGGGCCAAAGTTCAGTGGCAAATTCAATCGCGAAGTCTTCCATCGCGCCTTTGAGGATGAGAACAAGGCACGGCAGACATCTGCGAGGCAGCAGGGCGGGGTCATGACAGTCCAAGAGCAGTCGCTGGCGAATCGCCTCGGATATGCCACAGAACTCGGACGCACGGCGAGAGACGATTACACCGTATCGGCGAATGATCCTGGTCTCAAGTACACCGATTTGAAGAAGGCGTATACGGAATACAATACCTTTTCGCAGGAAACAGCGGGTGTTAATCTTCAGACACGATCCTTGGACGAATACACGAAAAACCGCGACAAGGCACCGGCACCTCTGGCCGACAATGAGATGGCCGCTATTATGGCTGCCGAGAAGTCAGCCGCCGCCCGAGAAGAGCAGAGGAAGTTGCGAGTGGCGCAAGAGGCCGTGGAAGAATCCAGTTATTTTGAGCGTATGAAACGTCTCGTTATACGCAATTAATTGGCGTAGACTAGATAGATAGAATGAAGAAGGAACATATGATCGTTCTCGGATTAGGACTGGCCCTCGTAGGAGCAGCCGTAGCCTGGGAAGTCGTGGGTGGATTACCGAAACCCATGAGAGTGGAAATTACAAAGGAAACTCTACAGGTCGGTCTTAGTAGGCCTACCATCTGGGTCTTCTTGAATGATAGCGACACAAATAGCCGTTCCTGGTCGGATTTCATGGCCAGATCTTCCTCAGCCATCAATATTCCGATCCTCAACTTATTTTATCAGACGATTACCAAACACAACGGAGACAAGTATCGCATAGAGGTTGTCGGAGGACTTCAGCGTGTTGCCGAGCTCATGGGAGGCTGGGAGAAGTTGCCCACGCTCATGCGCAATCCCAAGGCGCGTATCAATGGGCCCGAGGAGGATTGGATTCGTACTGCGCTGCTCGCCAAATACGGCGGTCTATGGCTAAGTCCTTCTGTGGTTTGCCTACGGCCGTTTGGAGACTTGCCGGCCGATAAAGTCGTAGCATTCGGTCAGGATACAGTGGCTATGTATGGCTCGGCGGTACCCGGATTTCGCGCGCTCTGGTCTCCTAAAGCAGATCATCCCATCTTTATGGAATGGGAGGCCCGCATTCGGGATCGTCTGGAATTCCAGAACGGTGGCAGACAAGTGCGTGGAGACGCAAAGTCTGATTGGGTGGATTTGACTACAGAATCTAGTGACGTTGAGGTTCGTGTCAAAGAAGAACTTGGACGCGATCCTCGGACGAATAAGTCACTTGATCTAGAGCAGATTTTTGCGGCGGGGACTGAAGGCCGTCTGCCCTTTACTATACCGCCTGCCGCCGTGTATATGCCCGTACCTTATGGCGATTTGCTGGATAGGCGCGCCTTCGGTTGGATCTTGAAGAGCTCGGAAGAGCAGATTATGGAATCCGACTTGGCTATTCGCTATGTGTTAGAGGCGTCATTGAATGGCGGGAAGAAGACTATGTAAATTCTACTAGTATTTGTTGATCAACTACAGAATCTTTCTGTATTTGATACCAAACCTCTTTTACATTTATACAGGACCGTTCCTTTTTCGTTACGGAGATTTTTTGAGTATCAAGGAGTTGGCGTATGATGAGGAGACCGCGCGCAGGTGTTAAAGGGTTGTGTAGGTATTCTTTGGCCTTACAGGGGAGATAATAGGGTTCTAGCTCTGGGAGAAGCTCTTCCAGAGCTTGGAGATTTATACAACTCTTAGAAAACCAGGTGGAGTCCGTGAGGCCTGTGAGATGCATTGTTTGGAGTGAGGCTTCTACAAGTTCTTTTGGGGGATGGCTGCGGAATATATTTTTGGGCATGTATATCTTATTGGGCCGGTTGTTTTATGCGGGTCGGTTGTTTTATGCCTGCGTTTAATACCTTGTCCACGATATCCATCGTATCTAGCCAGTGTTCTTTGCCTTGTTGAATACATATCCAGCCCATCATTACGAATTGTAGGATGCGAAAGCGCGTGTCAGGATTACTACTGGGAAATAGGGAAATCTGTTTTTCTACCGATAGAAGGATGTCATCTAGGAGATAGCCGTTCATAAAGAGATTTGTAATAGAGGTGTGGACCATATGTACGTCTTTGTTTGTGAGGCCTTTCACTAGTGTTTGTGTATGGGCCGCGGAAGTGGGGAGAAGAGGGTGTAAAAGGGTAATGGCTTGTTCTGTGGATTTTCCTTCGGCGATGAAGGTCTTGTATAGTTGAATGACTGTTTTTATTTCGTGGATGTGTATGAAATTGCTGATACAGAAGTGTCTGAGGGCTTCTGTACGCGCTTCTTGTGGAACTGCAAAGGATTCTAGAAATCTGGGGTAGGCGTCGAAAGGGCTGATGGGTTCGAGTTCCATGGTGAGACAACGACTGCGGAGAGGATCAATGAGATGGGAGGAGTGACGACTGGCAAATATGAAGCGTGTTAAATGCGAGAATGTCTCCATCGGTCTGCGGAGGGCTTGTTGGCTTATGAGGGGGAGGGTGTCTGCGTCGTCAATGACGATCCAGCGGAGGGAATTGGGCTTCGTGTGTGACCTCTTACAGAAGTCATTGACCTTGTCGCGGATGGTGTGAATACCGCGGTCCTTCTCGCTCGTGAGCCAGAGGACGGATTCCAGATGGAAGGGGGCTTCCTTTCGGAGGAGCGTAATAAAGTCTTCTAGGAAGGTGGTTTTGCCGGAGCCGGGTGGGCCTGTTATGAATATGTGGGGAAGATCGCGAATAGTTTCTCGGATGGATTGAAAGATACCTTCTTGCCCGAAAAGACGACCCTTGAACTCGGGCATATTATTGGAAGGTTGGGCGTTTGGCTTAGGCCTCTATAGGCCTGGGGCCTCTATAGGCCTGGGGCCTCTATAGGCCTGGGGCCTCTATAGGCCTGGGGCCTCTATAGGCCTGGGGCCTCTATAGGCCTCTAGAAAAGCCAGTCTAAACATTGCGTGTGGCAAAACGCAAGATGAGCAAGGACCTATACGAAGTCCTCGGAATTCAGCGCGGGGCTGATGCGCGTGATGTAAAGAAGGCGTATTTTGATTTGGCGCGACAGCATCATCCAGATAAGGGCGGAGACGCAGAGAAGTTCAAGGATGTCCAGAACGCTTATGATGTTTTGTCAGATGAGAGTAAGAGAAGTGTGTATGACATGACGGGACATGTGGACGGAGCTGTACAGAATGATAATCCTCATCCATTTGGTATGCCTGGCATGCCATTTGGCTTTCCTGGCATGCATGTGAATATGAATGATTTATTCGGTAATATGTTTGGCGGGAGCATCGGAGTAAAAAAGCATGCGCGTAAGCACAAGGGTGTCAATAAGGTACAGGATATCCCCTTGAGTCTATCGGATTTCTATCACGGAAAGAAGATTCGCTTTGACTTGGAGCGTAATGGGTTCTGCGAGGATTGTAGTGGTAATGGCTGTGTGAATTGGCGCACGTGCGGGGATTGTCGTGGTTCAGGTGTAAAAGAGGTTATTCTCCAGATTGCTCCGGGGATGGCCGCGGTGAATCGTGGGCCGTGCGGGGGCTGTGGTTCTGAAGGGCGTTTGCGGGGGAGTGACTGCGGGAACTGTAGTGGGCGCGGATTAATTACGCAGACGAAGGCTCTAGATGTAGTTATAAAGGCTGGGTCGGTCCTAGGAGATATTTTGACCTTTGAAGGAATGTGCAGTGACCACAAGGACTTTGAGAAGGCCGGGGATCTCTTATTACGTTTGACCGCGGCCGATGAGTCGGGGCTAGATCTTGTGCGCGAGGGTTCTGCGTTACGGTATGAGTGTAAGATTAGTCTGTCGGAGAGTTTGATGGGGTGTCAGAGGAAGATTGGGTCGCATCCTGGATTTCGGGATGGGCTGGTTGTCGATATTCCTGTCGGCACTCAGAATGGTGAGGTGCTGTGTGTAAAAGGGAGAGGTATGCGACTTGCCACGCAGGCTGAAGTGTTCGGCGACTTGTTCGTTCGGGTGGGTTTAGTGGTGGGGGCCGAGGAGAAGAAGGTTTTGGAAAATGGCAAGGCCATTCTTCAAAGTCTTTTTTTAACGAGTGGTGCTTAGGCGCTTCCTGAACCGTTTGCGAAGGGGTCGTTGGTGAAGGCCGTGCCTGCTCTGGCTGCCGCCCCGCCTGATAGTAGGGCGGGCGATTGGTTGACAGAGGCGTACTCGGTCGGCAGGAGGCTGTGTGCGCCTCCGTACATGTTATTGCGTCTGCGCTCGAGAGGTGTTAAGCCATTTTCATACTCCTCGCCCTCGCCGCCGGACATGTTATTGTTGCGTCTGCGGCGCGCGGACATGTTATTGTTGCGTCTGCGGCGCGCGGACATGTTATTGTTGCGTCTGCGGCGCGCGGAC
>Ga0114969_10003425_pt1 | contig 12800 bp, 12 predicted proteins | sample M_130807_MF_Meta_FD_87316 | JGI IMG/M metagenome (GOLD analysis project Ga0114969, IMG submission 87316) | Freshwater microbial communities from Lake Montjoie, Canada to study carbon cycling - M_130807_MF_MetaG | ecosystem: Environmental > Aquatic > Freshwater > Lake | place: Lake Montjoie...
GCTTGGTCGCGCATTTCTTTCATCCGCGCCTCGTAGATCATACGGGCCTCGGAATCGTTTTCAAAGCGGTAGTAGCGGTCGGCAAGTTCCTGCAGGTTGTGGTTTTTCTTCAACAAAACCATCATAGGTCCCTCCTGTTCGTCGAGGTGCCTGAGGGCATACAGCCATTCGGCAAGCTCTGAGCCCTCGTTTTGGGGCAGTTTTCTCAATTCAAGATAATGCATTACGCAGTCGTCGGTTAAGCAGACCTCGGGCTTTGTTTTCTCCATAAGCTGAAAAGTCGAATGAAACGGCAACTCGTCGGGAAAAAGATTGAAGTTTAAGAGGCTCACGCTGACCACAGGCATCAGCTTGTGGTACTTATCGCCCTCAAGGATTTGCTCGGTGTAGCTTTTGGCCCAGTAGTAGAGGCTGCGTTCGCCGTACTCTGCTTGGCTGCGCACCTGCACTTCGACGTTGATCACGGTCCCGTCGGGGCTTTTGGCCTTGATATCGATCACCGTCGGTTTTGCCGAATAGAAATCTCGTTCGCCGATGGGATTGACGATTTCGAGGGACGAGAACTCCTCCATCCCCGCATGCCTTTGTACCGCGTTCACAAACCCCCGGAGCAACTCGGTACTGCTTTTTGCCCCAAACAGGTACTTAAAAACCACATCGCTGGTGGCGAGAATCCGAGACATATCCATAATTTACCCCTTTCCCACAGAGACAGGGAAGAAGGGGGAGCGGCTTCAAGATGCCAGAAGATAAAAGTCAAAGGAAAAAGGCGACACGTCCGTTGCGATGTCGTTGCACTCGGGAGGGCGAATACTCGAGCCTGGCAAGTGCAGCCGTGGGGGCACGCCCCGCCTTGATGGATTCGGGCAGGTCGCGGCACAGTTTTGTGCAGTACGATCATCCATTACACTTTTGGTCGGACCGACGGTAAAAGATGATGTTGTAGAACTAAGCTTCGACTGCGAACTTTTGTATCTCCAGATTTGGAATGAACTTGTAATGTTTGTCATTGGCGGTGATCAGCAAATCACTGTTCTGGACTGCGGTGGCAGCAATCAGCGCATCAGCCATCATCATTCCGTGGCTAAGACAATACTCCTGTACGTAAAACACTGCTCGGGATGAGATCTCACGGTCAATGTGGATGATTTCCACGTTCCAGATCTTCATCGACCTCTGAAATCGTCGGAACTCGAGTTTGTCGCGCATGCCCTGGAGCAACTCCATGTGAGTCACAGACGAGATCGAAAAGGGAACACTCGCATCAACCAGTTTTTTCGCCCGAACATTGCCGCGGAGATACCAGATCAGTACGTCAGTGTCGAGAATCAATACTGTCGCCCTTTTCGTATTGTGCGGATGGTACTATCGACAGAGTCCTGACCGACAACGTCCGCCCACATCCCAAAGATCCCGTGCCCATCATCCAATTGTGCTGACTCTGCTATCCTGATTGGAACGATTCTTGCGAGAGCTTTCCCGCGAAATGTGACAGTAACTTCTTCTCCATGAACGACTTGGTCGATGATCCTTCCCGGTTGAACTCGCAATTCCTTGGTCGAAACTTCCATATAGCCTCCAGTAGTCACTTTGGAGTATACACTCAAACGCGATTATCAACTACCCCGACTCGCAGCAAGTTTCTTCATATGTGCCCGAAGGGTCCGCATAACATGCTGTATGCCGTTCAGTATAACCTCGCTAAACTTGCAGGATAGCCCGCAATTGTGGCTTTTCGTACTAGGCGGCCAAAAGCAAGTTTCGGAGCCGACACGACTTCTTGATCGGAGCTTCACAGTTTAGGCCGGGCAGCATCGCCGCTTCCGGCGCCATCCGTGCCGCCTCACCCTCGGGCCACTGCCCTTCGGGTCGCTCCAGCCTCGGCGCGCTTCCGGATCGAGTCCTTTACCCTGCGCATCCGCATCGCGACTACAGCAGTCGCGTCCATGGCAAGCATGGACGTTTCTGCTGCGCAGAAACTCCAAGCTAAAGAATAAAAAAAGGCCACCCGAAGGTGACCTTTTTTTATTCTTTAGCAGGGACAGGACTCGAACCTGTGACCTTCGGGTTATGAGCCCGACGAGCCGCCAACTGCTCCACCCTGCGTCGTGTGGGGGAGATACTACCTAACGGTGGGGATAGTGTCAAGGGCATGGCAGAGGGCTTTCCAGCAGAGTTGGTTCTGTTCTGGGGTGCCAGTGGTGATACGGATGGCGTTGGGGAGGCCGAAGCTTGTAAGGGGCCGAATTGTCACGCCGCCTTCGATCATCGCCGCTGCCACCGCCTGGGCGTCGCGACCCACTTCGAGGCAAAAGAAGTTCGCTTGCGTTGGATACGGGGACAGACCTCGGGTGGCCAACTTCTGGTTCCAAAACTCCAAACCTTCGCGGTTGAGAGCGAGGCTTTCGTTGACAAATCTCAGGTCGTGCAATGCCGCAATGCCGGCTTTCTGTGTCATGTTGCCCACGTTGAAGGGCTGCTTTACCACCGAAACATCGCGAATCACCGCCTCGCTGGCAGCAATAAAGCCTAGGCGCAGGCTGGCCAAACCGTAAATCTTACTAAATGTGCGGCTTACAACCAAATTGGGCCACCGCTCGAGCAGGGAAAACGACTGGGGGAAATCGGGCATCTGAGCATAGTGGCCGTAGGCTTCGTCGAGCACTACCAGCACCGTCGGCGGTACCCGACCCAAGAACTCTTCCAGCTGTCGCTGGTTGAAGGCCGTACCTGTGGGGTTATTAGGGTTACAGAGGAAGATAATTCGCGTTTTGGGCTCAATAGCAGCGGCGATTGCGTCCAGATCGTAGAAGCCCTGGGAGAGGGGCACTTTGTCCATAACCCCACCAAACAACCTGACTGCAAAGGTATACTCCGAAAAGGTTTCCTGAGCGGTCAGCCCGTGGTCGCCGGGGCGGATAAAGGCTCCTGCCAACAAGGTGAATACCTCGTCGCTGCCGTTACCCACGAGGAAATTGCCCGGTTTGAGTTTATACAGCTCAGCGAGAGTTTTCCGCAATTCGGTCGCAGCGCCGTCAGGGTACAGGTGAAGCTCGCTCGCGGCTTGGGCTAGGGCCTCGAGCGCTTTGGGAGACGGCCCCCTAGGGTTCTCGTTTGAGCTGAGCTTCACCAGGCCGGGGATGAGTTTTCCCGCCACGTAGGGCTTTAAGTCTCGCAGGTCTTCCCTCAGGGTCAAAAGTGCACCCATTTTTCAAAAAAGAGGTAGAACGCGAGGGTGAGGCCCAGGTAGCTCAGGTTGTAGAAGAAATCTTCCAGGGGGATGCTTCCGATGCGCAGTCCCCAGATGGCTTTAGGATTGTAAAAAATGGTGGGTAGCGAAGTGTACAACCCGTCCACCACGACAAATAGCGTGAAGCTGATCGCCGTCCAGATCCAGAACGCGCTGGTGCCCACGAGCGTTGGAGCCCCGATGGCGAGGGTGGAGAGAAACACCGCTACCGAGGCCATGGCGATGAAGGTGTACCCGAGGTTGCGAAACAGCCAAGCGGCGCCCACGAAGGCCAAGGCCCCGCAATACAGCGTGACAGGGTTCACCTCGAACCAAACGGCATTGCCAAAGTACCCAACAACGCACTCGTACACGAACAGGCAGGCGTAGGGAATGGCGATAAAGAACAGAATCTCGCCCATCGGAAGGCCGAAAATACGGAAATCACCGGTGTAAACGGGGTTGAACTGCCAGTCTCCACGCGCCGTGACGAAGGCGTCCCAGAGCAGGTAAAGCAATCCCACCGTGAGGATCGCAAGCCCCACGGCAGGAGCGTGCGTCCAGAAATGAACCTTTTCGTCAAAACTAAGCGCCAGCGGGCCGGCTACCGACACCAAGGCTATCAGAGAGTACAGTTGTTTCTTCATGGTCTCCCCTGGTTGGGCAACGGAGGTGGGATGTAGAACAAATTGCCCACAAACGTCAGAAAGATTCGTCCTTTGCTGGGCTTGATCTTGCGGCGCCACACTTCCATAGGGTCACGCATGATGACTTCGGCCGTCCAGTTGTAGAGGTCGCTGGCGGTTTTCACAGCTAGTCGGAACCTCCAAGGTAAGTAGCCATAGCCGAGCTGAGCACCGTGTTGCCATTGGGAGTACAATGAGGTCTGTCCCCGCATAAAAGTACAGAACTCCGCCTCGTGTTCTTTGGCCAGTTGCGGCGTCAACCCTGGAAGGCCAGTGTTGGCTAGAGGTAGGTAGCGACGACCCAAGCGGAAGTCCTCGTCGACGTCCCGCAAGAAATTGATAAACTGCATACTGCGCCCCATCAGGCCGGCGGTTTCGCGGGCCGCTTCGGGGAGGCCAAGAATGCGTATCATGAACAGGCCGATCACCTCGGCCGAACCCCAAGTGTACTTCAGAACGTCTTCCACAGTGTTGCAGGGTTTGTGGTCAAGGTCAGACTCCATCGCGGTGAGGAAATCTTCTGTCCATTGGGGGTCGAAGCCGACCCGTTTCCCCAACTCCACGAAGGGATCAATCACCATGTCGCCGGCCGGAGTTCCTGCCAGAGCATTGCGCCAACGCTGCCGGAAGGCACGAAACTCCTCGGGTTCGGGAGGCACATCGTCCACCAGATTATCAGACACCCGAACAAACGCATACAAGGTAAAGACATCCTTGCGTACTGCCTTGGGAAAAATGCGGCTGGAGTTGTAGTAAGTCTTACTGCCTTTGAGGAAGATTTGCTGATGCAGGGTACCGGTGTCTTGCTTGGGCTCAGTCACTGACGGGTTTCCTTCAACTTGGTAGCCAAGACGTCGCTGGCAATCAGCGTCATCGGTACCCCGACCCCGGGATGGGTGTATTGGCCAGTGTAATACAGATTTTTCACCTTCTTGCTTTGGAGACGAGGACGGAAAATCGCCGTTTGGAAGAGTGTGTGGCTCAGCCCCAGCGCGGTTCCCTTAAAGGCGTGATAGTCCCGGGAGAAGTCCTGCTGACTGAACACCCGGCACACGTCGATCTCGTCGCGGAAGCTTTGGCCCGTGGTCTTTTCGACGTGGGAAATGAGCGTGCTTAAGTACTTTTGCCGAAACTCTTCGGGGTCGGACAAACCCGGGGCTGCGGGCACCAGCAGGAAAAGATTTTCGCACCCTTCGGGGGCCATCGAGGCATCGGTTCGGGTGATGGCGCTTAGGTAGAAGCAAGGGTTTTCGGGCCAAGAGGGAGTTTTAAAAATGGTGTCGAAATGCTTGTTCCAATCGACGCTGAAGTAGAGGTTGTGGTGTTCCAGCCCCGGCAGGCGCTTTTTGACCCCCAGGTAGACGATGAACATGGAAGGCGCCACGACGCGCTGGTTCCAATAAGGCTGACGATAGGTCTGCCAGCGACGCTCCAACAACTGGGTTTCACCGTGGACGTAATCACCGGTGTTGACCACCACATCGGCCTCAAAGGTGCCCTTTTCGGTAACCACTTGTGTCACTTGGCCGTTCTCGACCTGCAGGCGCTTCACATCGTGGTTGAAATGAAGAACTCCTCCCCGCTGTTTCACCAGTTCCGCCATGGCGACGGCAACGCCATTCATTCCTCCCTTGGGGAACCAAACCCCGAGCTTGAGGTCGACGTGACTCATGAGGGAGTACATCGACGGGGCTTCATTGGGGCTGGTGCCCAGGAACACCATGGCGTACTCAAGGATCTGCTTGGCCCTTCGATCGGTAAAGTATTTACTGACAAACTTATCGAGCGACTGGAAGATGCCCATCTGAAGGCCTTCTGTGAGCACCCGAGCGTTAAAAAAGTCAAAGACCGACTTGTATTCCTTGTAGAGGAAAGACCCCACGGCAATGTCGTATTTCAGCTCGGCGCCCTTCATGTACGCATCCAAGCGCTTGCCGCCATTGGGCTCGAAGGAGTCGAACAGTTTTTTGGTGGCTTCCAAGTCTTCGGTGATGGTCACCGCGTTTTCGCCCTCAAAGTACACCTTGTAGTGGGTGGAAAGCTTGGTGAGTTTGAGAACCTCGGCGCAAGGGACGCCGATGCTCGCAAAAAAGCGGTCAAACACCTCCGGCATGAGGTACCAGGAAGGACCCATGTCGAAGTGGTAGCCTTTTTCTGACCACAGCCGAGCCCTTCCGCCTGGGCCCTCGTTGTTGTCGAGAACGGTGACATCCCAGCCGTCGCGAAGCATCAACAGGGCACTCGACAACCCGGCAAAACCCGCTCCGATGATGAGTGCTTTTCTTTTCATGTGGGTAAGATACTCAGGATGCCAGCGTCAGGGCAACATGGGCCCGGTAGCTACCCATACCCGGGACGGGTGGGCGGTACCAAACACAAGTCGGTCGGAAAGCGGTCCCAGAATCTCCTGAAATTCCCTCAGCGTGAAGCCGCGTCGAATCGACAGCCTACCGTCGTGAAAAGCAAACGATCGGTGCAACAATAGTCCAGTGAAGATGGTATAGCCGAGGTAGCCCCATGGAGAGCGGGCCAAATCGTTGAGCAGTATTCCTACCCGGGCACGCTTGAGAGCCTCAAAGACGGCAGCGATCACGTTGTCCCAATCAAAATGATGCAGCGTGTGGTTCGACATCACAAAGTCCCAAGTTTCACCTTCGTCTATCTCAAAAACTGACCCGTGAACCGGTGTGATCTCTGGGTAGTTGCGGCACAACTGCCGGGCCCAGGGAAGAACACGTGGGTCGACATCGAGAGCGGTGATCCGGAGTTTGAGTCCTTTGCGCCGGGAGAGCCGAATCAGAGCCCGGTCAATATCGCCACCACCACTGCCAAAGTCGAGTAGGGTCCAAACTCGGGCCTTGTCTTTGAGCATCTGCGGCAAAAGGTGACGCCGGAACAGCCGCACCCCGGCCGAAAACAAGCGGTTGATCAGGTCAAATTGCTTTATGGTGCGGTAGAGCTTCTTCGGGTCGGCATTTACGCTGTCCATCAGCTCTTTTTCGTAGTGGCGCTCCGATAAATCGGGGAAGAAAAGTGGCGCCTTCAAAGCACTTCCAAAAAGGCCGACTCGACGGTGAGTCCCGGGCCAAAGGCGCAACTGAACAGCTTGCCTTTCTTGCCGCGGTCAAGAAGTTCGCGGAGAACGAAGAACACCGTTACAGAACTCATGTTTCCATAACGCCGCAAGATATCATAGCTTACGTCAAGTTCTCCATGGGTCAGGGCCAGCACGTTGGCCATCTTGTCGAGAATGGCGCGGCCTCCCGGGTGTACTGCAAACAATTCAAGCTCTGACCGGCTCCAGCCAGAGTCGACAAAAAGCCGGTCGAGCACAGCTTGAATGTTGCCCTCGATGAGCCGGGGGACGTAACTTGAAAGTTTCATGTCGAACCCGGTTTCGCCGATGATCCACGCCATGTCGTTTTCACTTCCCGGTATGATGTGGCTGCGAAACTCGTGGAGTTCCAAAAGACCCGGCTTGGCAGACAACAACGCCGCCGAGGCACCGTCGGCGAAAAGCGCATTTGCCACCACCACATCGGGTTCAAACGCTTTTTGAAAATGCAAGGTGCAAAGCTCCACGTCGACGACCAGCACCTGGGCCTCAGGTGTAGACCTAACAAGACTTTGAGCGAGTTTGAGTGCGGGGAAGGCTGCAAAACAACCCATGAAGCCTATGTGGAACCGGTGGATTCCCGGATTGAGCCCAAACTCGCGGAACAAATGGTAATCAAAACCGGGCGCCGAAAAGCCAGTGCAGCTCACAGTGATGAGGTGGGTGACACTCTTGGCTGAAAACTCAGGGTTCTGCTCAAAAAGTTTATGAACTGCTTGAAAAGCAAGTTTTTCAGCTTCGATAACAAACAAGGCGTTGCGTCTGGCGGTGCTGGGCTCGGGCTCGCTGCCTTCGGAGGGAGGGAAGAACTTACGTTCTCCAGCAGGCAAGCCGTAATCAGGAATCACCGAGTGGCGGGTTTCGATGGCCGAACCCTCGTAAATCTTCTGGATAAAGTTTCGTTTTTTGGGGGTGTCTCCAAGAGTTTCCAGCATGAAATCGCGGATGGCGCTCTGCGCAATGGCCGTTTCCGGTACGGCGGTGACCAGAGCATTGAGGTACACAGTCGGATTCACTGGATATCCTTGAAGGAGGCTAATTCAGGGTAGCGGGCCTTGGCCTGAGCGAGGTTGCGGAACGGTATGGTCAGCATCGCGTAGTGAGCGGGAATGACGTTCCGCAACACCTGCAAAAGCCACCCGAGAAGAGCGTTACGCGGACTGGAAGCCCATCCGCGTACGGTTCCCACCGCCATCGAGAGTTCCGAGCGGGCCGCAGCCGTTTTTCCCGCCTTGCGCCGAACGCGACTGTACAGGGTATTCCAACGTTCGGCCAGTTTGCTCTTGGGTTTTTCCAGGCGAGCCTCAAGGAGAGCCGCAAGAAACTCCGCATCGGCAAAACCCGTGTTCATACCTTGGCCACCAATAGGCGACATCTGGTGGGCGCTGTCGCCGGCGAGGTATACCCTGCCCCAGGCATAATGTTCGCTGATCCACCGGTGAATGCCGAACGGGCTTTGCCAAGTCCGGGTTACAGGATCCAAGGCGATACCGGTACGTTCCTGCACCTGGTCTTCCAAATAAGACCCCGGCTGGTCCAGGTAAGTGGAAGTCTGCACGATCCAACGTCGTTTGCCTTGGCCCAGCGGAAACGATTCGACGGCGCCCAAAGACGTGAAAAACAGGTGGGCCTCGTCGCCCCAGCCGGTCTCGTCGAAATAGTCACCCATGAGGAAGGTCGAATCAAAACGCCTCGGCTTCCAGGCGACATCAATCGAGTCGCGGACTTTGCTGTGCACACCGTCGCAGCCAACGAGAAACAACGCGCGCTCGGCCCGCGGGTTTCCCGAGGCGTCCTGAAACAGGGCCATAAGAAACTCTGGGTCTTGATCGAAAGACTGGAATTGCCACCCATATTCGAGGGTGACGTTGGAGAGTTCACGAACCCTCTGTTCTAGGACCATCTCTGTGACACCCTGAGGAACCGACAGGATGGGCTCGGGAAAGTTCACTTCTCCCAGAATAGTGCGTTCTTGACCATGAACATGCACCCGTTTGATCGAGGCGCCGAATTGTAGAAGTTCGGTAGCCACACCGAGTTTGCCCAGTAAAGCCAGACTCGGTGGCGTAACCCCGATGGCGTTGCTGGCAGAATCACGAGCAGGTTTCTTCTCGAGCACAAGCACACTGCGACCCTGCTTACCCAGCAGGCAGGCCAATACCAAACCCACGGGTCCGGCCCCGACAATCAGGACGTCTGTCATGGAACCAAAATATCCTTATTCGCGTGTAACCTCAAGCGTTCCGAGGAAGTTCCGGTTTCAGCGCCCAAGAGGCCTCACCCTATTACCGGGATTGACAAGTGCCCTGGTTCGCCCGCAAGCTCAAAGTACCTATGAAGCCGCTTATTCTTTCGTCACCCGAGCCGCGTAGCCTCGAGATCATCTTCACCGATTCGGCCCGGGAGCGGCTGTTTGAGAAGTACCGACTGGTTGAGGTGGGTCAAAACGAAGTGGCTGCCCTCCCCGATTCTGTGCTGGCTGAAGTTCGTTATGTGCTGGGTCAGCCACCGATTCCGGCAGAACTCTTAGCGCGGATGGGGAGCTTAAGGGCAGTGTTGAACGTCGAAAGCAACCTTCTGCCCAACATGCCCTACGACCTGTTGTTTCAGCGCGGGATTTATACCCTGACCACAGGCGCAGTGTTCGCGGAACCTGTGGCCGAAATTGGCCTTGCCTTCGCGCTGAGCTTGTTGCGCGATGTGGTGGAAGGCGATCAGGCTTTTCAAGCGGGGCGTGAGCTGTGGGGTTTTGAGGGCAACCAGCGTGCCCGCCTGTTAACCGGGGCTAAGGTCGGGCTGATCGGTTTTGGCGACTTGGGGCGGGCCGTCAACCGCGTGCTGGAAGGGTTTCGGGTGCAGGTCAGCGCTTACGACCCTTGGTTGCCACCCTCTGTTTTGCGCGACCATCGGGTGACGCCTGCCGGTTTAGAAGAGGTTCTCACCGGTTCCGATGTGGTGTTTTGCGTGGCTTCTGTCACCGGAGAAAACGAGGGATTCCTTCAGGCGCGCCATTTTGCCATGATGCGGCAGGGAGCGGCCTTCATCCTGTTGTCGCGTGCAGGTGTGGTGGATTTTGATGCGCTGATCGCGGCGGTGGGCTCGGGTCATATTCTGGCCGCCTCAGACGTGTATCCGCAGGAGCCTTTGCCCTTGGACCACCCGGTGCGGAAGCTTAAGGGCTTCCTGCGCTCTGCCCACCGTGCCGGAGCCCTCGATGTCGCCATGAAGCGGATGGGCGACATGGTCCTCGAAGACATGGACCTCATGGACCGGGGCCTGACTCCCCTGCGCTGCAAACGTGCCGAGCGCGAGACTGCAGCTAAAATGCGCTCAAAACCGGTCGACAAAACCTGACCGAGGGATTTAACGAAGGGGAAAACTACAGGATAAAACCATGCAAGAGAACCGAAATAACTTCGTCAGGGCTTCAGCTGTGCTCGGCCTTTTACTTCTCCTGGGGCTGTTGGGAACGGGCTATTTTATTTCCAACAGCCTGTTGACCATGAAGGCTATGGAGCGCTCTGTAGAGGTTAAAGGCCTTGCTGAGCGAGAAGTCAAAGCAGATATTGCAATTTGGCCCATAACTTTCAACGTGGCCGACAACGATTTAGTCAAATTATCCACCACCGTGAACAATAAAAACTCACAAGTACTCGCGTTTCTGGAATCAAAAGGCTTTAGAGCAGAAGAAATTAGCATCAACGCCCCTTCTATCATAGACAAATTAGCCCGAGAATATGATACCAACATTCCGCTCGGGTTTCGCTACAGTGCAACTTCGACTGTGACCGTTTATACAAATCAGGTAGACAAGGTGCGAGAAGCGCGAACTCAATTGGCTGATTTAGGCAAACTTGGCATTGCCGTTGGCACCGACACTATGGGCGTCGGCGTGCAGTATCTTTACAGTCAATTAAACTCAGTGAAACCTGAAATGATCGAAGAGGCCACGAAAAATGCGCGTCAAACTGCGGAAAAGTTCGCCAAAGACTCCTCCAGTCAATTAGGTAAAATCAAGCGAGCGAGTCAAGGAACCTTTAGCATTGACGATAGAGACTCGGGGACGGCATTCATTAAAAGAGTTCGGGTTGTCTCTACCGTTGAATACTATCTTTCTGATTAGTTTTTTTTCGGCGGCCCCGTACCGCAGTCGGCTGGCCTAACCTACACCCCTACACGACAAACCCTCCGAGCTGGAAACAGCAGCCAAGGTGCGTTCGAAGCCGGAGGATAAAACCTAACCTCAGGACTAAAAGAAAATGCGCCCACTTGGATTTGAACCAAGGACCGAGGGATTATGAGACCCGCGCTCTAACCAACTGAGCTATGGGCGCTAGAATACCAGAAGAGGCTAGCGAATGGTGGCCTGGCTGTCAAGAATGGTCACCCAAGGCGAAGTTACCTCAGGCGATTACTCTTTGACACTTCCGACAGTCACCCCGGAAATGATGTACTTCGAGGCAAAGGCGTAGAACACCAGCAGGGGCACGACGCTCACCCCGATGCCGAGGTAAATGCTGCCAAACTCGGTTTTGTAGATGTCGGTACGCAGCAGTTGTACCAGCATGGGAAGGGTGTACAAGTTCTTATTGCTGATCAAAATATAGGGAGTGATGAAGTTGTTCCATACACCCACAAAGGTGAAAATCCCCATGGTCGCCATGCCTGGCGCCAATATGGGCACCATGATGCGGTTGAACGTGGCGAACTCGCCGCTACCGTCAATGCGCGCCGCGTCGAGAAGATCGGGGTGAATGACGCCCTTGATGTATTGCGCCAGAAAGAACACCGTCGAAGGCGCAGCTATGGCGGGCAAAATCAGCGGCAGGTAGTTGTCCAAGAGGCCTAGGTCGGACATGTACCTATAGAATCCGATAAGACCCAGTTGTGGCGGAATGGCGATGAGCACCAAAACCAACTTGAAGAGGGCTCCGCGCCCGCGATACGTGTACATGGTAAGCCCATACGCAGTCAGGGCGGAAAAATAGACCGACAGCAATGTGGCGCTGAGCGATACAAACGTGCTGTTCACAAAGCCCTGACTAATTTGGAAGCCTCGGTTGGTGAGGTTGGTCCAGTTCTCCACGAGGTGAGTGCTGGGCAGCAGGCTCAGCCCACCTTGGATCTCGGCGGTCGACCTAGTGCCATTGACCAGCATCAGCCAAATCGGCACTACGGTGAGTGCAAAAAACAAGACGAGCACGACATAGATCAGCAACTGATTGGTGCGCAAAAGCGCGGCGTTGTCATTCTTCATTTCATGGCCTTTTTCGGTACGGCGTCGTCATCGCGCATCATGGTGTAGAGGATGCCGGCCAACACCAAGATCAGGAGGAACATTCCCACCGAGATGGTGGCTGCGTAGCTGTAGTTGTTGGCTGACGAGAACGCCTGGTTGTACAGGTAAATCGCGGTAGTAGTAATGGACCCGGCAGGGTCACCGCGGCGGTTAGTAATTAAATAGGGGATGTCGAACATCTGCAGACCACCAATAAGGCTGGTCACCAAGGTGAAGCTCATGATGGGCCTCAGAAGGGGTAGCGTAATGCGGGTGAATATCTGGCCCGGCTTCGCGCCATCAACCACCGCTGACTCAAATAAAGCCGGCGAGATACCCAAAATGCCGGCGGTTAGCACGATGATGGTGCTGCCAAACCAAAGCCAGAACTGGATAAACGACACGATGCCACGCGTCCAGATTTCACTACGGAAGAAGTTTATCGCCTCGGGGAGGTTGAGCGTCTGCACAGCGGCCTGGTTGATAGGACCC